>Ga0180438_10006413_pt1 | contig 15925 bp, 7 predicted proteins | sample SS_ome_12_FD_132455 | JGI IMG/M metagenome (GOLD analysis project Ga0180438, IMG submission 132455) | Hypersaline lake sediment archaeal communities from the Salton Sea, California, USA - SS_3_D_2 metaG | ecosystem: Environmental > Aquatic > Non-marine Saline and Alkaline > Hypersaline >...
AGAGAGTCTGGCACGGTACATAGCGTAGCTGAGCTTTTGAAAGTGGCTCCCGATTGACAAGGTTTTACAGTCCGAATCCCCCTCGTCGAACCCTGTAGGAAAAGGCATTGGAGCAACCGGTCTACTCACCCAATTTGCCTTATTGCGGGAAAATGTGTACGGCACATTTTTTGAGTTTTTCTCTGTGTTCTGGTGGCAATGAGCTTCGTTGATGGTGTGCATGTTATTGACAAGTTGCGAAAGCGAATAATGAATAATTAAGACGCGCCCCCTTCACTTGTACGGTACATTCTTTGAGTTTGTCTCTGTGTTCTGAGCTGAATGAAACCGAGGAAGCAGGGCTAGGAAGCGGAGGGAGAGGAAAAAGCGAGATATCCCCAGCCCTGCAAAAGTGCTCTGATAAACAGTATAGCAGAAAGCTCCGCCCAAAGCTGCACTTCTTTTGCGAAATCAGACTTTGAGACAGCCGTAAGTATGGTACAATAGAGTAGAATTTAGAATTGTGAGTTAAGAATTGAGAATTACTAAGGGGCAGAACGCGGGAGACAGGAGGCAGGGGCCAGATATATGCGAAGGCGTAACGGATTTACGTTGATTGAGCTTTTGGTTGTTATTGCTATTATTGCGATATTGCCGGCGATATTGATGCCGGCGTTGCGGCGGGTGCGGGGCCTGCGTCTTAGTGGGCGAGGTTGGTCCGGCGGGTGTCTGTGAATTTATTTGTTTTATTTGACGGATCGTAACCGATGGCGAGGTTGCAGGCGAATTCGGCCGGTATAGAGAGCTGGCTCAAACTGATAAGGGCCGACGGCGTCGGGCCGGCGATTTTTGGGCGGCTGATAAAGCGCTTCGGCACGGCCGAAAGGGCGCTGGGCGCCTCGGTCGCGGAATTGGCAAAGGTCAACGGGCTGGGATTCAAGACCGCCGAGCGGATAGCCGCGACGCGCGACAAATTCGATCCGAAGCCCGAGCTGGAACTGGCGCACAAGCTCGGCGTCTATCTTATCAATCTCGATGATGAACGTTATCCGCCCGTGTTGAAGCGGATCTACGACCCGCCGCCGGTGCTTTACGTCAAGGGCAGCCTCACCCGCGACGACAATCTTGCGATTTCAATTGTCGGCTCGCGGCGGTGCAGCCTTTACGGCCAGGAGCAGTCTTCGCGTTTCGCGCACTTTCTCGCCTCGGCGGGATTCACCATCTGCTCGGGGATGGCCCGCGGCATAGACACAGCCGCACATCAGGGCGCGCTGTCTGCGAGAGGGCGGACGATTGCCGTGCAGGGTTGCGGGCTTGCGACGATTTTCCCGCCGGAGAACAAAAAGCTGTTCGAGCTGATAGCCGAATCGGGCGCGTGCCTGAGCGAGCTGCCGTTGAAATACGAACCTCTGCGGGAGAATTTCCCGCCGCGAAACAGGATCATCGCAGGGCTCTCTCTCGGGACGATTGTAATCGAGGCGGCGCTTCGTTCGGGGGCGCTGATTACCGCCAGGGCCGCTCTGGATTACGACCGCGAAGTAATGGCGGTGCCGGGCAAGATCGATTCGCCGCTTAGCAAGGGAGCGCATCAGTTGATAAAGCAGGGTGCCAGGCTGATCGAGTCGGTCGAGGACGTCACCGAGGCGCTCGGGCATATCGGCGAGCAATTGACCGAGCACGTCGGTATAGCAGCTGCCAACGCAGCCGAACGTGCGGAAAAGACGCTGTTCGACGCGAGCCAATTGAAGCTCAGCGACGCCGAGCGGAAGATTTACGATTGTCTGAACTCCGAGCCGAAGCACGTGGAGCAGGTCATCGCCGAGACGAATCTTCCCGCGGGCGTCGTCAGCGCCACTTTAATATCGATGCGCCTCAAAGGCCTGATAAAGCAACTGCCCGGCAGCATGTTCGCAAAAGGTTGAGCCGCATCCATGCCGATAGTGCCGTTATTTTCTTGACTGCCGGGCGTATCTCAGTATAATCATATTAGTATGGAATTTCCTATTGGGGGTAACGAAGTGAAAGGGTGTATAGTCGGCTATGTTTGAGTTTACGCACTCGGTGGAGGGACAAAGCACCCTGGCACATCATGACCGCGGCCGATTTGAACAGGTGTTTGACAAGCGGATTGGATGAAACAGAATCGCATCTTTCTTATTGCAGTTTTGATAACGCTGTTAGCGTGCGCCGGGCTTTGGGCCGGGCCGACAACGGCGTATGACGCCGAGATGGCGGCCTCCGGCTGGCTCAAAGCCTCCGTTCAGCCGCTTGGTGTGAATCTCGGCCGGCGAGTGGTTCACGTTGAGACTTTCAACAACTACAGCGGCAAAGCGGCATATCACATCGTCTATCTCTCGCCGTCCGGATTTGTTATCGTTTCTGCCGATGACACGATCGAGCCGATCATCGGCTTTGCAGATGACGGCGATTACGATCCTTCGGCGGATAATCCCCTGGGCGCTCTGGTTACCGACGATCTCAATAGTAGGGTGGGGCTTGCCCCACCATCTCTGGGGCTTATCGGTGGGGCAAGCCCCACCCTACGAAGTCTTTCCGGGGCCGATTCAGCCGAGGGCCCTCGGGCCAAATGGCGCTACTTCATCGGCCTGGCGGAGAAACCGGACGACGAATTCTCCCTGATGAGCCTGATGTGCGTCAGCGACATTCGCGTGCTGCCGTTAGTGCAGAGCAGGTGGAGCCAGGGGAGCGTCTGCAGCGAGCATATCTATAACTACTACACGCCCGAGAACTATCCCTGCGGCTGCATGGCTACGGCGCTGGCGCAGGTGATGCGCTACTACGAATATCCCACGCGGCAGATAGGCGTGAGCGAATTCTCGATCGACGTCCACGGCACAAATGGCCAGACGGCGCTCACACGCGGAGGCGACGGTCTCGGCGGGCCTTACAACTGGACCGAAATGCCGCTCAGGCCCGCTGAAAACTGTGCCATCCTTACCGAGGCGCAGCGGCAGGCCATCGGTGCGCTCTGTTACGACGCCGGCGTCGCTGTCGGCATGGAGTACACGCCTTCCGGCTCGGGAGCGTCTCTACCCGACGCCAAAGATGCGCTGGTGTCCACGTTTCAGTTTGAAAGCGCAGTAAGGGGCTACAATTCCGGCAGTGATATCCACGCCGGCATGAGCAATATGATCAATCCGAATCTGGACGCCGGGGCGCCGGTGATACTTGGGATCATGGATGTCTCCGACTCGAACGGCGCCCATGCCGTCATCTGCGACGGCTACGGGTATGAGTCCTCGACGTTGTATCATCATCTGAACATGGGCTGGAGCGGCATCGACGACGTCTGGTACAACCTGCCCGAGATTGACGGGCAACGCGGGAAATACTCAACGATCTTCGGATGTCTCTACAACATATTTCCATCCGAATCCGGCGAGATTGTCAGCGGTCGCGTTTTGGATCCCGACGGCCTGCCCATTGTCAATGCGAAGGTGTTCGCCACGCCGAGCGGCCGCGCTCCTATAGTGGCGCTGACCGACGATAGGGGAATCTACGCCCTCCGGAATTTGAGATCCAATATAGCGTACGCTTTGCACCCGAGCGCAGACGGGTATGTTTTCGCAGATGCGCCCGTTGAGGTTCAAGTATTTAGTTCGGACGACGGTTCCGAAAAGGCGGGCAACCGCTGGGGCGTCGACATTTACGCCGAGCAGGTGGTAAGCGCGCCGCAGCCCCGGCTTATTTATGTTGACGATGATAATCCGGGCGATCCTGCTGAGGATGGATCGGCGGCGCATCCTTTCGAGACCATACAACAGGCGATAGATGCAGCGGCATCGGGCGACACCGTCGTCATCCTGAAAGGGACCTATGCCGGTCCGGGCAACAGAGACCTGGATTTCAGGGGCAAAGCGATCACGGTCCGCGGCGAGGATCCCAACGATCCCGATCTTGTGGTTATCGACTGCGACGGGACGGCGGACGATCCTCATCGAGGCTTTATTTTCCACAGCTACGAGACACCCCGGTCGGTCCTGGATGGTCTGACGATCACGGACGGCTATCAAGCTCGGGGCGGCGGCATTTACTTCTCCGACTGTGCCGGACCCGCGGTGACCAACTGCACGTTTCGCGAGAACCGCGCATTTCTCGGCGGCGGGGCGTACGCCGAGAGCGGACCAACGCTGGCAAACTGCACGTTCACCGGCAACTCGGCCGATGGCGGCGGCGGACTCTATAACAGCGGCGATAAAACCGACTGCGACCCTGTCGTGACCGATTGTACTTTCGTCCGCAATGCCGCAACCAGCAATGGCGGCGGGATGTACAATTTTGGACGCGGCGCCAAGCCTGTCGTCACCAATTGTCAATTCATCGACAATTCGGTCTCAGATGGCGGCGGCGGCGCGGTCCGCAACAACATTTCGGCAAGCCCGACATTTGTCAATTGCCTGTTTGCAGGCAACTCGGCGGCTACGTTCGGCGGGGCTATTCGCAACTCCAACAGCGGCAGTACGGAGTTGACAAACTGCACGTTCGGCCGCAATTCCGCACCGAACGGGACTGCTTTTGCCTCGACGCCCGACGACGGCGATTCACAATCCCCTTGCGTGCTTCAAGTGGTAAATTGCATTCTTTGGGACGCCGGCGATGAAGTGTACAACGCCGACGAATCTGTGGTTAATATTACCTTTAGCAACGTCCGCCTCGCAGCGAGAGGTGACTACCCGGGCCGGGGCAATATCGACGCCGATCCCCAATTTGCCGATGTCGACAGCGACGACTACCACCTCAGGTCCCAGGCCGGCCGATGGGATAATGACACGCAGAGCTGGATTCGCGATGCGACAACAAGTCCCTGTATAGACGCCGGGGATACTGCAATGTTACCCGATCTCGAGCCGGCCCCGAACGGCGGCCTCATCAACATGGGAGCCTACGGCGGCACTATCCGGGCGAGCAAGTCATTAGCAGGCTCGCCATAGCTTCCAATTCATTTGTTGCATCGGTATGGTATCCCGCGTGCAATACGGACACCAAGTAGTATTTGAAGCGTTGCCCGGCGCTCGTTACAATGATGTAAAGCAACAACTACGTGCAGTCCGAATTAAGAGTAACGACCGATCGATATGAATATTTTAGGCATATCCGCTTTTTACCATGACAGCGCCGCCGCACTCGTTCGTGACGGCGAGATTGTCGCTGCCGCCCAGGAGGAGCGGTTTACGAGGAAAAAGCATGACAACCGTTTCCCCTCGAATGCAGTTGCTTACTGCCTCCGGGAAGCGGGCATCACAGCCGAACAGCTCGACCACGTGGTCTTCTACGAGAAGCCGCTGCTGAAATTTGAAAGGTTGCTCGAAACATATATTGCCTATGCCCCGCGTGGTTTCAGGCAATTCCTGATGAGTATGCCGTTATGGCTTCGTCACAAGCTTCACCTGCCGCGTGAGATGGACAAGCACTTAAATAAGGAATATGGCGGCAATTACGTTTTTGTTGAGCACCACGAATCACATGCATCCAGCGCTTTCTTTCCTTCGCCGTTTGATGAGGCCGCCATTCTTACGCTGGACGGTGCGGGCGAATGGACAACCGGCAGCCTGGGCGTCGGCACCGACAACAGAATCGAACTGATTCAGGTGATGCACTTTCCGCATTCTCTGGGCCTGCTGTATTCGGCTTTCACGTATTTTACCGGCTTCCGCGTGAACTCAGGCGAATACAAGATGATGGGCCTGGCGCCGTACGGAGAGCCGAAATATTACGATATCATACTGGACAAGCTCCTGGATCTTAAAGAAGATGGTTCGTTTCGATTGGATCTGTCCTATTTTCCCTGGTGTCACAAAACCGTGATGGTCAGTACGAAGTTTGAGAGGTTGTTCGGCGGCGCTGCTCGCAGGCCCGAGTCGCCGTTAACCCAGCGCGAAATGGATATCGCCGCTTCTATCCAGGCGGTTACCGAGGAGATCATGCTTCGAGCGGCAAGGCACGTGCATCGGCTGACAGGTATGAAGAATCTGACATTGGCCGGTGGTGTGGCGCTCAATTGTGTCGGCAACGGCCGCATTTTGCGTGAGGGGCCGTTCGAGAACATCTGGATACAGCCTGCGGCAGGCGATGCCGGCGGGGCGCTCGGAGCCGCATTATTTGTCTGGCATCAATTGCTCGGCAACAGGCGGAAAGTTGACGGCGCCGATAAGCAGCGAGCTTCGCTTTTGGGGCCGGCATACAGCCGGGAGCAGATTCGGCGGTTTCTGGACTCGGTCAACGCTGAATATCATACATTCGAGGACGAGCAGCGACTGCTTGACAAAGTTGCGGATCTCATCAGCGAGGGAAAAGTGATCGGCTGGTTTCACGGACGAATGGAATTCGGACCCCGCGCTCTGGGCGGCCGCAGCATCATCGGCGACGCCCGAAGCGAAGTAATGCAATCAATAATGAACCGCAAGATCAAGTTTCGCGAGTCTTTTCGTCCCTTTGCCCCCTGTGTGCTGCGCGAGGATGTTCAGGATTACTTCGATATGGACAGCCAGCGAGAAAGCCCGTACATGCTGTTGGTTGCGCCTCTGAAAGAGGCCAGACGTCTTCCTTTGCAAACCCCGCATGAATCGCTGAAAGGATTGGATAAGCTGAAAGTCAAACGCAGTGTTGTGCCTGCCGTTACTCACGTGGATTATTCGGCGCGCATCCAGACCGTCGACGCCAAGCGGCATCCGAGGCTACATGGTCTGATGAGGCGGTTTAAAGACAAGACCGGATGCCCGGTGATAATCAACACGAGCTTCAACGTCCGCGGCGAACCGATTGTCTGCTCTCCGGAGGACGCGTACAGGTGTTTCATGGGCACAGACATGGATATTCTCGTTATGGAAGACCGGGTGCTCTACAAGACCGAACAGCCGGACGCCGAACGTCAAGTAGCCGACGCGTACAGAGCGCAATATGAATTGCATTGAGTCGCAGGCCAAAAAGGAGTGATTTCAGATGTTCATGCCTGAAATAAACTGGAATCCGAGCCGCAAAGAGCTTCGCTTTTTTGCGATAATAGCCCTTATTGCAGCGATCCTCGCCTCTTTGCTGCTCTACCTGTTCAGAGGACTTGGGCTTGAGTGGATCGTAGTGATCTCTTCGATTGGGGTCGTTATCTTTCTGACCGGTTTCGTATCGCCAAAAGCAGCCAGATTGATATACCTCGGCTTAATCCTGGCGACACTCCCGATAGGCCTGGTTGTCAGTTTCTTTCTGCTTGCGGCGTTCTATTTCGGGATGTTGACCCCTCTGGCGATATTATTCCGCCTGACAGGTCGAGATTCGCTGAACCGCAAGTTTGACTCCGATATCGACAGTTACTGGATAACTCATCATCAACCAGATAATCTCGACCGTTATTTCAACCAGTTTTGATGAAATTGGAGAATGTGCATGTCCAAGACTCTGCGGCAAAAAAAACCTACAGAATTTGGCAAATCGGCCTCGAAAAGGCGTCCCACTTTGCTGGTGGAGTTCTGGTCTTTCCTTAAACACAACAAGAAATGGTGGCTATTGCCTATCATTATTGTGCTGCTGTTCTTAAGTTTGATCCTGTTACTTGGCGGGACAGCGGTGGCGCCGTTTCTATATCCGTTCTTCTGAGTGCCGGAACCGGCCCCGTTCATTCAGAGATTACTCCTGCAGGGCCGCCTTGACTGCCTTGAGGTTCTCTCGGGCCGCTGGGTCGTCGGGATCAATGCGTAATGCCGCCTCGAACTGCGCGACCGCTTCTTGCAAGCGCCCCTGCCCGGCGTATGCCGCGCCGAGATTGCTGCGGGCCTCTGCGTGGTTCGGATCGAGGCGGATCGCTCGCTCCAGATGTGACTGGGCCTCGACGCACTTCCCCTGCCTGCCGAGCGCCATTCCCAACATGTTGAGGGCGCCCACGTGGTCGGGATCGATCTGAATCGTGCGTTTCAGCTCCGCCACTGCTTCGGCGGATTGGCCCTTCTGCATCAAAATTCGCGCCAGGTTGAAATGAGCGTGCGTGAAGTCGGGCCTCAACCGGATGGCCTTCTCGAATTGCGCCTGAGCTTGCCGGTTGCCCATTCGCTCGTAGGCAACGCCGAGGTTGTTGTGTGCTCCGGCGTGTGTGGGATCGGCTTCGATTGCCTGCCTGAACTTTTCTGTGGCCTCTTTTAACTTGCCCTGCTTCAGCAATTCCGAGCCCATGCGGTTGTGGACGCGTGCGTAGTTGGGTTGGGCCTTGCCCAAAGCCTTGGCGGCCGCGACGGCCTCGGCATCACTTTGAGCCGAACGCGAAGTCTCGCGATTCGACGTCATACGTCCGGCATCCAGATCGGCCAGAATCCGCTTCAGCGCTTCGGCGGCTATCCGGGCTCCTTTGGGCGAGGGATGAAGCTCGTCGCCGGAACTGTAGCGCAGCCGCGGGTTAATCGCCCCGACCGACTCGGCGCGGCGCCGCTGGAAAAACTCCGAGAGCAGGACCGACGGGATATTATTCATTGCCGCCAGATGCTCGACCACAAGTAGCTCGCTGTCTTGCGGCATGAAACAGACATTGGCGATACGGTCATCCAGAAACCGCGGCCAGACGGCCACGAGCGGCGTGAACCCGTGGCGGTCGGCGAGTTGTCGGAATCGGCGAAAACCCTCGGCAACGTTGTTGTCGCCGATGGCGTCTTTGTTCCATCGCACTGGATCGGCCTCGGCTCCGAAATGAAACAGGTTCAACCGGACGCCGGCCAGGCGAAAAAAGTGGGACTTCTTGAACAACGCCTTCACGATGGCGGGGCGTTTGATCGTTCCGCCAAGAGGAAACGCCTCGCGGTTGAAGTTGTCGAAATCGTTCTCCACGAACACTATGATGACTACGTCCGGATCGAATCGCAGCCCCTTGACCTCTAACAGCTCGACTTCGGCGAGTGTGCAATACGCGCTGACGCCGAAGTTAAGGACTTCGGTCGATCCGTCATCGTAGAGATCTTCGAGCCGGCGGGAAATGGTCTCGGATTCTCGCAGGCCGTAGCCCTCGACGACCGAATCTCCAAGCAGCAGGATCCGCCTGACGCCGTCGGGCTTTTCGAGTGTACGTTTTTTGTCTCGCTGCCCGTGGGAGTTGGTCCGCTCATAGGTCTGAATGAAGTCCGGATCGTCGTCGCGTTGGTTCGCCTTCAGCTCGAAGCCCAGGATCGGATTCGTCGAGCGCTTATAGATGCAATCGTAGGAGCTCAACTGGATCGGCTTGATTTCAGGCGCCCGGCCGAGGAGTCGGACTATACCTTCGCCCGCGAGCAGCGCCAGCAAGGTGGTGCAGACCGCCACGGCCGGGCCGGCCAGCCGGCGAAGAAACGCCCGCGGCCGTTTTTTTGATGAAATTCTGCTTTTATTCCGCTTCATCTGCGTTATTGTCTCGTCGGATTGATGGGCCGTAAATCTGATATCTACCGACTTCGGTGATTGTATCGCGAGCCGGTATGGTGTGCAACCCACAGGGCGGGCTAATTGAACAAGCAGTTAACTCACATTCGGAATAGGTCCGTTTCCTCATTGTCAAAGTATTTCTGTCTGATGTTGCCTGAAAGATGTGCCGATTCATAACATTTGACATTTTTCTTGACGTCAAGATGGCTATTTTGGTACAAACAAATATGGTGAAGCTTGTGTTTTTCTATGAAATGCTCAGTGTAAAATGAGATCAATAGAGGTAAATCCAAGTGAATATCAAATCATTATCGGGCGTTCCGGTGCGAATCATCAATTTTTCCCAATTTTCTCTGGCCAAATAAGGAGGACTCTATCATGTGTAAGAAATTGATTTGTTTAACCTCATTTATTGTAATGCTGGCTCTGGCCGGCAATGCCGCGGCTCAGATCGATCCGGCTTCTATTTCAGATGGTCACGTCTACCTTTTTGACAATGTCAGTGCTGGTCAAGTCCCGGATGATTCAGCAAATTCCAACGCCGGCAGTGAAGTCGGAAATCCAATAGTGGTTGACGGTCTCAGGGGCAAAGCGTTGCTGTTCGATGGCACCGATGACGGAGTCAACATCCCGGATTCGGCGAATATCAACATAACCAACGGTCCTTTCCCCAATCGTACTATCATGGCCGTATTCAAGTGCGACGACGTCACAAAACAGGAAAAACAGACGATAGTCGATGAAGGCGGAAGGACGCGCGGTCTCGTCATATACGTCTTTGACGGCCAGGTCTATGTCGGAGGATGGAACCGCGCAGAGTATAACTGGAATCCAGGTTCCTGGATCTCGGCTCCGATAAATTCCAATCAGTGGTATACGGTTGCTTTAGTGATCAGAGACGGCCATGAAGCAGAGGAAGCCGACAAGTTTGAAATGTGGCTGGACGGAGAGTTGATAGGTAAGGCGCCCGGTGGCCACATCCACAATCACTCTAACAATAACGCTATTGGGTATACGCAGGAATACACGGTCTTTCATGACGACGATGGTAACGGAGACGGCTGGTATTTCGATGGAGCGATAGACGAGGTATGGTTTCTCAACGACGCTCTGACGGAACAGGAATTGCGTGCTTTTGTTGGCAAGTTATGGCCTTATGCTTCCGGCCCTACTCCGGCAAATGGTGTCATCGTAGAGAGCACATGGACGAACCTCGCATGGACTGCGGGGGACCTGGCCGTCTCGCATGATGTTTACTTTGGCACGAGCTTCGACGACGTCAACGATGGCGCCGAGGGGACCTTCGCAGGCAACACAGGCTCGACATTCCAGGTTGTGGGTTTTACCGGCTTCCCGGCCCCCGAGGGATTAGAGCCCGGCACTACGTATTATTGGCGCGTGGACGAGATCAACAACGACGATCCTAACAGCCCCTGGAAAGGCGAGGTCTGGAGCTTTTTGGTTCCGCCACTGACGGCCTATAGTCCCGATCCGCCGAACGAGATGAGATTTGTTGATGCGGATCCGACCCTTAGCTGGTCCAGGGGGTATGAGTCGAAGCTGCACACCGTATACCTGGGCGACGACCCCGCAGAAGTCGAGGCCGGCAACGCCACCACCAGCGGCCCTGTTTCGGAGACAACTTTTGCTCCTGGAACGCTCGATTTCGACAAGACCTATTATTGGCGCGTCGATGAATTCGATGGAGCTAATACGTACCAGGGCGAAGTCTGGAGTTTCAGGACCGTACCTGAAATAACCATTAACGAGGACCCGAACCTTGTCGCCTGGTGGAAGATCGATGAAGGTATAGGTAAAAGGGCCATCGACTGGTCCGGCCATGGCAATCATGTCATATTCTTCGATCCGATCTGGACCGAGCCGGGCAAATACGGCAATACGGCCGTGAATCTCAACGGCAGGTTTGGCTCTATTCAAAACCTCAGCTACGCAGCCTCCGATCTTACCGGGGTTACTGTTTGTGCCTGGGTCCGCACAACAAGCGGAAGCGATCAGTACATAGTCTCTTTCGATCGCGACAATTATTACCGCCTGGAGATAAACGGCAGCGGTGCAGGCGCCGGTCAGGTCGGATGGGACGTCATGACCAGCTCCGGTCAGGTCGACTACGGCAGTGTATCGCGCGTGGATGACGGGCAATGGCATCACGTTGCCGGCGTCTTCGATAATGGTTTCATGATCATCTATGTCGATGGCGTTGCGCAGCCTTCGACGACTGGAGGCACGACCTTCGGCTCTGGAACCACCCGTTTCGGCTTCATAGGGGCCAATTCTGAAGCGACCGGCTTCGACGGAAGCAGAGGCGGGGGCTCTCCGGTTGTCGGCGAGCTTGACGATATTCGTATCTACGACAGGGCCCTGACACAGGCCGAGCTTGCTCTGGTTATGCGAGGAGATCTGCGGTTTGCCTGGGCGCCAAGCCCGACAGACGGCTCGGTGACTGGGATCAACGTGGCGAGCGCGCTGAGCTGGTCTGCCGGTGAAGGTGCATCCCAGCACGATGTGTACTTCGGCACCGATCGGGCTGCAGTGGCAGATGCAGATGCTGCCGATACGTCCGGTCTATATAAAGGCCGTCTAAGTACCGCTTCTTATGCGCCTGACGGCGTCAAAGAGAACAGCGGGCCTTACTATTGGCGGATTGATGAGATCGCCGGTGATGGCTCGATCATCAAAGGCAACGTTTGGAGCTTCTCTGCGGCCGACTACGTCCTGATCGATGATTTTGAGTCCTACAACGACATTCCCGCCGGAGAAGAGGGTAGCAATCTGATCTATCTGACATGGCTGGATGGCTTGGAAACTCCAATGACAAATGGCTCGATCATAGGCTATAATGAACCGTTCATGCCCACGATGGAGAGTTCGACTGTCTTCGACGGCGGACAATCTGTACCGCTCTTCTATAACAACACGGTGGCTTCCTATTCCGAAATCACAGCAAATGTTGCTAATCTAAAATCCGGCCGGGATTGGTCCAAATATGGTGCCAAGGGTTTGACCTTGCGTTTCTACGGCGATCCGAACAATTCCGTCAATGATCAGATGTACGTGAAGGTCAACGGCTCCAAGGTGATGTACGATAGCGATGTCGAGAACTTCAAGCAACCAGCCTGGCAGATGTGGTATGTCGATCTTGCCTCACTCGGCGTGAATCTAACCAGCGTCACTGAGCTAAGCATCGGCTTCGACCGTATCGGAGCATTTGGCGGCCAGGGAGTGGTCCTGCTCGACGGTATCAGGCTGTATGCTTATGAACGTCAGTTGGTAACCCCGGCCGAGACCGAGCCGGATAGTGCAGGTCTTGTGGTACACTGGAGTCTTGATGAGGGTTCCGGAACAACGGTGAGAGACATCAGCGGAAACGGCTACGATGCCGCATTCACGGGCGATCCCCAGTGGGTGCAAGGGTATGAGGGCACTGCGCTGAACTTCGACGGTATCGACGACAGTGTCATAGCGCGCCTTCCGGCGGAAGAAACCTGGCAGGCTTACACGGTGTCAGTATGGGCCAAAGCCGATACTCTATGGCAAGCAACTAACAGTTGTGTTTTCGCCAACCATATGACCTTTGCCACCGACACGCCCAGCATGCAAATATCTTTCGATAGCATAAACAATTACCAATTTCACGGCAGCGTGGACGAAATAATCGGCCCGGCCACAACAGACTGGGTTCATCTTACCGTTGCCTCTGATGGTCCCGCTGTAACCGTTTACTACAACGGCATTTTGGTCTCCAGTGTGGCTACAGGTGCCGGCGATCCTGTATTTGACAAGTTCGCCATTGGTATCAACAGGGCGGAAGACAACTGGTTTGACGGTGCAGTTGATGACCTTCGCGTCTATGACAGGGTGCTGACACCGGAAGAGATCGCGGGGCTGGCCGGTCTGACGCAACCGTTTGACAAGGGATTCTAAAACAAACAGAAATGTAAAGCTTGTGCCGTGCATTAACGGCAGAGGGATTGGTTAGAATTCGGGGTTTGTGCTTGTTGATTAAGCACAGGCCCCCTTTCGCTCTTTGATACAGAATCAGGAGAATTCTGTTGACTTGAGTATAGCCGATTTGGTACTAATATATATGGTGAAGTATGGTTATATCAGGGATCATTCTGTTCAATAACGAACGTATCCATGTGTATAAGCCAAATACTTATAGGTCGTTCCGATGCGAATCGTCAATTTTTCCCAACTTTCTCTATTCCAATAGGAGGATTCTGCCATGTTTAAGAAATTGATTTCTTTAACTTCATTTATTGTAGTGCTGGCTTTGTCCGGCAGTGTCTCGGCGGATCTGGTGGCGCACTGGTCGTTTGATAATGCTCTGACCGACGCGGTCGGTTCTCTGGACTGGACCTCGAACGGTGGCGCCGCATTCAGCACCGACGCCAAGGAAGGCAGTCATTCACTGAGCCTGAATGGAACAGGCGCCTATCTTTCCCAGACGGCGGTCGGGCCACTACTTGTGGAATTCAGCACCAAGACCGTCGCGCTTTGGTTTAAGGCCGACAGCGCCGCCGGCACAGGCGTGATCTACGACGAGGGCGGCACGACGAGGGGGATGACAATTCGTGTCAATGACGGCAATTGCGAGGCCGCGGTCCGTGACGCCAGCACCCAGGTCACGGTTTCAAGCAGCTTCGATCCCGGAATGTGGACTCACGTCGGGGTTTCGTTCGACAACGGAGTCTTAAAACTGTACCTGCACGGGTTGGAACAATCGTCGGCGACTGCCGGTTTCACCTCTTCGACCGAGCACAGCAACGCCGCCGGGCTCGGAGCCCGCAACGGTCAGGATGCCTTCGGCGGCACTTCTACGGGTGATTACTTCGGTGGTTTGATAGATGATGTGCGGATATATGACAATGTCCTGTCGGCAAGCGAGATAGCATCGATGTCGGGGGGTTATCCAAAGGCTTATGGTCCTACCCCGAACGATGGCGCTATCTATGAAAATACATGGGCCAGCCTTGACTGGAAGGCGGGAACTTTTGCGGTCTCGCACGATGTTTACATAGGCGAGAGTTTCGACGATGTCAATAACGGAGCCGAGGGGACCTTTGCAGGTAACATAACGGCCACTTCCCAGGTAGTGGGCTTCTTTGGTTTCCCGGTTCCTGATGGGCTTCAGCCCGGCACAACGTACTACTGGCGCGTCGACGAAGTAAACGACGCCGATCCTAACAGCCCCTGGAAGGGTGATGTCTGGAGCTTCTTGGTGCCGCCCAAGACGGCCTACAACAGCGAGCCGGCTGACGGACTGAAATTTGTGATCCCGGACGTGACCTTGAGCTGGACAGCGGGTTTGGGTGCGATGTTGCATAACGTTTACTTCGGCAACAATTTCGACGATGTGAACAATGCCTCAGGTGCTCCGCCTACGCCGGACCCGATCTTTACCCCCGGCGCGCTCGAAAGCGGCGTGGAGTATTTCTGGAGGGTCGACGAGTTCGACGGCGCCGCCACGCATAAGGGCGAAGTATGGAGTTTTACAACCATACCACCCATAGCCGTTGGCGATCCCAGCCTCGTTGGCTGGTGGAAGTTCGATGAAGGTATGGGCCGCACGGTCGTCGATCATTCCGGCTATGGCCATCATGGAACAATCGCCGGTGACGTGTTCTGGGCCGACGGATATGATCGCGGCGCAATGGATTTCACAGGTGCGGGTTCTTATGTCGAGATGACTGGCTACGAAGGTGTAACCGGAACCAATCCTCGCACAATGACCGCTTGGATAAAGACATCAACGACGGATGGTACAATTCTGGCCTGGGGCGTCAATACTGCCGGGCAGAAATGGAGAATGCGCTCCGACGCCACCGGCGGCTTGCGGGCCGAGGTTAACGGCGGGTACAATTATGGCGGCACAAACATCGCAGACGGTCGATGGCACCACGTGGCTGTCACATGGGAAGACGACGGCACGCCGGATGCGCTGGACTTCCTGCTGTACGTGGATGGACAAAGAGACGCCACTGTAGATTCGGTGGACGAGCCGATCGACACGTCGGCTGCCGGTGTGGTGAGAATTGCTGAATCCGCCTGGGTAGATACCGCTTTCGTCGGTCTGATCGACGAGGTTCGAATTTACGACAAGGTGCTGACTCTGGAGGAGATTCAGCTTGTTATGAGAATCAATCCGCAACTTGCATGGGCTCCGAGCCCGGCTGATGAATTGCTGGTTCCGATGAATGTAGGCAGCACACCGACCTGGTCCGTCGGAGATGGCGTGTCTCAGTACGATGTATACTTCTCCGCCGACAGAGACGCCCTCGCGGCTGCTGACGCCTCCGATACTACCGGCATCTACAGGGGGCGCCAGAGCGCGACTTCTTACCCGTTGCCCGAAGGTGTTGATCCCAACAGCGGGCCTTTCTACTGGCGGGTCGACAGCGTTACCAACGACGGCACAATCGTCACGGGCCGGCCCTGGAGCTTCTCGGTAACCGACTACGCGCTTATCGACGATTTCGAGACCTACAATGACATTGCCGCAGGCGAACCAGGCAGCAATCTCGTGTATTTGGCG
>Ga0180438_10006414_pt1 | contig 15924 bp, 9 predicted proteins | sample SS_ome_12_FD_132455 | JGI IMG/M metagenome (GOLD analysis project Ga0180438, IMG submission 132455) | Hypersaline lake sediment archaeal communities from the Salton Sea, California, USA - SS_3_D_2 metaG | ecosystem: Environmental > Aquatic > Non-marine Saline and Alkaline > Hypersaline >...
CGCTTCTTTCTGCGGAGGAGCTGGCTGCCGGGGAGGAGGCCGAGCTCGAGGTGGAGTTTAAACCGGGCATGGCTCGGGGTAACGTTGTCAGGCACGTCACGGTGAGGTCGAACGATCCCGACGAACCGAATAAGCAAATCGAGATCAAGGCGAATGTCGTGCCGAGGCTCGATATAAAGCCAGGGTCACATTACTTCAGGCAGGTGCGCAAAAGGGAAGGTGGAACGGCGTGGTTCGACGTTAAACCGACCGAGCTTGAGAAGATCGAATCGGTCGAGATGAAATGTACGACAGAGCATTTTTCTGCGGAGCTTCAACCAGCCGACACCGGGACAAACGAGTATAGAATAACGCTGTCGATTGCGGACGACGCTCCTCTGGGCCGGGTTTCAGGGGCGTTGGAGTTCTTCGTGAACGGTGAAACGGAGATGTGTTCCCGGGTACCGGTTACAGCGTACCTTATCGGCGACATTGATATCCTGCCGAAGCGGCTTTTGTTCAGAGCCACGCGCGGGACCGAGAACAAGTTGGAATCTGTCGAGGTCACGAGCAGTGCGGGTACGACTTTTCAGATACGCAAGGTGAGCACCGACGTGCCAAACTTGGAAACGGAGCTCGTCTCGCTTGAAGAGGGGAAACGGTACTCGGTCATAGCGCGTCTGGGATCGAACGCTAGCCCGGGCCAGTTGCGCGGGAACATCACTATCCACACAGACAACGCGCTGCAGCCTGAAATCGAGGTGCCGGTATACGGTACTGTGAACTGAGTGTGGATTCCCTTGCGTCAACCGGCGTCAGACTTCGGCGGCGAACCATAGTACTTTTCGAGCGGTTCGACCACGGTCGTTCTGTACCGCTCGGCCTCCTGAACCGACATGTCCGGTCCCGTGGACGAATCGAGCAGACCCCGGGCCTGTTCCACGCGTACCGGCGCCATCGGGTGTGTCGATAGGAACGATGTGAGCCTGCTCGGCTCACTTCTCGCCATGCTCTGCAGCTTCTCGAGAAAACTCACCATTGAGTCAGGCCTGTATCCCGCCCGGCGGAGATAGACCAACCCGAGTCTGTCCGCTTCGAGCTCGTCGTCCCTGCTGAACTTGAGTTGCCCCAGGGTACCGAAAAGTTGAGCGGCAAGCACAGCATACTGGTTCGGGTCCTCGCCGAGTACGAGCTGCACGAGCAGCGAGTATCCCAGAAGCTTAGTCATCTGCTCGGTGTGGTGTCGCGCGGCGATGTGCCCTATCTCGTGGGCAAGAACCGCAGCCAGTTCCCCCTCGTTATCCGCCCGCTCGAGCAGACCGGTGTATACGTACAGCCATCCGCCCGGTAGAGCGAACGCGTTGACCTGCTCCCTGTCGTCTATCACCGTGAAATGGTACTCGATGTCCGTCCTGTCCGACACAGCGGCGAGCCGCCCGCCAGTCTCTCGAACGTACTGCTGGATCGATTGGACTTCAAGGAAACGGTGCTGTTTTGCAATCTCTTCGGCGAATCGGTTTCCCATCTCCACCTCTTCGGCGGTGGAGATCAGGTTGAACTGGCCCCGGTTGATTCCGATTGTAGTGCAGGAGACCAGACTGAATAGAACCAGGGCGCAGGCGATACGAGTGATTGGCATCCGGGTCTTAAACATGATAGCTCCAACCTCCTTTGGGACAAGCTATTGCCGGCCGGCTGTAACTAAGGATAGCACGAAGCGGCGTAGGTTGTCAAGGTTGCTTTATCGCTACGGCGTTTAAGAAACGCATCAATCGGCTTTTTAGACTTGTCCATGCTGTAAGTCATTTATTTTCAGTTTGTTGTGGCTTGAATGCGATGTTTATACGCTGGAAAAGCGGCTGAAATGGTGAGATTATGCAACATCACGCTATACGCTCCGATGCGGTTTAATCTGTGCAAACCTATAAGCTGTAAGGCTTTACGTAGTAGGAGAAGGTATGGCACGCGTTATGCACAATATACGGCACGAGGTTAAGCCAGGGCTGATCCGTTAAACCAGGCCCAGAACGGTAGCCTTGGTCAGAAGCCTCGCTGTGCTTCCCAAAGCACAGCATAGCCACCTTGCGGCGGCGGCTTCGTTTCTGGGGCCGGCTTCGCCCCACACTTAAGCCGGTCAGAAACAACCTCCTTCCGCACCACCAAGGAAAAGGGCAGCGTCCCGTCCAATTGCGCTGCCCTTTCCGCATTTTAGGGCTCCGATCACCTTTCCCATCGCTCGCCATGGCGTCTTTGCCATCCTGCAACCCAAACCATCAGAGCGAATCGCTTACCCTATTCTTACATTTGTACGACCAAGGTTGTGGCTTTTAAAAGAGAGATGGATATGTCGCCCGGAGCATGAAGATCGGTCCGAAGACCTGCCCAGGTTGTAAGAAGAATCAAGGGTCTTGCGATGGGACGGTTTTCCTTTTTCATGTGCGCGATTCTCATTGCAATCTTGCTCGTAAAGGAGGGGAGTATCCCGAACAAGGTGGCCGCTTTGGCACTGAACGTCGCATTGGGCGTCCTGCCCTATGGGATACTAGCGATGTGTGTGCGCGGTCGCTTCTTACTTATCTGGCAACCGAGTGGTCTTGTTTGACGAGAACGACCACGCGGGAGCGCGCGCGCTCTTGACACAAGAACACGGACGTGGTGAAGAGAGACGATTCCTCACGTCAATCTCCGTCCTGCGTGATTAGAGATAGACGTTGCTATCCGAGCCAACCTTGTACGGTTCGGAATCCGGCTTGTCGCGGCGGACCTTATCGCCGATTTCGATGCCCATGAAGAAGGGTCTGGAGACCTCCATCTCGACTTCTCTGCCCTGGCCCGTCCTCACGCGGATGATGTAGAACACATCCTGCTGGTAAGTTTGTCCGGTGATGGTTCGCATGCCTTGCTGAAGCGCTCTGCCGCCCGATTCGGTGCCGGCGTTACGTTCGTACTTGTCCATGACCGTCCCGGTGACGGCTCGCTGTGACTGACCGCCGCCGTGCCAGTAGTAATATGCCAGGCCGACGAACGCCAGGATTATGAGAATTGCTATCACAGGAACAAGACCACTTCCGCGCACCGCACACCTCCCGGGTTGCAGATGGTGAGCAACCCTCCGTGTAGAGTTTCTCCGCGATTTCTTCCGGCCGCCGCCTGCGGCGTGCTGCAGCTATTATAGAACTGCAATCTTGAATCTGTCAATGTTGACGGGATGGGGGCGCGAACGTAGGGGCAGACCCTCGTGTCTGCCCTTCAATCACTGGCGAAGACGAGAGTTCGCCCCTACGTGGTTTCTGTTGGGCTGGCGCAGCTCTGCGTGTGCCACGTGACAAACCGAGCAGGAAGTCTCGTTTTCTGCTATGATAGGCGGGCGGTTTGCGGACTTGAGCCCCCATGTCGGGTGAGGAAAGGAGAAGTCACATGGCACATGTACAATGTCTGGCGACCCTGTCTGTGGCGGCGGTTCTGGTGGGTGCTGCGTGTGCGTTTGCGCACGCTAACGAGGTGAGCGATGGCAGGATCTTATACAGTTATCGTGATATAGCGGACGTCGGCGAACAAGGCATGAGCGTTCCTGAATCCGGCGAGTATTCCGTCTGGGTCTGGGCGCCCAACAAGAGTTTTGATCTGGTGCGTATCGGCGATACGGAACTTGCGCCGGCCGAGCGGAAAAAACCTGAGCCGGGTTTCTCGTGGAGCCGACTTGGTCGCGTGAGGTTGAGGTCGGACAGGGGTTTTCAGATCAAGATAGAGGGTGGAACGCCGCCCGACACTGTCGGGTATGTCGCGTTATCGCGAAACCCGGACTTCGACCCGTCGAAAAGCTTCGAGTTGAGCCGGGTGTTCGCCGACAATCCCGGCCCTGCGCTCGATCGCAGACTCACGACCGTTCGTCATACCGATTCGTTCCTGACGATACCCCACTACCGTACCAAGGAGGAATGGCTGGACCGCGCCGAGCAGCTGCGTCGGCAGATACTGGTTGCTGCAGGACTCTGGCCGATGCCGGACAAGTGTCCGTTGAACGCCCGGGTTTTCGACAAGGTTGACCGGAACGACTACAGCGTTGAGAAGGTGTACTTTGAAAGCTATCCGGGATTCTACGTAACCGGCAACCTGTACCGTCCGGGACGGGGTGACGGACCGTACCCGGCGATAGCTTGTCCGCACGGCCACTGGGATCGAGGTCGGCTCGAGGACACCGAAGGGGGGTCGGTGCCCGGCCGGTGCATCAACTTCGCGCGGCAAGGGTACGTGGTGTTCGCGTACGATATGGTCGGGTACAACGACAGCGGCCAGGTGAAACACCGGTTCGGCAGTGCTCGCGAAACGATGTGGGCGATACATCCGCTCGGAGTGCAACTGTGGAACAGTATCCGTGTGCTCGATTTTCTCTCGTCGTTGCCGGACGTCGATCCGGAAAGATTGGGATGTACTGGCGCATCAGGCGGCGGTACGCAGACTTTTCTGCTTTGCGCTGTTGATGACAGGGTGAAGGTGGCCGCGCCGGTCAACATGATCTCGGCCCATTTTCAGGGCGGGTGTCTGTGCGAGAACGCGCCCGGGCTGCGGTTCGGCACGTGCAACGTTGAGTTCGGCGCTATGATGGCGCCTCGACCGCTGCTGATGGTCTCGGCGACGGGCGATTGGACAGACGAGACGCCGCGGATCGAATATCCTGCTATACGGAGCGTGTATGAGCTGTTTGGTGCGCAAGAGAAGGTCCATTGCGTGCAAATTGACGCCGGGCATAACTACAACAAGGCGAGTCGGGAGGCGGTATACGCCTGGTTCGGCAAATGGCTGCTCGGAGAACCGGATACGACACGGCTCAAGGAAGAGGCGTTCACTGTCGAGGAAGACGAGGACCTGCTTGTTTTCGCTCGGACGGAACGGCCTGACAGCGCGCTGGATTACAAGGGCTTAGTGGACCAGATCATTTCACAAGACAGGGAACTTCTGGAACGGCGGCGGCTCACAGACGGTGCGAGTCTCGTCCGGTTCCGCGATGAGATGGCGCCGGCGTTACGGGCCGTGCTCGGTGTGGAAGTGCCGGAGGCTAACGATATCACCGTTGAGCGGACGGGCCGGATTAAGCGGTCGGATTATTGGGTCGAGAAGCTGCTAATCGGTCGAGAACGTCACGACGACCAGATTCCGGTGGTTGTCTTTCTGCCCACGAAGGCGGTGCCGACGTATACGGCGACGCTGATCGTGCACTCTCGTGGGAAAGAGGCGCTCGTCGATGTGGAACGCGGCGAGCCCGGGCCGTTGGTTTCCGGCTTGCTCGAGCGCGGTCAAGCGGTAATGGCGATCGACCCGTTTCTTGTCGGCGAGTACAGCTCACCGTTCGACCCCGCGCGGCGCGAGGTTAAAGGCAACTACTTCACGACGTTCAACCCTACAGACGACGCGCTGCGCGTCCAGGACGTCCTGACATCGTTGGTGTACCTGGAAAATCGGCGGGACGTTAATAAGGTGAACCTTGTTGGGCTCGGAAACGCCGGTTCTCTCTGCTTGTTTGCGAGAGGCCTGACCGAAAATGTGGCACGAACCGCCATAGATCTCGCGGAATTCGATCCGGAAGATGACGGACAGTGGCGAAACCGGGTTTTTGTACCCGGCATTCGTCGGTTGGGCGGGTTGCGTACCGCCGCCGCGTTGGCCGCTCCCGGGCCGCTCTATATCTGCAACGTGACCGACAACTTCGACGCCAAATGGGTTGCTCAAACGTACCGTGCGGCGGGCGCCGACCAAGCTCTGAGTGTTGACAAGTCGCGTCCGAGCGAGAAAGCGCTTGTCGAGTGGTTGGCGGTGTCCGAGTGAGCCACTGGGGTCCGCGGGACACGACCATGGATGCACTGGTTATCGAAAACGTTAGCAAGTCGTTTGGCGCCGTCCGCGCGGTGGACGATCTTAGCGTGCGGGTTCCGGCAGGGAGCATCTACGGTTTTCTGGGGCCCAACGGTGCCGGTAAGACGACCACTCTCAGAATGGTAATGGATATAATCTGTCCGGACAGCGGCCGGATCCAGATCCTGAGTGAGACCTCAGGGGGGCAATCCAAGAGTAAGGTCGGATACATGCCCGAGGAGCGTGGACTGTACCGAAAGATGAAGGTCCGGGCGATCCTGTCGTACCTGGGCGCGATTAAAGGGATGGGCCGAGGGGAACTGGCACTTGAAATCCCGAAGTGGCTTGACGCGGTAGGCCTGGGAGAATGGGCGGACAAGACTGTCGAGGGTCTTTCGCGAGGTATGCAGCAGAAGCTTCAGTTCGTGGCCACCGCGATAAACGATCCGGACATTCTGATTCTCGACGAGCCGTTTGCGGGTCTTGATCCTGTGAATCTGGACCTGCTCAAAGAGATCATGCTCCGTATGCGTGATGAGGGCAAGACCGTCGTCCTTTCCACCCACGTGATGGACCAGGCCGAGAGGTTGTGCGATTTCATACTTTTGATCAACAAAGGCAAGAAGGTCATCGACGGCACGCTCGACCAGATCCGGTCGCGCTACGATTCGGACGTGGTGAGCGTCGAGCTGGAAGGCGACACGAGCTTCATTACGGATCTCCCGATTGTGAAGAGCGCGACCCGCGCCGGCAGGCGACTGGAAATCGCGCTCAACGAGAACGCCGACACCCAGGAGTTGCTGCAAGCGCTTGCCGGTCGGGCACGTGTGCGCGCGTTCGAGGTGAAAGTGCCGTCGCTGCACGAGATCTTTGTCGATCTGGCTGGGGAAAACGATGGATAAGATCCTCAAAGTCGCCCAGAGAGAGTATCTCGAGACGGTCAAGACCAAGGTGTTCATCCTGAGCGTTTTGTTCATGCCGATATTCATGGTGGTTCTCATGTTCATCATGGGCCAGGTGCAGAAGAGTGCGCTGACGGGACCGCGGCCCGCCAAGGAGATCGCCGTGACCGACCTGTCGAATGAGGTTTCGGAAGAGCTCCGACGCGCATTCGATCGGCATAACGCGTCAAATCCGCAGCGGCAGATCATCCTCACGATGTACGACGCCGACCGACCCGGCCTTGACGCGCATATGGACGAGATGAAGGACAAAGTGCGACGGGATGAGCTCGATGGGTATCTCGTCATTGCCAGGGACGTGATAAAGGGTGAGGGTACATCCAATCTCTATATGAGTGCGCGGAACGTGACGGATTTCCAGCTATTTTCCGAGGTGCAGCGGTTCGTCTATGATGCCGTGGTGAATACCCGGATCAAACTTCACGACCTTTCGCCGGAGTTGATCGCGGAACTTCGCCGGGGCGTGCGGCTGGAACAGGTGGACGTCAGCGCAAAGGGCGAGAAGAAACGTGAGACAATGATTGTGCTCATGGTTCCGTTCTTCTTTCTTTTCCTGATGTTCGTGGGAGTATCCGGCACGAGCCAGGGGATGTTGACGAGCGTCATTGAGGAAAAAAACTCGCGTGTGATGGAGGTGCTTCTGTCGGCGCTGAGCCCGTTCCAGCTCATGGCGGGCAAGATTGTGGGTCTGGCGGCCATAGGGCTCACGGTCATCGGCGTGTGGGCGCTTGCGGCTTACGGTGCCGCGGCATCCGGAGGCATGGGCGATATCGTGAGCCCGGGCATACTGGGATATTTCATCGTCTATTACGTTCTGGGATTCCTGCTGATGGCGTCGATGCTGGCGGCTATCGGTTCGGCTTGCAACACGTTGAGAGAAGCGCAGACTCTGACGGGACCGGTCATGATGATGTTCGTTGTGCCGATGGTCGCGTGGTTCTACATCGTGCAGCGTCCCGAGGAGCCCGTAGCGGTCGCGCTGTCTTTCATTCCACCCCTGACACCAATGATTATGATACTGCGAATAGCTGCGGTACCCGATCTTTCGCGCCTGCAGATCTTTGCGTCGATACTGTTGCTTGCCGTCTCGGTCCCGGTCGTAATGTGGGCGTCGGCGAAGATCTTCCGCACCGGAGTGCTCATGTATGGAAAACCTCCGTCGCTGCGCGAACTACTCCGGTGGATGCGGTATAAGTAGCCGGGATTTTGGGAGGGCTCCGCTTCCGCGGAGCCGTTTCCAGGCGCGCTCTTATCATCTAACTGCGGCTCGGCGGAGCCTCGCCCTTCCAAAGCCGTGCTTCGAGGATCTTGATGTGGTTTCGTACGTCCCGGTGGGACGTCTCCATCTGTCGACCAACTTTCGGAACGACAGACAAGAATGTCCGTCCCACCACCCCCAAATGCGTGTAAACAAGAATGTCCGTCCCACCGTCGGGAGCGATCTGTTTGCGAGGGTCGGCTACCCTTACCCCAGCCCTCTCCCGACGTGCGAGGGTGTGTGTGACACCTTGCCACGTTGGTGGGAATCCTGGTGCTTGACACGCTGGTGCGCTTGTCTCTATACTTCTGCACTGTGAGATCGAATCAAGTCGGGTGGGGTTCATAGGGTAAGCAACAAGTAACCAAAAAAGGATATGACAATGAGAAATCTTCGGGTAATTCTTTTTGTGACAGCTCTTTTCCTCGCGGCAGGGTTTGCCAACACCGTTTCAGCGAGAGAGGTTGTCTTGCTGAAAGACAACTGGCAGCTTCAATCTGCCGCCAAGATAAGCGATGCGGGCGAAACCGTTTCTACAAGGGCGTATAACCCGGCAGGATGGTATCCGACATCGGTTCCCGTTACGGTGTTGGCGGCTTTGGTTGAAAACGGTGTCTATCCCGACCCGTATTATGGCGAGAACTTGAAATCGATCCCCGGTTATCTCGATGGTCGGTGGCTAGTGATGCCGAAAGACAGCCCGTTTTATCCGCCGTGGTGGTACCGTACCGTGTTTCGGTTGCCGGCCGGTTACAAGGGAAAGAACGTCGTGCTGCATCTCGATGGCATCAACTACAAAGCGAACGTCTGGCTCAACGGACGGAAAGTGGCGGACAGCGAAGAAGTGATCGGGATGTTCAGACGGTTCGAGTTCAACATAAACGACTATGTCCGTGTAGGCGAGGACAACTGCCTGGCGATTGAGACTATCGCGCCCGGAAAGCTGCCGGAGAAACGGTATCGCACGAAACAGCTGGAAGCCACTACCGGCTGGGACGATCATAACCCTCAGCCGCCGGACATGAACGTCGGTGTCTGGGAAGACGTTTACATCAGCGCGACCGGTCCCGTGAGAGTCAGGCACCCTTACGTTTCCACGGACCTGGATTTGCCGTCGTTGGACGTGGCCCATCTTACGGTTTCCGCTCAGGTGGTCAACGTGACCGACAAGGCGGTAACAGGAGAGTTGGCCGGCACGATAGAGAATGTGAAGTTCTCGCAAAACGTCACGCTCGCGCCGAAAGAGACGAAGTGGGTGAAGTTCACGCCCGACAAGTTCGACCAGTTGAACATCTCCAACCCGCGCTTGTGGTGGCCGAATCCCGTTGGTCCTCAGGAGCTCCACGATCTGAAGCTCCAGTTTACCGTGAACGGTCAGGTGTCAGACGATGAGACTGTTCGCTTTGGTATGCGCGAGGCGACCACGTATATCAACGACGAAGGTTGGCGCGGGTACATGGTCAACGGCGAGAAGATACTTATTCGCGGCGGCGCGTGGATGACCTGCGATATGTTGTTGCGCCTCACTCCGAAGAGGTATGACGCGCTGATACGGTACGCGAAAGAGGCGAACCTGAACATGCTCCGTTCGGAAGGGTTCTCGATCAGGGAGACGGATGAGTTTTACAGCCTGTGCGACAAACATGGAGTCATGGTGACACAGCAGATTTTCGGGCGGAACATCCCGGATGAAGGTCTTGCCATCGCTTGCATCGAAGATATGATGCTCCGTATACGGAACCACCCGAGTTTGGTTCATTTTCTCGGACATGACGAGACCTTCCCGACGGACAGCCTCGATAAGGCATACAAAGACCTGATCGCCAAGTACACGCCCGAGAGAACATACCAACCTCATTCCGGCGCGTTCAACGTCGACGAACGGTTCAAGACGGGCGGTACACGGACCGGCACGCGTGAACTCTGGACTTACGCGAATCCTACGCACTACTACACCCACAAAGAGGACGGTGCGTGGGGGTTCGCTCAATCGGGCGGTATCGGGGGAATTGTGGCGTCTGTCGAGAGCGTTCGCAGGATGATGCCGGAGAAGGATCTCTGGCCGCTGTGGACGGATACGTGGTCGTTCCATACGGTAATTCAAGGCGGGCCTTACTTCGATACACTGCTGCAGGCGTTGGACGCGCGTTACGGGAAACCGGACGGGATCGACGATTTCTGTATGACGGCGCACGTTATGAATTACGAGAGCGCCCGCGGCATGTACGAAGCTTATGGCAGGAACAAGTATTCCGCGACCGGTATCACAACGTGGAAGTACGATCCGGCGTGGCCCGCGGCGATGACGTGGCAATATGTAGACTGGTACCTTCTGCCGACCGGCGCTTATTACGGGGCGCAGAAGGCGTGCGAAGAGCTGCACGTCCAGTACTCGTATGACGACCATTCCATCTACGTCGTGAACGGGCTGTACAAGGATTTCAAAGGCCTGAAGGTCACCGCGAAAGTGTACAACATGGACATGGCCGAGAAGTACTCGCGGACGGCTGCCGTTGACGTATCCTCTGACGGGAAGACAAACGTCTTCACCATCGATTGGCCGGAAGGTCTGAGCAAGCTGCATTTTCTCAGTCTGAAGTTGGAGGACAGCTCAGGGAAACAGATTGATGACAACCTCTACTGGATGTCAACCGTACCGGATATCCCGGGCAAGCAGGGTTACACCAGGGAGCGCAAGTTTACGGTCAGCCCGGAGTCCGTGGCGGATTACACGGATTTGCGCAAGTTGCCGACCGTCAAGCTGGACGTAGGGTGCGGAATTGAGAAGAAAGGTGAAGAAAACGTCGCGCACGTCACGGTCAAGAATCCCACGGGCAATCTGGCGTTCTTCATCAGGCTCGCAGTGACCAAGGGAGAGGGCGGAAATGAAGTGGCGCCGACTTTCTGGAACGAGAACTGTTTCAGCCTGTTGCCCGGCGAGGAGAAAACGGTCAGGGCGACCTTCGCAGTCGAGGATCTTGAAGGTGCGTCGCCGGTCCTGAGAGTGGGAGGATGGAACGTAGAGTAGCGCGAGCATCTATCTCGCGCGCAAGTGGATGCGGTGCAGGGCGAGAGGTGATTCAGTGGCCCGGATTACCTATGAAAGGAGGTTGAGAAGATGAGTGGATGGTTGAAGGTTTTAAGAGTAGCGGGTGCCTGTTTGTTGCTGTCGGTCGTCATCCCGCTCGGAGGCTGCGTTACTTCGAAGGCGGTTGAAACGGGTGCTTTGGAGCAACCAGCGAGAAGTCTCACGGCAGGCGGGATGAAAGCGGGGGCGGCGAAGGCGGTTATCACCAACAAAGAACCGTTGGTGATGGTGAACGGGAACGTCTCGGAAGGAACCCTGCACGACATCTATGCGCGGGCGCTGGTGCTGAACGACGGAGAGAACCGGCTCGTCATCGTCACGTACGACCTGAACTGTCTGGACCACGCGACGCCGTTTCTGCGTGTGCGCGTGCGCGACGAGTTGGGTATCGATCCGTCGCATCTGATCCTTCTTGCCACGCACAACCACAACGCGCCGATCCAGATCAATCCGAACAATTTCGAGTACGGAAAGTGGCTTGCAAACAGGATATTCGATCTGATCAAGGAGGCTATTGCCAACGAGCGCGGGCCGGTCAAACTGCTTTTCGGCAACGGCTACGGATATTTCCTCGCCAGCGTGGGCAACGCGCCGGTCGATTATGAGATTCAAGTGCTGAAAGTCGTGCACGACGGCAAGCCGATGGCGCTTTTCTTCAACCACGGCACGCATCCCATGCAGGCGTCGGAGAAGAAGGTCGGTGTCGGCCATCCCGGTTATGCGATGGACGAGGTAGAGGCGAAGATGCCGGGCGTCCAGGCGATGTATGCCGCATCCGGCGCCGGCAACCAGTTCCCGGGTCGACTCGAAGAGCTTCGAGAGATGCAGCGGGAAGCCCGCAAAAAAGGGCCCGAATACCTCGATGCGCTCATGGCAGAGCGGTGCAAAGCGCTCGGCCATATGTTGGCGGAAGCTGTTCTAGAGATTGCCGATGGAGATCTTCAGGACGTCACCGGGCCGATCACGAGCAAGATGGAGGTTTTCTCTCTGCCTTTAGCGCCGCCGATTTCGAAGGAGGAGGCGTTGGAGATGGCGAAGAAGTTCCCGCCCGACGTAGGGTTTGTCGCCTATCCTCACAGGCACCGAAGCACAAACTGGGTGCGCATGCTGCTCCGCTACTATGAGAAAGGTCTGCCGTTCCCCACGAAAACGACCGATATGATCTGCTCGGACGACACGTACCTCATCCATAAGACAGACAAGGAGCTCCTCGAAAAGTACGATTACAGTATTCATGACACGTTCCCGTGCGTGTACGAGGAGGTGATTGTCGCCAAGATAGGCCCGATGCCGTTTGTGGCGATGCAGGGCGAGATCTGCGCGCCGATCGTTGCGCGCGTCAAGGACGCGTTCCGCGCAAACATGCCGATCATGGTTGGCGGGTACATGGGCGAACACAACCTGTACATCCCGACGCGCGAGATTGTCCGTATCAAGGCGTATCAGTCAAATGTGATCCAGATCCAGTACGCCTCACCGGTAGGTTGGGCGCCGGAAGTCGAGGATGAGATGGTCAAGGGCGTCGTTCGAATGGTGAAATCGGTTGTACAGGAGTGACCGGTCGATCCGGAAAGTCGCGTCGAATCAGGGACATGTTGATTGCTTCGGCGAGTTTGCTAGGGGAGGGAAGATGATGCGTTTCATAGCCGTATGTCTCAGTTTTCTGATTCTGGCTGTTGCTCAGCCTGCCTTTGCCGAGCTCAAGGCCGGCGCGGCGAAAGCTGACATCACGCCGCCGATCGGCGGTACGATGTACGGTTACGGCGCGCGAGGGAAGAACGTTTCCGAGGGGGTCCACGACCGCCTGTATGCTAAGGCGCTCGTGTTGGATGACGGCAGCACGAAACTCGCCGTCGCGACCCTCGATATGGGTTCGTGCAACCATGAGAATACCGCGAACATCAAGGAGATCGTGAAGGAAAAGACCGGCATCGAGAACGTGTTATGCGTAGTGTCGCATTCGCATTCGACGCCAGCTGGCAGCCTCAGTTTTCCTTCGAAGGAGAAACCCTGGATTCGCGATGCGGAACGGAAGATCGCCGGGGCAATTGTGGAAGCCGCCGGCAATCTTGTTCCTGCGCGGATAGGCGTCGGTTGCGGAGAAGTCCCGGAAGGACACAACCGGCGCAAGATTAGCGATGACGGGAAGGCTGTCATGATGTGGGCGAACCGCGAGCGCGTGCCGACGAGTCCCGTGGACTATCAGCTCGGCGTGATTCGGGTAGAGACGCTGGACGGTAAACCGCTCGCCACGCTCGTCAATTTTGCGTGTCACCCGGTAGTTCTAGGTCCCGAGAACCTGCTGATCTCCGCAGATTATCCGGGCGTGTTCACGCGGGTGGTCGAGGAGTCGATCGGCGGCCAGTGCATGTTTCTTCAAGGCGCGTGCGGCGACATCAACCCGTACTGGGACAAGACGCCGCCCGCCGAGGGCGCGTACGAACAGGTTGAGAAGATGGGCAAGGCGGTCGGGGACGAAGTAGTGAGCGTCTCGGGCCAGATCGCCGATTTCGAGGCCGATCCGAAGATCTCTTTTCACACGGAGGTTATCCCGCTTGCCTCGCGCCGCGATGTGGAGCGCGAGAAACGCAATATCAACGCGGAGATCAACACGGTTCTTATCGGCAAGGACCTGGCGTTAGCGACGTTTCCGGGCGAATTTTTCGTCGAACATGGTATTTCTCTCAAGAACCGCAGCAAGTTCAAGAACACCATGTTTATCGGTTATTGCAACGACTCGTTGGCCTATTTCCCGACGATCAAGGCGTGCACCGAGGGCGGTTACGGTGCCGCTTCGGCCACGCGTGTGGAGGTTGGTGCCGGTGAAAAGCTTGTCAACCGCGCGCTGATCAACCTGTACTACCAGGCCAAGATGATCAGGCCGTAGATCTGGAGGTAAACTTCCTCGGTAGGAATGTTCTCTCTCGCCTAAGAAAAAGGGGACTGACACAAGCGCGGCGAGGCCGGAGACGTGTCTGTACCCTTTTTTGAGCTTACCATGACGGAACTCGGTCGACGCCCGCTCCATTCATGAGCCTGTTGAGCGCCGCCGCCATTTCTTTGCGGGTGGATTCGGCGTCGGGATCGTCGATAAGGTTTGTCATCTCGTGCGGATCGTTTTTCAGATCGTACAGCTCGTTCCTGTCGTGGATACCGTGATACCACATGTACTTCCACCGGTCGGTACGGACCCCGAACACGGTCGGATTCTCCGGGAACGCTTCCTCCCAGAAGTACTCGTACAGGAACGATTCTCGCCACGGTATGTTTTGCCCGCGGGCAAGTGGCATGAACGATGCGCCTTGCATCGAGTCAGGAACACCTGCGCCGGCGGCATCAAGTATTGTCGGCGCAATATCCGTGTTCAAAACCATCCGGTCGACCTCTAGCCCTGCAGGCACAATGTCGGGACAATGCACTATCATTGGAATCCGTAACGATTCCTCGTACATGTTACGCTTGTCGATCAGCCCGTGCTCGCCCTGCAGGAACCCGTTATCGCTTGTGAAAACGATGAGCGTCGAGTCGAGCATGCCCAACTTCTCCAGCGTATCGATCAACCGACCGGCGTTCTCGTCGATCCCTAGGATGGTCCTGTTGTAGTCTCGGATGAACTTGTCGTAAGGCATTCGGCCCCAGTACATACCGTCCACACCGATAACGCTGTTGCGCGCCGCACGAACCCATGCCGGTTTCCCTTTATAGTTTTGTTCAGTATCAGCCATCGAGGCCGGCAGTTTAAGGGCAACGTCCGAATACTTGTCCTTGTGCCGTTCGGCGGGCTGGAAATTCGCGTGTACCGCCTTGTGCGAGACGTACAGGAAAAACGGTTTTTCGCGGGATCGCTCGACAAACTCCACGGCATAATCTGTAATCAGGTCGGTGACGTAACCTTCCTTTTGAACGTGTTGGCCGTCAACGTTGAAACGTGGGTTGTAGTAGATACCCTGTCCTCTAAAGCTGACCCATCGGTCGAAACCCGGTTGAGGCATGTCGCCTGCACGACCCATGTGCCACTTCCCGATGAACGCCGTCTCGTACCCGGCGTTCTTCAGCAGCATCGGGAACGTCACGGTACCCGCCGGCAGAGCGGTTCTGTTGTTCAGGGCACCGTGGCGGTGGGCGTACTGACCGGTTAAGACGGTCGCCCGGCTGGGCGAACAAAGCGAAGTTGTCACAAACGCGTTCTTGAAGTGAGCACCGCCGCGCGCAAGCCGGTCGATGTTCGGCGTTTGGAGGAACGGATGGCCCATACAGCTCATTGCGTCGTAGCGTTGATCGTCGATCAATATGAAAATGATGTTGCGCTTATTAGAAGCGGCTTTGGCGGGAGAGCGGCTCAGGCCAGCGACTGTTGGGAGCGTAAGAGCCGTCGTCGTGAGAAAATCGCGTCTTGTGAAACGAGTGTTCATCTCGGTTGGCATTCCTCCTACGCCTGTTATATTCGTCGGCGCGGATCTCGAAATCCCGCCTGCGTCACACCGGCTCGGCTCCGTCAGACGACTTCAAGCCCTTTTGCCCATGGGTTCTCGTACACCTTGGCCGTGAAATCGGCCAGAAGTCTACTATCTTCCGGTGTAAGCGTCAAATCGCTGTTGAGTATCTTGATGTCGTCGTCGATATCGCTGATATACGACATACCGACGTTGAAGATCTCGAAACGTTTTTCCTGGAGCACCCAGCGAAATGCCGCCGCGGGCAGTTTCGCCAGGGCGGCTTTGTCGTCGCCCGGCACCATCCTTGCGGCGCTGCGGTTGTAAACCCAGCCGTTGAAGACCTTCATGAGC
>Ga0180438_10006415_pt1 | contig 15924 bp, 17 predicted proteins | sample SS_ome_12_FD_132455 | JGI IMG/M metagenome (GOLD analysis project Ga0180438, IMG submission 132455) | Hypersaline lake sediment archaeal communities from the Salton Sea, California, USA - SS_3_D_2 metaG | ecosystem: Environmental > Aquatic > Non-marine Saline and Alkaline > Hypersaline >...
AGGTCTCAGTTCCTATAGCTATTTGCCTGTTCTTTATGATGTACCCCATAATGGTGAAGATAGACTTTGCGGAGGTCATCAAGGCTGGGAAAACACCGAAACCCGTTGTTCTTACATTGTTCATCAACTGGTGTGTAAAACCCTTCACTATGCTAGCTATTGCCGGGCTTTTTCTGGGGGTATTCTTTAAGGGGTGGCTTCCGGGCACAGAGATAGTCAAAGGCGGCCAGGAAGTGGAATTATACAGGTCTTATATTTCGGGATGTATACTGTTAGGTATAGCTCCCTGTACCGCTATGGTTCTCATATGGGGGCATTTGTCAAAGGGCAATGACGGGCATACGCTTGTCATGGTAGCCATCAATTCCCTCACGATGTTATTTTTGTACGCTCCGTTAGGTGGATGGCTTTTAGGAGTAAATAAGATGCCTATCCCTTGGCAGACGATAGTTCTTTCAGTTGTGATATACGTCGGGCTTCCGCTCTTCCTTGGATACCATTCCAGGAATTGGGTGATCGCTAAGAAGGGGCTCAAGTGGTTCGAGGAAAGGTTCATACATTATTTAACGGAAGTATCTATAGGCGCTCTTTTGTTCACGCTTGTACTCCTTTTCAGTTTCAAGGGAGAACTTATATTAGAACAGCCCCAGATAATATTTCTGATCGCCGTTCCGCTTTTTATTCAGACATGTCTAATATTTGTGATAACTTATGCTCTGGCAAAATGGTTGAAATTATCCTACCGTGATGCTGCGCCATCGGCGTTGATAGGGGCGAGCAATCATTTCGAAGTGGCGATAGCTACTTCGACGGTGCTTTTCGGGCTGTCTTCAGGCGCGTCGCTTGCTACAGTTGTGGGAGTGCTGATAGAAGTCCCGGTCATGCTGATGCTTGTAAGAATATGCCTGAGGACAAAACATATGTTCGGGGAGCACTCATGACAGCAAAAAAGAAGATACTGTTCCTGTGCACCGGCAATTCCTGTCGAAGCCAGATGGCTGAAGGGTGGGCTAAACACCTTAAACCTGATGAAATAGAAACCTATTCAGCAGGAATAGAAACGCATGGATTAAATCCGTATGCGGTTAAGGTTATGGAAGAAGTCGGAGTAGATATTTCCGATCACAAAAGCAAGCTTGTTGCCGAACTAAAGGACATACAATTCGATTATGTCGTGACTGTTTGCGGCCATGCCAACGAAACCTGCCCGTTCTTCCCGGGAAAGACCAAAGTAGTCCATGTCGGATTTGATGACCCGCCCAGGTTGGCGAAGGAAGCCAAAACCGAAGAAGAAGCTCTGGGGCATTACAGAAGGGTGCGTGACGAGATCAGGGTGTTCGTCGAGAGTTTACCGGGAGTGTTAGAGGTAAAAGCGGAATAAAACAAGAAAAAATCGTGGTGAAATCGCGGGGGGAAAGCGATTTTGAGCGCGAAATCCGATACGCCCGGACAAATGTTGTGAACACAACATTTGATGCTGAAACGGCGTTAAGCAATCCGACAATAGGAGGATTGTAGCCGTTGAAGTACACCTTCACCAGCTGTCGCCTACCTATTACGGCCTGCCTGCGGCAGGCCTATATTGTCTGGCTCCAGCTGGCAGGCCATCAGGGAGCCGGATTTTTATGCAAAATATTTTAACGATTTGTGCATGAGTATTTGTTATTATGCCAATACACTTCTTGCGTAACGCGATATGGCAATCCCTAGAATAAAGGCGGGCTAGCACTTGACAAATAAACAAAAATGGAGTATACTCCGAATTAGTTAAACTATTATGGAGGAGTATCCAAATGAGACACATTAGAAGAATGTTGAACATTGAACTCCCCAAGGGGCAGTCCGCATTTCTATGGGGTCCGAGAAAGACCGGGAAGACTACATATCTAAAAATACATTTTCCGGACAGTATAGTTTATGATTTTCTGAAGACTGACCTTTTTATAGAGATGTCGAAAAATCCGGCTTTATTAAGAGAGCAGTTAGCAGCAAAGACGAAGGAAGAATTAAAACGGCCTGTAATACTTGATGAAGTTCAGAAAGTGCCTCAAGTTCTTGATGAGGTACACTGGCTTATCGAGAATAAAGGGATAAGCTTTATTCTTTGCGGATCAAGTGCCCGGAAACTAAAAAGAGGCCACACTAACCTTTTAGGCGGGAGGGCCTGGTGTTATGAGATGTTCCCCTTCGTCACTCCGGAACTTAAAAAATATGATCTTTTGCATATATTGAATCATGGCATGGTACCATCCCATTATTTGCAGGCAGAGGAATATCGTAAGTCACTTGAGGCATATGTGCAGGATTATCTTAAAGAAGAAGTCTTTGCCGAGGGGCTTACGCGGAAAATCTCGGCGTTTTCGAGATTTTTTGAAGCATTCGGGTATTCGCACGGCGAACTTACCAACTATTCTAATGTCGCGCGTGATTGCGGAGTGGATTCAAAAACCGTAAAGGAATATTTTCAGATACTGGTGGATACTTTGCTTGCCATCAGGATACAGCCTTTCAAAAAAAGGCAGTCACGTCAGGTTATAACCAAAGCACCAAAATATTATCTATTCGATGTGGGAGTTGCGGGGTTCTTAACAAAACGGTTTTTAGAGGAAGAAAAAGGGGAAGAATTCGGCAGGGCTTTGGAGCATTTTATGCTTATGGAAATAAATGCTTATAGAGCTTATGGCGGTAAGGGTTTTGATATAAATTTTTGGAGAACAAAATCAGGGATTGAAGTTGATTTTGTGCTTGGAAAGGGAAAAGTCGCCATAGAAGTAAAAGGAACCAGTCGTTTGGACAGTAGCGCGTTCAAGGGGCTATCTGTGTTCCGGGAAGAGTATTCGCCGAAAAAGGCGATCATCATTTGTAACGAGAAAGAAAAAAGAATTCATAACAGTATTGAAGTAATGCCCTGGAATAGTTTTTTGAAAGAGTTATGGGAGGAGAAAATAATCTGATAAGCGAAAAACGCGGTGAAACCGTGCGAGCATACAAGGCTATAGGAAGGTTCCCCGAGCGAAGCGAAAACACGGTGAAATGTTCGATTTGAGCACGAAAAGAGGCTCTTCCCGGTACCTTTCGTGGCTGGTGTCCCGGACAAATGTTGTAAACACAACATTTGATGCTGAAACGGCGTTAAGCAATCCGACATAGGAGGATTGTAGCCGTTGAAGTGTACCTCCACCACCCTTTGATGACTCATAAGCTATTTCATTTAAATACGTATAAACTCAAAAACAAAATCAAATTCATTTGGTTTCCCAGTAAGGCCCATTGACAGGGAGGAATAAAAAGGTGATTAGTATTGATTATGATAAGTGCTGCTGGAAAGATGGTAAATGTATCAGCAGTTGCTGCGGCGAGAATGGCGGGGCATGTGACGGATGTGTAGAAGCCTGCCCGACCGATGCGTTGCAAAGACAAGATATCATAGTTTTTGATTCAGATAAATGTATTGATTGCGGCGCATGTATAGCAGCGTGTAAACATGATGTTATTAAAAACCAGGTATAATTTTCCCCGCCTGAATAGTTTCCATTCTACATTAAAGTATATGTAAATACCCGCACTCTGTAATTTCTTGCGGATAAACAGAAAGGCGATTTTTAGCTGAAAACCGTCTTTTTTATCATGCTGAAGTAGCGTATATGTCACATAATTGTCACGTGTTATTCATGGAAAATTCACCTGGGAACAATATAATATGTCTAAAATGATATGACTTGATTTATTTTAAGACTGGGCGATAATAGGAATAAGAAGCGCGCAAATAAAAAGGGATAAATAAGATGGGTAAAGAAAACATTTTGATCGTCGAAGATGACAAAAGTATATCCAAGCTTATAAAGTATAATCTGGAAAAAGAGGGTTTCAAGTGCCTGGTGTCTTTTGACGGGGAAGAGGCCATGGAAATCCTGGACAAAAGCGCGGTTGACTTGATCATACTTGATATTATGCTTCCGGGGATAGACGGGCTGGAAGTCTGTAAACGAATCAAACAGGACAGGAAACTTTCCGCTACACCGATAATCATGCTTACAGCTAAAGGTGAAGAAGTGGACAGGGTCGTGGGGTTCGAGCTCGGCGTGGATGATTACATCGTCAAACCTTTCAGCCCGAGGGAGCTCATCCTGCGCATAAAGGCGATATTAAAGAGGCTTAAGCCGGTAGAGCTTGAAAAGGATATCTTGAAGTCCGGTAGACTTTTAATAGACCTGCCGCGGCATAAGGTAACAGTAGACAAAAAAGAGATAATACTTACCGCGATGGAGTTTAAACTGCTGGTCATCTTGATCGAGAGGAGAGGACGCGTGCAGTCAAGGGAAAAACTCCTGGAAGACGTATGGGATATAGCCAGCGATGTCACAACGCGCACGGTAGACACACATATTAAGCGGCTACGAGAAAAACTGGGCAAAGCGGCTGATTACATAGAGACAGTAAGAGGCGTCGGGTATCGCTTTAGCGACACCGTGTGAGCCTCCGAGGCTATAGGAAGGGGCCTCGACTTCACGGGGACTTGTCTAGGAGGTCGAGAGAAGGAATGATCTTGAGAATAAATGTCCATTATAAGATAACCATCATTTTCTGCCTCATACTTGCCGTTATTCTGATCGGGATTTTTGCATACTTTAATGCCACCCTTAAAGACTATATTTTTTCCAGGATAAAAACGGCTCTGACGAAAGAGGTCTTACTGGCGAAGCTTTTTCTGGAGAAAGATTTTCCCGGATATCCGCGTTTAAAGGAAATAGACGATATAGCCGACAAGGCGGGGGAGAAGCTCCAGACGAGGGTGACGATAATAGGGCTTGACGGTACGGTTCTGGGCGATTCCGATCTTAACGGAGAGGAGCTTCGGGGCGTCGAGAACCATCTTATGCGTCCCGAGGTCCAGGAAGCCATTGCTTCAGGCATCGGAGAAAGCAGACGTTTCTCAACTACCGTCCGGAAGGATATGCTTTATATAGCGGCGGTCTTCGGAAAAGACCAGCCTCAAGGTGTTGTGAGACTGTCACTGCCGCTGGTGGACATGGATATGGTGTCGGCCAAGCTGAAAAGGATGCTTCTCTACGCTTTATCTATAGCTTTTCTCGTGGCGGTACTTGTGAGTTTCACGGTCTCCTTTTTCATCTCCAAACCCATAAAGGACATCTCAGCCGCCGCGGCGAATATAGCTATGGGCAATTTTTCAAAGAAGATATCCATTCGGACGAATGATGAGATCGGGGACCTTGCCGATGCTTTTAATTACATGACCGAAGAAGTCCGTTCAAAGATGGACCAGATCACGGCGAACAGGGCCCGTTTGGAGGCGGTTTTCACAAGCATGTTTGACGGTTTGATGGTCGTAGGTTCAAAGGGGAATATACTACTTATGAACAAGTCCCTTCAGGATATGTTTATGGTAAGCGCCGAGCCGGTCGGCAGGAAACCTCTGGAAGTTATCCGTAATATTGAGGTACAGGAGATCGTTGACAGGCTCCTCAAAACGGAAAGCGGCATAGAGTCAAGAGAGATATCCGTCATGATGCCCTCGGAAAAGGCACTCATAATACACGGCACTCCGGTGGTGCGCGCCGGAAAGATCGAGGGGGCTGTCTTGGTGTTTCACGATATAACGGAGATAAGGCGCTTGGAAAGAATCCGTAAGGATTTTGTGGCTAACGTATCGCATGAGCTGAGGACCCCCGCTTCCAGTATAAAAGGTTTTGCTGAAACCCTGAACGCGGGCGCCCTGGAAGATAAAGAGAACGCAAAAGATTTTATGAAGATAATAGAAGCTAATGCCGACAGGCTTATAAGACTTATAGATGATCTTCTGGACCTCTCGAAGATAGAGACCGGTAAAATCAAATTAGACATGAAACCTTATAACCTGCGCCTTATAGCCGATAAAGTCATAAAAGACCTGGAGAACTCGGCTAGAGAGAAATCCATAACTTTGGTAAATGATATCGGAGAAGACGCCTCGAAAATCATGGCCGATGAATCGATGATCACGCAGGTGTTCTACAACCTCATAGATAACGCCATAAAATATACGGATGAAGCGGGTTCAGTCAAGCTTTCCGCCGAGGAACAAGAAGATCTTGTCGCCGTCAGCGTATCCGATAACGGTATAGGCATTTCCGAAAAAGATATCCCCAGGGTTTTCGAACGTTTCTACTGCGCCGACAAGACGCGTTCCCGAAAGAGCGGGGGGACCGGCCTGGGGCTATCGATAGTCAAGCACATAGTCGAAGAACACGGAGGTCAAGTTTCTGTAGAGAGTATACTCGGCCGCGGTTCAACGTTCACTTTTACACTCCCGAAGGCATAATTTACTAATTTTCTGCTACCCCGAGTGCCGGAAAAAGCACGGGGGAAAAACCGTTTTTTTGTCCATTATAGGGCAAAGAAGCGGTTTTTTAATTAACCTAAAGTTCACTTTTCTGTAAAAATCCCTCCATATAGAAAATGTACAATTTTCATGAAAATTAAGAAAATCCAAGCCTAAGAAGGGAGGGAAAGATGACAAGAGCAGCAACAGCGGTTCTTATACTGGCGCTTCTGGCGGTGGGGATAGTCTATTTGAGATTCTGTAAGAATCTGTCGGAAGATCTGATAAATAGAGTCAAATCGCGCAGAAAAGAAAAAGAAGGGGGTGACAACTGGCCGGGCATACAACTGGAGATGGACGGTTTTGATGGCTGCGATGGTTTCACATACCGGGATATTGAACGAGAAGACGCACAGATTAAAACAAGAGACAATAAATTCTGCGGGTAAAAGTGATGTTGCAGAAACACGCGAAAAGGAGGAAAAGGGAGATGAAGAAAAAACTGGCGATCATGATGTTGACGGTAATTCTGCTTTTGGATTTCTGCGCCGCTAGAGGCTGGGCAGGCGAACTGGACATACTGGTCAATAAACTGGTAGAAAAAGGGATCCTGACGCCTTATGAAGGGCAGATTCTGAAAGCTGAGGCAAAGGAAGAAGCGGCAAAGGAACTCGCCGAAGCTAAGGCTGTTACGGCTCCTGAATGGACCCAGAGAATAAAAGTAAAGGGAGACGTAAGGTTCAGGACCCAGACGGACTGGGGCAAAGGGATGGGGCCCGCCCACCAGAGGATAAGGGAAAGAGTGAGAGCCAGGTTAGGCGTCGAGGGTAAGGTCAACGACGAGGTATCAGCCGGGATATTAGCCGCGACCGGAAACGACGACCCCCGCTCCACGAACCAGACGCTGGACGATGATTTCGAGACATATGATTTTCGCCTGGATCAGTACTATATCCACTGGATGCCCGAGCTCGCAGAGGGCATCGGGAAGGGAGACCTGTGGTTAGGTAAATTTGCCAATCCCCTGGTTAAATCAGAACTTCTCTGGGACGGGGATATCTGCCCGGGAGGCGTAGCGGTACAATACATGTCTCCGAACTTTGATCTTGCGGCGGTCCCGACGAATCTATACGGGAATGCGGCGATGTTCTGGCTTGACGAAATAGGGACTTCCGAGAGGGATCCCCTGATGTGGGTTTTCCAGAGCGGGCTTAAAATGGATATCATAAAGGGTTGGGATTCGACACTTGGTTTTGGCACGGCTTATTATGCGCTTGCCAATGTCAACGGGAACCAAAGCTACGGGTATAACTATTCCGCCGGAACGAACACGGTATGGGGAGGCGCTCTCGGCAATACCTATAGGTACGATTTCCATATGCTGGACGTGATATTTAATTATGACAGCAAGAAGTTTTTTGACTTTGAACTGGGGCACGGTCTTTACGGCGATTTTATCTGGAACGCCGGCGCCCCGAAGAACGACTTCGCCTGGCAGCTTGGCGGTTATATCGGCACGAAAAAACCGAAAAATCCGGGAGACTGGAAAATCTGGGGTGAATACAGGTATATCCAGCGTGATTCGGTGCCTGATTCCCTGCCGGATTCCGACTTTTACGGGTTTACTCCTCAGGGAGCCCCGAGAGCAGGCGGTACGGGCGGCCAGGGCATAAACTGCGGAGTTGACTTGGCAGTGTTCAAGAACACGGTCCTTTCCGCGGAATATTACTGGATGACGCCTATAAGCGTGGATACCAGTCTAGCGGGTAATTACGACGAGCCTTATCAGCTTCTGCAGCTAGACGTAAAGACGAAATTTTAAGTTCACGTAAAGTTCACATTAACGTAACGGATAAGGAACATAACTATAATAAGATTTACAAAGAAGGAGACGACCGATGAAAAAGTATATGACAGTGATACTGGTATCAGCGTTAGCCCTTTTTCTATGCGGCCAGGGATATGCCAGGAACATGCTGCAGATAAAAGGGTCAGATACCCTGATAAATCTCGTGCAGAGGCTCAGCGAAGTGTATATGGACGAGAACCCCGGGAAATATGTCTCCGTTACGGGCGGAGGCTCCGGTACGGGGATAGCGGCTCTATTGAACGGGAAGTGCGATATCGCTGACGCGTCGCGCCTGATAAAAGCGAAGGAGATCACGATGGCGCTTGATGCGGGGATAATCCCGAAAAGAGTGGTGGTGGCGATCGACGGGTTGAGCATTATCGTTAACGAAAATAATCCGGTCATGCAGCTTACCGTAAGTGAAATAGGCAGTATTTTCCGCGGGGAGATCACGAACTGGAAGGATGTAGGCGGAGCCAACGAGCCGATAACACTGTACGGAAGACAATCTAATTCAGGCACATTCGATTTTATGGTAGAGATGGTACTTAAAGGTGACCATTCGCCCCGTATGAAGAGGATGAACGGGAACGCCCAGATAGTCGAGTCCGTGAAGACCGATGAAACCGGCATAGGTTATGTAGGCGTCGGGTACGTAAAAACCGCCAAGGGAGTGACCATATTAAAAGTGGCTTCCGGGCCAAATGCTCCTTATGGCAGTCCCCTTAATATCGAAGACGTGAAAAGCGGCAAGTATCCCATAACAAGGCCGCTTAACCAGTACGTAAACGGGACCCCTGCCGGAGATGTGCTTGATTTTATCAGGTTCGAATTAAGCCCCGAGGGCCAAAGAATAGTGGAGGAGGAAGGTTTCTTCCCGGTTTCCGTTTCGGAAGAATATATCGATTTCAACAGACAAACCTTGGGTATTTAGAACATCCCGCGAAAGGAGGCTGTGGTGAGAGAACTAAAGGAAAGAATGATCCACTGCCTCCTTTTTTTTAACGGTCTTCTTGTCGTGGTTGTGCTTATAGGGATATTTGCGCTCCTCTTTTTCACCTCGATACCCGCTTTTAAGGAGATAAGCTTAAAAGAGTTTTTTACGAGCACCAATTGGAACCCGACCTCTTATGTTAAGTCTTCCTACGGTATCGTTTCTATGCTGGTAAGCACCTTTATGGTGACAATAGGAGCGCTTATTATCGCCGTGCCGCTGGGGATAGGTACCGCCGCCTATCTTTCGGACGTGGCAAACGCAAGGGTAAGAGAAATAGCCAAACCTATTATAGAGATACTGGCAGGGATACCTTCGGTTGTCATAGGTTTTCTGGGTATAGTGCTTGTCGGGCCGATCATCGCCAAAGTGTTCGGTATACCCAATGGGCTGAACGCATTGAATGGGGCTGTGCTTCTCGCAATCATGGCCCTGCCTACGATCATAAGCATATCGGAAGACGCTCTTGGCAGCGTGCCGAAGTCTTTTACTGAAGCTTCTCTCGCTTTGGGGGCCAGCCACTGGCAGACCGTGACAAAAGTCAAGATACCGGCGGCGATGTCCGGTATTTTCGCCGCGTGCATGCTGGGCATGGGTAGAGCTGTCGGTGAGACTATGACCGTTCTTATGGCTACGGGCTGCGCTCCGGCGATGCCGAGGGGATTTCTGGATTCTGTGAGGACTATGACCTCGACAATAGCTATCGAGCTGGGTGAGGTGCCTTATTACACAACGCATTATTACGCGCTTTTTGGCGTCGGGCTTGTATTGTTTATTATTACTTTCGCGGTAAATATGGTTTCGGATATTGTGCTGCATAAATATCAGGTTAAAGTGCGATGAACAAAAATATCTCGGAAAAAACAGGTTTCAGTATATTAAGACTATGCATGGCAATAGTGGTTATTTTTCTACTAGTCATACTGTTTGACATAATAAGCAAAGGTATAGGCAAGGTGAATTGGGAGTTTCTCACGCAACCGCCAAGAAGAGGCATGACCGAAGGCGGGATATTTCCCGCAATAGTAGGGACTTTTCTGGTTACCTTGATAACGGCGCTTTTGGCTGTGCCGATGGGTATGGGATGCGCCATTTACCTCAACGAGTACGCAAAAGACAATAAAACTACAAGGCTTATAAGGATGTCCATAAGAAACCTTTCAGGTGTTCCGTCCATCGTGTACGGTCTTTTTGGGGTGGTTCTTTTTGTACAGCTTATGCATCTGGGAACGTGTATTTTAGCCGCGGGCTTGACTTTAGGACTTATGACGCTACCCTGGACGATCACTGCCAGTGAGGAAGCTCTTAAGAATGTCCCCCAGTCATACAGGGACGGTGCTTTGGCCCTTGGCGCCACCAAATGGAAGGCTATAAGGACAAATGTACTGCCTTACGCGGTTCCGGGCATGCTTACAGGGACTATCCTGGGGCTGGCGCGCGCGGCAGGGGAAACCGCTCCAATACTTTTTACGGGAGCGGCTTTCTTCCTGCCGTTTCTGCCCAGGTCGGTATTTGACCAGTTCATGGCACTTCCGTATCACCTGTACATAATGGCTACCCAGCATCACGCGATATCGCAAGTGAGGCCCATCGCGTATGCCACAGCGCTTGTTTTGATAACCCTTATCTTTTCGATGAATCTCGCCGCCATAGTGCTGAGATATCATCTAAGAAAGCTAAAGAAGGAATAAAGATGGAAAATATCAAGATAAAAGCCGAAAAATTCAATTTTTACTACGGGGACCATAAGGCTTTGAAAGACATATCGGTTAACGTTTATAAAAACAAAGTATTGGGTATAATCGGCCCGTCGGGATGCGGGAAATCGACCTTTCTTCGCAGTCTTAACCGCATGAATGACGTAATAATCGGAGCGAGATACGAAGGATCCATCCTCATTGACAGGCGCAATATATTCGATCCGCGCATGGATGTGGTCGAAATAAGGCGCAAAGTCGGCATGGTGTTCCAGAAATCCAATCCTTTCCCGAAAAGTATTTTTGAAAACGTGGCTTACGGCCTGAAAATTAACGGCAAGAAAAACAGGGATCTCATACTGGAGAAAGCCGAAAAAAGTCTTAAAGACGCGGCACTATGGAATGAGGTGAAAGACCGCCTGGATAAAAGCGCCTTTGATCTTTCCGGCGGGCAGCAGCAGCGGTTATGTATCGCAAGAGCTCTGGCCGTTGAACCGGAGGTAATACTCATGGACGAGCCGGCGTCCGCGCTCGACCCGGCCGCGACCGCTAAAATAGAAGAACTCATACAGCAGCTTAAAGAGAATTATACAATAGTCATAGTTACGCATAATATGCAGCAGGCGGCCAGGATTTCCGATTATACCGCTTTTTTTATGATGGGGGAACTGGTAGAATATGATACGGCAAGCAAGATGTTTACCAGTCCCTCCAAAAAGATAACGGAAGAGTATATTACCGGAAGGTTTGGATAGGCTGCTTGTGACTTTTAAAAAGGTGGGTGACCAATGGCAGAAAGACATTTCGACGAAGAACTGTCAAAACTGAAGACGGACCTCATAAAGATGGATTCTCTTGTAGAGGAGGCTATCTACAAGTCCGTGGAAGCTATCAAGAACAGGGACAGGCGCCTGGCGCGGGAAGTTATTGACGGGGATAACCGGATAGACGAGATGGAAAACATCATTGAGGAAAACGCGATCGGGCTTCTGGCTTTGAGACAACCGATGGCGGCGGATTTGAGATTTATCACCACGGGCATGAAGATAAACGCGGAACTTGAGAGAATGGCGGACCTGGCCGTCAACATAGCCCAGCGGGCTTTGGAGATAGCTGACAATCCTCTTCTTAAACCGATGATAGATATACCCAAAATGTCGGAACTGGCCAGAAAGATGGTGAGGGGGGCGATCGATGCTTTTGTGAATATGGATGAAAAGCTCGCAAAAGAAATAATATTGACCGACCCGGAAGTCAACGAGCTTAAAAACGCCGTACAGGAAGAACTCGTAAATGATTATATGGTCAGGGACGGTACAACGGTCACAAGGGCGGTGGCCCTGCTTCTGGTCGCCAGGCACCTCGAAAGGATATGCGACCACGCCACGAATATAGCCGAAGACGTCATATATATGATCCGTGCGAAGATAGTCAAGCACCGGAAACTCTAAGATTATGATAAAATGATGGTTTTTCCGGCACAAAATCCTAAAGTTCCCGCACCTCTATCAAAAATCCTGCCGCAGATATACCGCGGTGGGGTTTTTGTTTACACCTTAAAATATCTATACTATACTAAAAGCGTAAGCTAAATAAGACAGAAAAAACACTGTTTTTTGTCGCGCACAAGGCAAATTGGCGATAAACTTGACAGCATTTAAAAAAGAAGTGATCGGCGATGAAAAAAACCGTTAAAGTGGTTTTGATATCGGTTATCGTAATAACAATCATTCTATTGTCGCTTGAGAGTGTTATCCTGGTTTCTGTGGCGCGTAACGGATTGAAACATATATTCGATGTACGCACCCATATGAAGAAGATAGCGCTGCGGCCGTTAAAAGGCAGCATGGCGATAAAAGGATTTGAAATATTTAACCCTCCCGGGTATAAGGAGAAGACATTGGCCAGTATTTCGCTTGTTTTACTGGACTTCAAACCCAAGACCCTTTTTGAGCCGGGCGCGTATTTTGACAGGATAGAGATAAAGGTAGACAAACTGAACATCATACGGGGCGAGGACGGCGTGATTAATCTTACCCAGATGAAGGCGTTCGCCTCTCCGCAGGAGAAAAGCGAAAAGCCGTTTCTCGCGGATAAATATATCGTGGAAATAGAAAAAGTGTATTATATTGACCGGACTAAAGAAGAGGATAAACAGATAAGGGAAATAAATCTTAATAAAAGGTGGGAATATGATGATGTCCGGGATCCAGACAACCTGGTCAATGTCATAGCGTACAAAGTTTTTGTGGGGGGACAGATAATCGGGGTCGGGCTTGAACTCCAGAAGCTTCAGAAGAAACTCGCAAAACTTGCGGAACATAACAAACACCTGGCGGAATCGTTTGAGAAACTGAGACAGGAACATGCCGAGAAGGCTAAAGAGGCGATAAAAGAAGCGGTAGACGCTACTGTGGAAGCGGTAAAAGAAGGCGCTGCAGTGACAAAAGAGGCAATTGGAGTACAGGTCGAAAAGACGAAAGAGGCAGTCGCCGAAAAAGTTGAAGCTGTTAAAGAAGCCGCAGGAAAGACGCAAGAAGCAGTTGAAGGTCAGGTGGAAAAGACAGTCGAAATTATTAAAGAGAAAACCGGGGATATAAAGGAAAGCGTCAAGACGACAAAAGAAGTGATAGGCGAAAAGATCGACGATATAAAAGAGGCCCTAGAAGATAAGAGTGTAAAGGCGAGCGACTGATAATGCGGTTGCGCCTTTTAATGCTGGCGGCAGAAGAGGATATTAGCATCCCCAAAAACGGGAAGGTGGATTATGATGAATGTAATGACTAAAGCGTTTTCTAATGATATCGTTTTTTCTTCGATCATACTGCTGGCAGCGGTATTGACGGGCATAATTATTTATTTGATAGCCATGCTTATGCTGAAGAGATGGCAAAAAAGCAGTTTATTGAGTAATCTCAAATGGCGGCGGGAACATCTTAAGAGGTCATTATTGTCCTTGTTTCCCGCTTTATGCGCCATGTTCGTTTTGCCCGTACTGCGTTTCCCGGGACGGATCCAATATGTTATTTCTCATATTGTAAATCCCTGGTTTATAGTATCGATCAGCTGGTTCCTGATGGGCGTTGTCAATACTGTCAGAGAGGCTTTTCTTAGCCGGTACGATATTACCGCGAAAGACAACCTGCAGGCGCGCCGCATCTATACACAAACCCGCGTTATAGAAAGTATAATCAACGTAATGATTATCGTTCTGACGGCCGCTTTGGTTTTGATGACGTTTGAAAAAGTCCGCCAGATCGGGACGAGTCTATTGGCTTCGGCTGGTATTATCGGCGTGATATTAGGCTTTGCCGCCCAGAAGACCCTTGGGAATTTCATAGCCGGATTGCAGATCGCGTTGGCCCAACCCATACGCATAGACGACGTGGTTATAGTCGAGGGTGAATGGGGATGGATAGAAGAGATCACCCTGACTTATGTGGTCGTTAGAATATGGGACTTAAGGCGGTTAGTCGTACCCATCTCCTATTTCGTAGAAAAACCTTTCCAGAACTGGACGCGGGTATCCGCGGATATCCTGGGGTCAGTTTATATTTATGCCGACTATACGGTACCGGTGGAAGAGATGCGGTTGGAATTAACGCGTATTCTCGAGGAGAGTCCTCACTGGGATAAAAAAGTCGATGTCTTACAGGTGACCAACGCTACCGCACAGACCGTGGAGATACGCGCGCTGATGAGTGCGTCCGATTCCCCGACAGCATGGAAATTACGTTGTGAGGTAAGAGAGAAACTTCTGGGATTCCTGCAGAAACGGTTTCCGGGATGTCTTCCGCGAACACGGGTGGAGTTAAAGAAAGTCCAGGAGGCAGCATAAAAAAGAAAACAGCTGCGCAAGTAAGACAATCGCGTTTATCTGAAAAGGGAATTTTACCCATGCACCAGAAGGCCACGCCCGTAAGGGCGTGGATGAATGGCCTTCGGTTCAGGATTCCGCTTGACGGAAAGATTGAAACTGTGGATGCCATGGGCGTTAGCTCATGGAGCTTCACTTTCTCCCGGTTTGATTATGATTGGCGAAGCGACCCGGTATCTTCACTTTTTATTCTTATGAGGTTTTCCAGCCGATATGTTTACCAGGTTTAAAGCTTTCTTAAGATACGCAATCAATCGCCTGCTTAGCTGTAGCGGGCTTAACTTGTATAACGTTACGCTAAGCGACGCTTATAGGTTTGTTTGGTTTCGTGTCCCGAAAGCCGGCACGAACACAATATTTAATATCCTTGAAAATCATGCCGCTCATACCATTAGACCGAGTAAGACAATATTCAGATCTAGAAGATATAAAAATTATTTTAAATTCGCCTTTGTCCGCAATCCCTGGGATAGAGCTGTTTCTTGCTACCTGGATAAAGTTAAGCGCAAGAGGATGGATTTTTACAGGAAATGTTATGATAAGGATTTTGAATATTTTATTAATTTCATAAAGAGAAAGGATCTAAGATTTTGTGACAGGCATATAAAGCTGCAATGCCTGATTTTTCCGATGAAAGGCGTTGATTTTATAGGCCGTTTTGAAAACTTTGAAGAAGACTTAAAATTTGTTTTAAATAAACTGGGTATTAACATAAGTGAAGTTCCGCGGCTAAATGCCGGGAAAAAGGGAGAAAACTACATATCATATTATAATGATGAAACAAAACGTATCATCGAAGAAAAATATAAAAAAGACATTGAACTTTTCGGTTACAAATTCGGGGAATAGGCAGCATGGGTCTGTCAAGAAACTATGCATGCGGCGTCATAAAGCACCATTTTACCCATGCACCAGAAGGCCACGCCCGTAAGGGCGGGGATGAATGGCCTTCGGTGCAGGGTTCCGCTTGACGGAAATACTGAAACTGTGGATGCCATGGGCGTTAGCCCATGGAGCTTCACTTTAAGTTGCTATTCTTTTCTGTCTTTGGTATGCTATTTGATAAACAGGAGCTACAATGATAATTTAGCGCACTGAAGCAAGTGGTATACTTGAAATAAACGGGAGGTGCGCTATGCAGTATATTGGAGTGGATAATCACAAGAAATTCAGTTATCTGGCGATCAT
>Ga0180438_10006416_pt1 | contig 15920 bp, 24 predicted proteins | sample SS_ome_12_FD_132455 | JGI IMG/M metagenome (GOLD analysis project Ga0180438, IMG submission 132455) | Hypersaline lake sediment archaeal communities from the Salton Sea, California, USA - SS_3_D_2 metaG | ecosystem: Environmental > Aquatic > Non-marine Saline and Alkaline > Hypersaline >...
CCCCGAGCTAATGATCCTCGAAACTAGGGCCAGGTACTTTGGAGGTGCCGATAACATCCAAGTAGCAATACTGCTACAAGAGGACGACTACACATCGGCAGCTCCAAGCCTGAAAACAGGTACCGTTCAAATTCTACAAGGCAGCTCGGTGGCTTTTGCAGAACAGTTTACGGCTGAACACAAAGTACTGCGCTACGACGGGGATGTCAACTATGACGTCGGTGAAGACAAAGGTGAATTCTACTTTTTCGTTCATCATCCGCAAGCACAGCAAAACCTATCGGCTAAAATATCAGTAGAGATGGGTGACGGTAGGACAGCCACGCAGACAGTTCCGATAGATGCACAGGTGTCTGATCCTGAAGAATGGCAAAACCCCCAACTGTCTGGACACGATCCAGTTGAATTCCCTAAGGACACGGATTTTCCGTATCGTCCGTTGGAGTAACCAATGGCTCTTACCCCTGTTAAGGTCAAGTGGTCGCAGCAGCTCACCACTACGTCCCCCGACAATACTACTCAGTTTGTCGTAGAGACCGGTGCACTGGTCAACACGTTCACTATCTTTAGACCTGTGTTGATGTTTCATAATCCTGGGGATGAAGACGCAACGCTGGAGATCAAGTACACTATGGATCTGGGTACGGCTACTGACGACCCACTCAACAGTGGAACGTTTGAATCTACTGTCGTAGACGTTACAGTGCCTGCTGGAGGCCGATATCCTTACGACTTTGACGGCATTCAGCTAGACAAAGATACTGCCGTCACCATCACTCACACAGTGACCATCACCAATCTAGGCACAAGTACTCATGTTTTTCACACTGTATTGACCGGAGAAGCAGAAGTGCAGACGCAATTCGCTTCGGCCAATTCGGTTATTTCATAACAACCCACCAAGGAAGAACAAATGGCGGGAAACGTTGATTATAAATTCGCGGGCAACCCTTTCAACCAACAGGTTGAGCCCCTCGACTATTCGGACAAGTACGCCCCATCCATCAAAACGTACCACGGTATCACTTTAGTGGTCAACGGCAACGTTTTGGGGCGAGTACAGTCTTGGGACAATACCGGTGCATATAGTCGTAATGGCGAGCATGTCTACGAACTAAACAACCGCACATTCGGTCGGCCTGTGGACTACGTGCCTGGCATTGCTACTGGCTATACCATCAATGCGACAGTGGCTGAATTGTGGGGAGCTGAGATCGAGATCCAAACAGGTAACGACTCTCGCTATATCGACCTAATCAGCCAAGTGAGGCCGTTCGAGGCGCAAGAGTTTTGGTTCCGAGGAGCCGACCCCTACGAAGTATGGACCTACTTAGGTTGTTGGCTTCAAGATCGAAACGAGAACGGATACACTAACGATGGTGATACTCGAGTAATCAGTAATTTCCAATTCGCGTATGTCTCTCGATCCCACACTGCCGGCGCATAATCTTAACGATGGATTTAGCCTAAAGGCAATGCTGTTTGGTTGTAAAACCTCCAAAGGAGGTACATGTTTTGACCAATCAGTTTCGACAGGTTGGTGTGCCCGACAGCAACACCACAATAGCTACAGTCCGTCAGTATCTACGTACGGCACAAGCTCGTATTGAGTCTCTCCTTAATCGTCCGCGTTTCCCGCGACCTCCCACACTACTAAAGTCACTGCAGCTGCTACGCGGGATCTTGCAAGCAGCGTATGATGTATTGCCTCTGCGAAGGCTAGAGCATCTCTGCGGACGGCTTCAACTACTACACAACCAAGTCGATGATGGCGCCTTCTTAGGGTACCACCAAGAAGATAGTTCGTATAAAACCCTACGAAACATATATAGCGACGTCACAGGGCTGTTGGTAGAACTGTCTGATACGCCTAAAACCAAAAATGACTTAGAGCAGGATAGTTTGCTTAGGCGGTTTCTGGACACCGCACAGAAGCGTGGGTGGAAAGTAGCCGAACCTAAACCTGAAGATGAAGATCAGTCGGATGGGTTCATTCAGTCAATCCGCTATCTCAACCAAATCTCTATCCCATCGAACGAGCTGCTATCTACCAACACTGACTTTGGTATAACCACTGGCGCTATTGTGCTGGCACCCGATCAGTCTATTCCTGAAACAACGCTCCGGCGCTGGGCAAAACAACAAGACGTGTATTTGGTTTTCGGTCAGTACATAGTACTTCCTCAGGTACAGCTACTTGGTGTCTCACCGAACCTAGTTACTACTGAAGACGATATCATCAGTTTGAATAGGTTCGTCTCCATATCCAACCTCCTCAACAAGGACCAAAACGAGCAGCTGATTCGTTTTCCTAAAAGGGTCCAGCATCACTACTACTGTCCCATAGTAAATGTATCTGCGTATGACAGACAGCACTTCCGATCGTGGGATGTATTGACGAAGTAAGGAACAGCATGGGAACACAAAAAACCAATATCGGCGGACGACCCAAAGACGCAGTAGAGCAGACTCAGCCTGGTGAGAACATCAACGTGTCTGGACGGGGGATGCAAAGAGTTGACATGAGAAATACTTTGCATCAAGCGATGGATAGTATGCAGCAAGCTAGTATGGTACAGCCTGGGCACAACATGATGAATCCAGGTCCTGGACCAGTACCCCCAGAAGCTAAAGAAGAACTCAATAGAGCCGTCCCAGAATTCCTACGCAAACAGGAAGAACGACATGAGGAGTACACTCCTAGGACCGAACAGGTAGATGGACTAACTCCTGAGCAGGCCGACTTGGCAGGAAAGCTGTCGCAAAAGATTGTTGAAGCTAAGCGAGACGGTCGCGAAGAAGCAGCTAAAGAGTTAGAGAGTTTGCTGGGGCAGTTGATCGGTCAACTGGAACCCAAACGTATCCGCAAACCTAAGAAAGCTCATCCCGCACTACAGAAGCTTCGGCAGAGCCTAGGTCTGAAACGAATTCAGCCGGTCTCGGTTGAATGGTGTGGTATCAAATGGCATCTCCATGCTCCACCTCCAGCACTAGACCGATGGGTAGCCGAGATGACAGAAAACGGGTTAGGTACCTACGCCGCTTTGAAACTGGCTGCCAGTATTGTTGGCCTAGATGGTGCACCTCTATACGAAGTTTTTGGTGTTGATACAAAAGCTGAGTATGAGCCACCAGACGGGTCCGATCCTATTGAAGTTCGGCTGTACGAGAAACGATGCGAGGCATGCGGAGACGTCATTGACGTGGACGCTACCAGTTGCATCGCTTGCGGCTCAACACATGATCCTTTCAATATGCCGATCGAACTGAGGGTTCGTTGTGCTGAGTTAATGAACCGCCACTTCGCCGAAGAATTCGGACCCTACGAAGATCTGCACCGCCTACTCGAATTGGTTCGAGAACGCATGCCTGATCGCGTTAGCAACAAGGAGAAGCTCTACCCTTTCCCCGAGCTGTTGCCGACGTCTTCGAGCGAGACCAATACGACGCTGCCTGGGGAAAAGCAGTCGTCCGATTAGGCCTCTCGCCTCTATCAGACGAGGCACAAAAATTGTACCGCAACGTCCCTGCGTTACTGTTCACCGATCACGCGTTACGTGAAGTCGAGCAGGATCGCATGGATCAGCTCAGCACTATGCTGGGTGTAATGTGGACTAAAGAGCAAGCAGAAGCGCTCAAGCAACGAGGCGGTCCAAGAAGAGATCCTCGAGAGCAGCCGCGCGACCGTTTGTTTGTTCCGCTTCTGGCTGGTTTCAAACCAGAGATACTTGACTACGTCAAGAAGAGTTTTGGTTCCTCTACAGGAATTGATGCTCCTGGCTGGTACGATCCCGAAAACGGTGTCGTTGAGGCGTTTGAGATGCCTCGAGACGAATTCATTCAGCTGGCTAGCATGTTCACTAGTTTGATTCCTTCCCCCAACCGTTGAGTTAGTTATGCCCGATGACTCCAAATTTGAAGGTTTCTCCCAGCAGATAGCAGGAGAAGAGAAGGTACTGCAAGAAGCCACCAAATCGGCTAACCAGTACACCGCTGCAGTGCAACGTCAAACCAAGGCGATGCAAAGCAACCAGCAAGCTTGGGGCCGGTTGAGGGATGAGCAGACTACCTTCTTAGCGAAGTTCAAAGAGACGTTCAATGCTATCCGCACTTCTACGAATGATTTCGCTGGTGCCGGTAGAGCTATTGGAGGGTTCACAGATAAGCTGAAACAGGGATCTACCGTAACGGCTGTCTACCAACGCAAGCTAGATGCCATGCGCAAAGGTCAAGCCGCCTTTGCTTCAACGATGGTAGCGACAACTAACAACATATCATCTGCGATGGATAAGTCGCAGCAGTACGTTGATGCTGTTCATGATAGCTATCGTAACGCACACAAAATGGCCGCTGAGTTCAGGGTCGAAACCAAAGCTATGCAGCAAGCGGTTGACGATCTAAACTCCCGCTTCGCTACTCAAATTGCTGTGTCGGGCGATATGACTGGTGCGCTCAAAAGCATGCAACGAGAAGCTTTCATTATGTCGAAATATCTTGGCACTTCAATGACCGACGTAATGGACTCGTGGCAGGAGCGGCTGCAGCAGTCTACTGGCTCCATGGACGACGCCCGTAAAGAAATGGTACGAGTGACGTACCAAGCAGACCGATACGCACAAGAAGTACAAAAGCTCGGGGATGCCTACCTGAAGACCGGCAACATAGGCAAAGAAGAGTTTGTCAGAATGGTGCGCGACGTAGGTAAGCAGTTCCGTACCGGTACTGTGCAGCTGGACGGTTACGCCAATGCGCTTACGGGACTGTTGGCCAAAACTAAGCAGATGGGGCTGTCGACGAACGAGCAACGTGTTGCTGCCGAGGGATTTCAGAAGACCGTTAAGTCTATGTTCACTATGGACTCAGACTTGGCCTTCTTTGGAATGAAGGCTGCAGAGCAGGTTCGTAAAATGTGGGACGATCCGCAGTGGATGGCGCAGCAGGACGAACAGGTTAAGAAGCGATTGGAGATGGTCAAGAAGCGTTTTGCTGGCGAGCCAGAGATCGTACAGACCAGAGCCATCATGGATGTGCTTCGTGGGTCGTCAGCCGGCAGTGCTATGGGTATGCGGTTGATGTCACAAATGGGTAACCTGACACTAAATCGAGAGTTGATTGCTAAACAAACCGAAGGTAACTTGGTGGCGGCAGACGAAATCGCGAGGCAAATCCAATCAGGTGAAGCAGCGAACAAACTCGAGCAGAAATCATCCAAGGAAGCAAAAAAGCAGCGAGACGATCAAACGGAGATCTGGAAACAAAGCATCGAGAAGATCACCAAGGCTAGCTTGACTCCCAAGTCGGTTGAGTATAAGATGTACGCCAAGATCCACGAGATCCACAAACTGTTGGAGTACTGGTCCAAGCAAAGCCTCGCCACAGCAGCCATCACACAAGGACTATCAATTGGCGGTAATCTGTTGATGAACAAACTAGCTACTGGTAGTTTTTTGGGTATGGCCAGAGGTGGTGGAGGTTTGTTGGCCGGAGGTGCAGGTACAGCCGCCAGCGGAGGTGGAGGAGCCGCTACTGCAGTAACGGGGGCCGGTGGTATGGGAGCAGCAGGAGCGGCAGGTTTGGGTGCAGCAGCTGCTCTGGGAGGAGTGGCGATCGGAACACTAGCCGATTGGGGTTTTGGTAAGGCTGTCAGCGGCGGCATGCTGGGAGAACGTCAGGCCAAGTTACTCGAAAAGTCAGGAGACAAATCGTTCACCAACTGGATCAGCATGAGCGACAAGTTTGGTTACTTTGCAGCTGCATTGGGACCAGCCGGCCTAGCGATGAAAGGTATCGCCGACCTGTGGGCGCCTCGAGACGCCAAGGGCTGGGAGATGATCAAGAACGAAAGGACGTTGCTTGAGGGACAAGAGTTCGAGAAGCGAAAGAAGATGATCGATCAGTTGTCGGATCAAATCAAAATGATGGAGAAGCGAGAGAAAGATCTGACTGATGCTGACAGGAAGAGATTGGCGCTGCTGAAGAAGCAACGAGATCAAATCAAGAAGACAATCCAAAAGCGTTTGTCCAAAGAGGAAGAAGAATCTCGTGAAGCTACCAAACGCGTCAGTAAAGCCGAGCGTGTACGCATGCTGAGTGCATTATCGCAAGCCCAGGGCGGCTCACCGGAAGAGGTAGCTAAGAGCCTGCTGGAAGCCAAGTACCAAGACCCCACATTAGGACCAAACGCGTTCTTCCGCAACATCACCGAAGAGTCTCGTTATGATCCTGATGCTCTCCGCATGAACTTTATGACGCAATACAAACAGTTGTCTGCTGAACAGCAGAAGCGTATAGGTGACCCAGCCAAAGTGGTAGAGGCTTTGGTAACTCAAGCAGGACGAGAACGGCTGATGTCAGAGTCGCCCACCGCTAAGGGGGCTGAGCGTATCAAAGAGATGTCACTAGAGGAGCTACGCAAAACCTACAAAACCAAGTACGGTGAGCAGTTGATGGGAGCCAAGATAACTGAGTCTGACTTACTGCGGCAGTCTATAATGAACAGAGCAAACGATGTCGCTTTGCATTTCTCTATGGCCAGCGATGGTTCCGGTGACGCGTCCGAAGTAACGACCAACGCAAAGGGGGAAACTATATTCCGGCTACCAGGACAGACAGTCAAACTAAAGCAGCTCAGTAACGTAGTAGGAACACAAACCCAAAAACAAGCATCGAAAGGTTAGTCAGTCATGAGCAAGAAACTCAAGCAGGCTATTATGTCCGGGACCGTTAAGGTACGGTCCACCCAGGCAGGTGAAGTATCTATCTGGTTCCGAGATCGGGACGGGGTTCGTAGAACCGTAACCGTAGGTGGATTCAACACAGTGGAGCTGGCGCCTAAGCTAACTACCGCAGAACACCTCAACTGGTCTAACATCGAAGCACTTGTGCGTGCTCGTGCAATTGCGATCGTCTAATGGCACGCTGCTACATACATAGCGATGTTGACGTGCCGCCAGAAACATTGGAGACACATCACAAGCATCCTCAAGCTTACGGTGGATCTAACGAATCGTCGAACCTAGTAGACTTATGCGCTACGTGCCATGGAATAATCCACAAAGTAGCTTTGAAGATTTACGCAGGCAACGCAGGCGAAGGTAAGCATCTAAACGAACGGTATCTACCAGGACAACCGGCTAGACAAGAGCGTCTATGGAAGCTAGCGCAAACGATAGCACGAGCGCGACAACAACATGCACGCACTACCGACATCCCAGAAGCTGGTGTAGACGCAGACCATGAGTCAGTCGTCAAAATGATGTTGGAGTTACCTGACTGGCTCCACCACCGATACAAAACCTTATCTACAGGTCAAGGTCTGAATCGGTACATCATGAAGGTGTTGGAGAATCACGCGTTGGTAGCGATACAGAAACCAGGGGCGCCTAAAGAAGAGCTGTACGGCGGTCCACGAGAAGATAAATCGACTGGTCGCGATCCTCAGCCTATATCGTTGGATGCGTTGGTGTCTCGATGACGATTCTGTTGACGCTGCTGATGGCAGCACCAAAACCGATCATCACGATCGATGACGGACCATACTACAAGCATCACCACAAAACACTACAGCTGCTGACCAAACATAAAGTCAAAGCCATCTGGTTCGTTAACGGACACTTCCTTTGGAAAAAACAAAACCAGAAGCTACTCAAAACCATAGTGGCATGTGGCCACAGGTTGGGGAACCACACGCTGCGGCATCGGTCTCCTTGTAAACTAACGGCTGCGGCATTCAAGCGTAGCTTACGACGGAACGAGCGCATAGTTAATCGAGTACTAAAACGACCACTAAACACTCGTATGAGGTGGTATCGCCCGCCGTTTGGGCATCTCTGCCATACCAAGCTAGCACGTCGCCTAGGTTATCGTGTTCTGCTTTGGCATGACGGAGACATAGGGCGTACCACGAACCAGCTCATCCGTACAGTATTGCGTCAACACCGACGTAAACCTCCACGACGCAGCATCCTGTTGTTCCACTACCATAACCATAAGCTAGCTGCCGTCCTGAATAAATTCTTCCCCTTAGTCTCCCCATAGTCCTCAACAACTGTAAAGCACTTCTTGATACAGGTGACTTGCGCCTAAAACAAACGTATTGACAACTGCGCAAAATCAGTGTAGATTAGGCACGATATCGAAGGAGAAACTTGGATGGCTAACAAAACAAAAAGTCTTAGCTTCCGCGCCCCCGCGGATGTACGCAATGCTCTACATTGGGGATGCAAACAAACAGGAGAAAGTCAATCGGTATTCATCGAGAATGCTGTGCAGGAGATGGTAGCGCGCTTAGAGAGCGCAGCGCCAGCAGACGAGTTGTTGTTGCCTGAGGACTATCCTGTCTCCAATGAGGACTCTAAAATGATCACCGTCCGCGTCGAACCCAGCCTACCTGAGTTGGTTGATGCCAAAGCACCCCGCCTATGTCAAACCAACACCAAGTTTCTTTTGTGGGCCATCACGCACCGCAGCCTAAGGTTAGCTAGAGCTGAGCCGAGTAAAGAATCAGCTTGACATCCTCAGTACACTGAGATACAGTCCAAAACAGAAGAACCACTTAAAAGGAGAGCTTCTCGATGAAACTAGATGCGTTCAGAGCAGAACTGCGTAGACTGACGGATCGAAAACACGACGTGCGTGCATGCACCGGTCGTGTGCTGGACCAGTGGCGATATAACCTGACTGATCGTAAGTTTGGTCCTGCCTACCAAGATCCCGAAACGGGGCAGTTCACCACCGACCTGGACTTGGCTGTGTTTATGTCGGCACTGGCCGAACGTCGGGCTGTTGTATCGCTGCCGGTCTACAAAGGACGCAGAGCCAGCACCTACACTGAAGGCGAGATGGTTGTCTCGAAAGAGAACCGTCACGGCCGCATCATCAGTATCCGGTCTAACAAAGACGTCTTCAGCTTCAGCGCTCTCGTTGAGGACGCCAACGTCATCACGACCGGTGAGGTAGGTAAACCCCGCAACTTCATGCTCCAGGATTTGGATGGTACCTGGCACGATGGATGGAAGAAGGTGTCGTTTATGGCCGACACCGAGGAAGAGAAGAAACTGTTCGCCAACACGCGCCATGTGTCGTTCGGTTACTTTGTGCATCCTAACAGATGGGCCAGTTTCTACAGTCGTAACTACCTGTTGGCTAAGGTGGCGATCGAACGGCTGACCGACGAGCAGCGGCATCTCAAAGCAGAACGAAAACGGCTCAAAGAGTTGCTGGACGTACCGCCGAAGGTGTGGCCTAAATCGGAAAAGACTGGAGCAGAGAAGAAGGAGACGTTCTGGGCCATGAATGCATTCGTGGACGGTATTGAGTTCACGGGTGAGTACCAGACCTACCCGGACACTCAAGATGGGCTTGACACAGTACAGATGCTTCTGCATCGAATCGATGATCTGTTGGCTCAGCTTCGGTTCCACACCCGCGCCACCGAGTTTGCTTTCTGGCGGCATGGTGTGTTGAGCAGCATCCCCGAGACCGACGTGCTGGATTACCTGAAGGGTAATCTGCACGAGCAGCCTCGTCAGCCCAAATGGGCCAAAGGCACGTGGTTGACCGGCTATAAGGAGAAACCCAAAGCTCGCACGTTCTTTGCTTGCATGGAGCGGGAAGAGGGACTCAGTTTGCGGTGGCGTTGTTGGAAGAAAACCGAAAGAGTAGCAGTGTGACTGCCTGGGACATAAACGGAAACCGATGACCAACTGGGTAACGAAGCAGGTCAATCGGAGACAAGTCGATGTACAAGTCTGGTGGCCAGTCTGGCTGCAAGTCAAGAGACAAGTCGATTGGTGAATCTATAAGCAAATCCATAAACAACTGATTTGAAATCGAACTACAAGAAAGGAAACCATGAGAACATTTAAAACCAAACTAACAGCTGAGGTGAAGGCGCATACAGGCGTTACGATCTGTCGGTCGGAAGACGAAGAACGGCTCGAACAGCATAGCTGCGAAGTAGCGCAGCAGCTGGAGTACGATTGCTACATTTGGTCCACCGCTGCCGGGCTTCGCTGCGCCACCGACCCTAGTCAGTCGGATCCCAGTCTACAGGACCTGGGCGAGTTTATGGCGGTCGTGTCCAATTGGACCAAAGGACCTGCTGTGTTGGTAGCACACGATTTGATTTCGACGATCAATAAAAACCAGCAGCTAGGCATCCACCTAGCACGGATGTTCCGAACGATCGGGCAGCTACAACGAGCGCTTAACGAAGACGCTATCAACGTTGATCAACAGAACCAGCAAATGCGGCTGGCGACCGAAAAGGTGAAAGAAGCGCATCAAGCCTTCGAGGAAGCTTACAGTTCAGGGGACCAAGACGCCTTCCGGGAGGCGTCATTGCAGCTGAACAATTTCTCTACAGGTTTGGCACAGCAGTATCAAATTCCCGCAGAGAAGCGCGTTCTTCAGTTGGTACTATGCGATCAGGAAGACTCGGATCGTTCGTTCGGCGCCGATTCGATCCAGATGGAATACCCCGATCGGGATGAACGAATCGCCATCGTGGAGCAGTTTGTAGAGCAACGGGAAGCATACTGCGAGAATGTAGCAGCTGTCGCAGAAGCCGCAGCAGGTTTGTCTGAGTATCAAACTCGTAAGGCGTTGTTGTTGTCTTTCGTAGCGTCGGACGAACTTAACGTCGATGAGATTGCAGAATACAAGAAGCAGGCGTTGCAGACCAGAGGCATCACGTGGATCGATCCCGACGAACGTGGTTTCGATGCGCTAGGTGGCCTCGAGCCACTGAAAGACTGGTTGCGTGCTCGTGCGATGACGTTCACTGAAGAAGCTGCTGAGTATGATGTAGTACCGGCCAGAGGTACCATCGTAGCGGGCATGCCTGGCTGCGGTAAATCTGCTCTGGTTAAGGCATTGCCCACTGAATGGAAACGTCTGGCTGGAGGCGGTCAACACAGCTTCCCACTGCTGTACGCGGACATTGGATCAACGCGATCTAAGTGGATTGGCGAGAGCGAGGCGTTCTTCCGAGACCTCCTAGCGACCGCCGATGCTGTCGCGGGTACCGATGGCGGCGGCGCCATCTTGTGGATTGACGAGTTTGAGCGCGCCATGGGTTCTGACGAAAACGTAGCACTCGATAGTGGGGTCAATGACCGCACAATGCAGCAGTTCCTGACATGGGCTCAGGAACATAAAAGCCGTGTGTTCCTCTACGCGACGTCCAACAACCCTCACCGTCTCCCTAGCGCAGCCATGCGAGCGGGGAGATTCGACGCACTCTGGTGGGTAGACTCACCTGGTAAGGAAGAGCGGCAGTCCATCTGCAGCATCTACCGAGATCACTACCGGCGTGCTTCTGGCATCGATGTGAATGTTGTATCGGTTGCAGCCGCGGGCAACACCGGAGCGGAGATCGAAAAGGCATTCGGGGAAGCAGCGGTAGCGGCAATGGTCGATCGCAAAGAAACCATCGATACGGGTGACGTCGTACACCAGCTGAAGCAGCTTTCCAAAACGACCGACACATTCCAGATGCCGCCTGAGTTGGAGCGGTGGAAGAAGTCCGCCATGAAAGCAAACCCAACCACGGTTGATCTGACCACCACCAAAACTCCTGTGGTGGTCGACCTTTCCAGTGCCGGTTCCGGCAACAACTAAACTCCCTTCATTTTGTGTTGACAACGTCATTACCTCCTGCTACAAAGAACCAGGAGGCGATGATGCAATACCGACCCATCACATTTCAAATGGCCAACACACTTCAGTTGGTCATCACGACCAATGGAGAAGGCACCGCATACGTAGAGCGGGATGTAGAGGTGCTGGTACGCCGGAACCTGTTGGTTCGCGTTGAGGAAGGTAGTCGTCACCTACGAATCACGCAGCTGGGCCGCGAAACGCTGGCTCAGCATCTGTGGAACCAGAATAATCGACGAACGCGTCAACCCAGCATAGTGACGCGATGCAGTTTCTGGCGCGACCCCATCTACGGGTTGCAGGCTCAGGTTCACTATCAGGACGACTCAGAGCCAGTACAGCTCCAGTGGACTCAGCAGTTCGATGACGACTGTCGGGCCTTTCGGTTTTTGCTTCGAGACCTCATGGACGCGAAGCATTTGCTGCTGGCCTGTTGTCCAGAAAACCACAATCCGTATCTGGAAGACTAGATGCCCAAAACGCAGAACATCGTTAACGCGCACCTGCGAGACGCCAAGGAGGCGTTGGCCGTGCGCGACCTCGAATCAGCCGAATGGTCGTGCTGGACCGCCATGCAGGAAGCAGAAGAACTAAACAACACCGACCGACAGAAGGTATCCGTCAGAGCACGAACTTTGCTGTCGGCAATCAACCACAGGAGAGACAAATGACAGACCTCGGAATCAAAATCGCGCTGGACGGCGCCCGGAAACACAACCTCAACGAGACGCTCAACGAGATGATGGCGTTTGAGCAGGCCTGCGGCTGCCGACAGCCCGAGCAGACGTTCTACCGCTACCCAGTGCCGGAGGGACAGATGCAGTTTCTGAACCAATACCGATTGATCGTCAAGCAGCCCGACGGTCGGATGTGTCTGACCAGGCTGGGTCGGGAGATCGTGGGGCAGCTCTGATGATGGTGTACTGCAATAACGGATGTGAAGGCGTGTACGCTGCCAACATAGACAAGTTCTGCTCAAAATGTGGAGCGGAGCTTCCGGCTGCTCCTCTGCCTTACGGCGGCAAGCCTGCCTCCAGAGCTGTATTTCGCGTCACGTTTGAACCAGTAGAAGCGGAATTCAATAACTCCGAGAGTGCGTGGTATGCAGCCTATCGTGCAGTTTGGAACGAAGACCAAGAACTTCAGGCGTTCAAGGTAGAGAAACTCCGGTCAGCAGTTCCACAAGACGAGTACCCCTACATCTGCAGTTGTGGTGAGTATGTAAGCGCCACCGTAAATTGCCGATGCAGAGAGTGTGGCGAAGTTGATTGGGTCACACGCACCAAATAGCGCCTTCCCTCCCAACAATCTACAGTTTTTGTATTGACAACCGAAACACCATCGGTAACAATTCCCTTGTAACCAAAACCAAGGAGAACGCCATGCCGTGTGAATACGCTTTCGTAAAGCAGCCTACCGAGCTTGACATCATCAACACGAAAAGAGCGGAAGACTTGTCTCGCATCGAACAGGAGTTGGCGGCTGGCATCGCCACCATCGAGACCGACCCCATCACGGGTCAGGCTCGGGTAGTCGGCGCATCGGTTCAGCCGCAAGGCATGAGCGACCTCTGTGTGCTGGACGCGCTGCAGCAGCGCGGCTCGGTGGAGTTCCAACTGGCGGCGGCCCACGCGGGCGTACAACAGCAGAACTTCACCAGTCAGCACGCACACGCACACCAGCATGGCCACAAACACTAAGGAGGCCACCATGGGCAAGAAAAACGAAAAGCTGAACGATGGTTCCACCAAATCCGAGTGGCGGGACAAGCTGAACCGGATGAGCGATGAGGATCTCTATCAGCACTGTGAGAAGTACATCTGGCTGTCTGCTTATGCGGCTAACAACCCCCGTAGCGATTATCATTTCCTGTGCGATGCCGGGTATGCTGAGTGCACCAAACGTAGCAAAGGCGACATCTACGAACGCGCCCACAAACAAGCTTCTGGAAGCTAAGGAAGCTGCCATGAGACACCTACACCTCAACCGTGTACCTGACGACCTTAGAGGGTTCCGGTCATCCGCACTCTACGTGAAGGTGATCGGATGAGCCCATCTATGGAACGTGCGCTCGGGCGGACTCACGTCTGGAATCAAAACGCAGACAAACACTACAGAGGAGATCTAGCGCAGCAGACGCTGAACGCGTTGGTTAGTCGCGGCTGGGCTACCTTCGATGCGTACCAGGAAAGTATCTGGCTGACCGAAGATGGGGTAGCGGAGCTGCAGCGGCAGATCGACAAAACCAAAGAAGCAATCAGCCGAGCTACCGACGAAACCAAAGCAAAGAAGCTACAAGAACGCCTCAACCGGCTACAAGGAACCGACGTACCGAACCTGGCCGATAGGGCTAAACGAATCAAGGAGAGCAGCAAGTGAAGTACGAGTGGAACATCGACGGGCCGTACAACAGCAGATGGCCCTGGATGGAGTTCGAGATCGACGATGAAGAACTCGAAGACATGACGGATGATGAGATCGAAGACTATGTGTACAGCTTGGCGGTAGAAGAGATGCAGAACCATGTGTACGTACTTGTCCGCCAGAAAGAGAACAACAAATGAAACAAACCGGAAGCAAGCTGGACGCGCCAGCACCCAAAACACCAACCGATTCAATTTTGGCGTCAATTAACGTTACGCGGATCGCGCTGATGTTGACCCACTCAACCGACCTGGTGTTCATCGAAACCGACCTACCTCCGACGGTGTGGCCTTTCGAGGCGCCGGCCACCTTGAAGGTGGAGGTGGCGAAAAACAAAGGATACGACTGGATCGAAGACGCCTTTGGAGACGAGCTGGAGTACGAAATCATCGACGTCAGAGGCACTCCTAAAAAATAATTTCGATTTTTTCTGTTGACGCGCGCTTACCGGCATGAGTGTATTGACATTATAAAGACATAGAGACCGACTCACACCTTCAACGGGTGGGACGGCCTTAAGGACCTACACAAGCACATCGACGAGTAAAGGAAAACAAATGTTCAACATCGATGCAACTTCCGTAGTAACGAGTCTGTATCCCATGTTTCGGCAGCAGCTCAAAACCGAGTATCTTGGCGACAGTACCTATCGAGCTGAGGCTTTGGTGGTGTCGTTCCAGGCTCGTTACGGTGAGTACGGGTCTCGCACCAACTACGTCAGTCTCTTTGTACACGTCATTCTGGCTGAGAATGTCGTCGTGTGGTTGTACTCCGGTACCGAATCCAACCCGTACTGTGTGCCTGCAGACGAGTGGACAATGATCGCCAACCACGACTCCGAGTGGCGGTCTGCCATCAACGATAAGCTGTCCGAACTTCATTTCAGCTGCTGCGAGAAAGTCTGTCCAGCAGAAGCACCATGCGATGTGTCGCACCACAACCGAGCCGGACTGTACACCGGACGCCGCCTATTCAGCATCGCCGCGGTAACGTATCAACCCAACGAAAAGGAAAGCTGGCGTAAGGCTGTACTTGAGGTGAAGCAGTCTGACCAACAAGCTAGCCTAGGAGGCGCGCAATGACCGAAGCGATGGAACGAGGTCTCGGCCAAACGGTTAGGAAGCGTAAATTCGTCCAGAAACACAACGGATACGAAATCAAACCGAGAGCCTCCTTGTACGAAGCTGATTTGCGTTGGACCGACCTAAGCGAGTCTGATTTAAGTCGAGCTAACCTGTACAGAGCTGATTTACGCGAAGCGAGCCTTAATCATGCTAGTCTGTGTGGTGCTGACTTACGTGAAGCCAAACTAGTTAAAACCAGCCTGAGCGGAGCTAACCTACGCGGAGCTAACTTACATCAAGCCGCTTTGTACGGGTCCAATCTATCCGAAACCGATTTGCGCGGCGCTAGGTACTCAATCAGCAGCATCCTGATGGCATCATGGGGTCATTGCCCTCCGGACGTTACGGCGCAACTTCAGCGGTTGGATGCAGAAGCGCTACCGCATGGATACCGGCTTATGGACGAGTGGGCAAGCGGCAAAGGACGGTGTCCGCTACTTCGCGGCGGCGCATATGACCGCATAGCGCTGTTTAAAGAACGCCGTGACTGTTGGCCTCCCAAAGGGCTGCCATGGACCATGTGGCAGATCTGGACTCGGTTGGCGCAAAGTAAAAACATCAAAATTAGTATGCCATGGTTTTCGTAACCACCACTCGAAAAATAATTTCGATTTTCTGTTGACGCGCTCCTGTATTGACATTATAAAGACATAGAGACCGAAACAAAACAACGTTCCAACGGAACCAAGGAGAGCAACATGACAACCAACA
>Ga0180438_10006418_pt1 | contig 15915 bp, 14 predicted proteins | sample SS_ome_12_FD_132455 | JGI IMG/M metagenome (GOLD analysis project Ga0180438, IMG submission 132455) | Hypersaline lake sediment archaeal communities from the Salton Sea, California, USA - SS_3_D_2 metaG | ecosystem: Environmental > Aquatic > Non-marine Saline and Alkaline > Hypersaline >...
GAGGAGATATTCAACATGACTGAGATGGGTGAGAAGCTCTGGGCTTATGCGAAGTATGCTGTGACTGAAAACATCACCTCCCTAGGTGGCATCACTACTCTCGTCTTTGCATTTATTCGTCGGATGCAGAGTGAGTACGGACCCAGTCTCTTGGAGGAGTTCAAGGGGACAAAACACGAGGCAAGGATCAGAGAATCTCTCAAGGATGATGGGAAACTCGATCTGAGTGTCCTATGGCCCAACCTGATCATGGTTGGAGCTACGGGTGTCGATGCTGATCCGTACAAACCCTGGTTGAAAAGCACACTCCCGAATGCCTCTCTCTGGGACAACTACGCTGGCTCAGAGGGTCTCTATGGCACGACTCTCTTGAAAGACACAACCAATGGAATCCAACTGCTGCCGCATATCAACTATTTTGAGTTCATCCCTGAATCTGAGATTGACAAGAAGGACCCAAACGTTGTACCCCTGGCAGAGGTCAAGAAGAATCACAGGTATGAGCTAGTCCTTACCAACATGATGGGGTACACTCGGTATAGAATTGGTGATGTGATGACCTTCAAGGACACAGATCCTTACTCGGTGCATAGGATTGGACGAAAGGGCAAGTCAGTCAACTTGACAGGTGAGAAGCTTTCTGATGCACATGTCACTGAGGGTGTCGCGTACGCGACTATGCAGACAGGTGCTGAGATTCTAGACTACCATGTCTATGGCAGGATTGGAGATGGCGTGGCAAACTATGTCATTGAGGCTATGTTCAACAATGACATCGATCCAATCGAGTTTGCACGAGCCTTTGACGAGTGTGTTGGTAGGAACAATGGCGAGTTCAAATATGTTCAGGAGTTTGGTTCCCTAGGACCTACCATTGTACGGAAAGTGGCGATGTCCCATACGGAGAAAATCATCGAGAGGTCTCACATCCAGGCAAAGGCAGACCCCCTTGCAGTCGAGGTGATTGAAGGTGTTGCATGAAAGAAGTAAGAGAGTCTCGATCTATAAGGACAAGAGTGATAATTGACATGAAAATAAACCTGAAGGAGATTTTCGCCTTGACATAGAAGAGCGAGGAGTCCATCCTTTTTGTATAAGGTAGATTCCGATAGGTTAGACAGAGAAATACTTACCACAGTTTTGGCATCTAGCTCTCCTAAAAGTCTGAACCACATCAATTGAATGTCTTGTCGTAGTCCCACAGGTTGGAAAAGGGTATTCTGCAGACTCAACCTTCTTCTCATATTGCGGTACTACGATTGGTTCTATCTTATCATATTGCATCTGATTCTTTGGCTTCTCAATCAAGATTGGATTAACCATCCCTGAAAACACTCAGTCACAAACCCATCCTCCTATAGTCACGAAAATTAATGGCGATAAACAAGATCTGAAGAATGTCCATGAATGACAACTCCACCTCACACACGAGGAACGCATTTTGTCATATGTGGGTCTAAGATTATATCCTCTCAGTGATGGGACAAAAAGAAGGCGTGGCTGCAGTCGCCTGCAGCCAGTTTGAAATTATGCGTATGGAGCGATTGTGAGTTCAAGCCTGCTCACTAACTCCTTGTAACGGTTCCTGATTGTCACTTCTGTGACACCGCTTACCTGAGAGATGTCACGCTGTGTGACTCTATTGTTCGACATTATCGAGGCAATATAGATTGCCGCTGCAGCGAGTCCTCGCGGATCGCGGCCTGTCACCAGTCCCCTGACCTTCCTGGCCTGTTCGAGGATCTCCATGGTGATCTTCTGCACCTCACTCGGAAGCTTGAGGTCCGAGATGAAGCGTGGCACATAGTTCTCTGGTGATGAAATTGGCATGCGTATCTTGAGCTTGGTTACCAACATCCGGTAATGTGCTGAGATTTTCTTCTTTGACTCTCTGCTGTGTTCGGCTATCTCCTCGATGGAACGAGGTGAACCTCTATGTCGACATGCAGCGTATACCGCAGCTGCAGCAGTCGCGTCTATTGACCTGCTCCGCCATAATCTCCCTGCTATGAGCTTTCTATATAATCGTGCGGCATGCTCTCGTAAGCCCTGCGAGAGTCCCAACTGAGAGGACAATCGGTCAATCTCTGTCATCGCCTGTGCCAGATTCCGGTCCAAGGATGAATGTACTCTTGTCCGTATCTGCCATTTTCTAAGGCGATAGATCTGTGCTCGTTGCTTTGCACTGAATGCAGCACCCTTTGAATCACGATCTCGCCAATCGATAATCGTTGAAAGGCCCTTATCATGCAGTGCGTAGCTAGTTGGAGCACCAGTTCTTGCGCGTGAGTCGCGCTCATCAGAGGTGAATGCTCTCCACTCAGGACCAGTATCGATTCGATGGTCACTCAACACTAGACCGCAGGTGGTGCAGATCATTTCCCCCTTCTCGTTATCCCTGACAACATCAGTGCCCCCACATTCCGGGCACGTCAGTGCAGGAGTTTCCAGAATTACTTCTTCCCTTCTTGTTTCATCTGCCTTAGATGATGCCATTTGTGTGTTTATTCCCTCCAATGCATCTGGGTATCATGAGGGCCCAGACCCCTCGCGTGCTATGCAGATTCATTTTCTTCCTCGGTTTTCAATCACGGAGCCATTGTAATGTTGAGCTTCTGGACGAGCTCTTTGTATCGGTTCCTCACTGTCACCTCAGTCACGCCAGCTGCCATGGCTATGTCTCGCTGTGTGACTCTATGATCCATCAGGATTGAGGCGATGTATATCGCGGCAGCTGCGAGCCCTCTTGGGTCTCGACCGGTGACCAGTGTTCGGTTTTCTTTTGCCATTTCGAGTATCTCGAGCACTTTCTGCTGAACCTTTCCCGGCAAGCTGAGCTGTGTAATGAATCGCGGTACATAGTTTGCTGGGTCTGAAATGGGCATCCTGAGTTTCAACTTCTCCACCAGGAGCCTATAGTGCTGACCAATCTTCTTGCGACTCACCCTCGAGTGCCGTGATATCTCTTCAAGTGAACGTGGTGCTTTCCTCAACCTACAGGCGGCATATATAGCCGCTCCAACCATCGCATCGATGGACCTGCTGCGTGCGAGTCTTCTAACGATGAGTTTTCTATAGAGGAGGGCGGCCAGTTCCTTGATTCCCTTGGTTAGTCCCAGCTGTGAAGATAGTCGATCAAGCTCAGACATGGCCTGAGCAAGATTCCTGTCGACCGAGCTGTGGACTCGCGTGCGAATCTGCCATTTCCTTAGACGGTATATCTCAGAACGCTTCTTGGCAGTAAACCGTTTACCTTGAGAGTCATGGTCTCTCCAGTCAATCATGGTTGATAGTCCTTTGTCATGGATTGAGTAGTTGGTCGGTGCACCAGCTCGTGATCTGGCATCTTTCTCATCGCTGGTGAATGCTCTCCATTCAGGCCCGGTGTCAATGCGATGTTCGCTGACAACAAGCCCGCAGGTGGCGCAGATACGTTCACCTTTTTCCAAATCTTGGACAACCTCACGTCCTCCACACTCAGGACATGTGAATCCAGCTGATTTGCTGCGATCCGGATGCTTTCGGTCCGACCTTGATGACATCGTTCGATTTCCTCTCTCAGTCGCATGACGCAACCCTAATTGGGTCTACAATACTCTTGCAGTCATTCATGCTTCGTGGCGCAGAAGTCCTATCAGAATACGTTCAATCCCCGTTCAGATTCCGCTAACCTTATATACTCAAATGTGCCTTAAAAGTCTTTCGCTTCCTAAGATTCCTAGTTACAACTAAGGAAATCTTCGTGACGCGTTGTTCTGTCATATCATCTTTTTGATATAAGCGTTGCGAAAGGGTCGGGCCGCGCCCAGATGGCGGATTTTTGGACCAGAAGCTCGATTTTTTGAATTCACTTCTTCATTTTATTTGGCTACTCTACGCTTCAGATATATAATGAAGATTACATCAAAAAGAGCTACACCTACAGCAGTGATGCCAACGATTCGGACATCAAGCAAATCATCATAGCTGAATGTCACAGGTGCTGAAATGACAGTTGTTGCCAAATCCGGAGCTAAGGCAAGTTGGGCGGAATCAAAACTCATCACTGTGAGACCATACGTTCTCGAATCCGCGGCTAGGTATACGTTATCAGAATCATCCATATCGAACCGCACATTGCGCCATGATCCGTTTAGGAGTAGCTTGCATGATGTCAATTCAGTGGTTTGACTGATACTTGCAAGATACCACCTATTAAGATCGTATGATCCAATCACAATCTTCAATGACCCATCTTGAGCTATTGTTGTTTGAAGTTCCGTTCTGTTGAACATCTGATTGTACTCATCACAGAACCTGATGTTGTTCACATTCAGTGTATGACCTGTTTCAGTACTCCAGGACAGAATATCTATCTCCGTGTTAACCATGTAAAATGATGTATTGCTGGATGTGGAATAATTTGTATGGTAATTTCTGTAGGTATATAGTATCTCATCTCTCACACAGCCTAGATAGCTATTCCTACTATCAACGAACCAAACAATGTTTCCGTTCCTGTCTAACTTCTGGAGTGTGCTAAGTGATGCTAGGTATATGTAGTTAGAATCACACTGAAGCGAGTGAAACTCCTCGTATGTTGTATGCCAGGAGTATTCTCCACTCTGATTCATCGCCAAAAGAATGCCCTTTGTTTGATGCTGGTCCGGTTCCACTTCCCAAGTCTGAGATCCTCCAATGATGATTGTTCCGTCTTCTAAGATGAATATCACGTGCCCTACTTCACTCGCTCCTAAATCGACGGTCGTGTTCCAAATTACTTGACCGTCAAAATCATATTTTCCCAGAAATATATCGCTCCTTTCACGACCAGTCACATAGACATAAGAGCCAACATTGGTCACATCAAACAGCTGTTTCCTCCAGCAGCCAAAAGTATGCGACCATATCTTTCTACCATCGTTGCTCCATGCGATGAGCGACACTGGTGTTTCCCCACGACATAACTGCCAGAAAGCATGGTAACTGACCATGAACATGGTCCCATCAGCTGTTACAGAGAAACACATTGAGTTTTCCCGAGGATGTTCAGTCGAGTTTCCAAATACTATTGGAATGGGACTAGCATCCTCCTCTCCACCAATGAAGACCATTGTATCTGCAGAAACCCCTGGAATGAAAAGGGCTAGTAGAATTATCGAACTTAATGAGACAACCACTAGACCGCTTCTCAAACCAAATCTCCCGCTTCTTTATTATGGCGTCTTTACAAATCAAGGTATCTTTAAACGCCTAGGAATGTAGCTCGATTTTGCGACTTTTTTTAATTCAATATCGCGAAAACAACTATCAGTCCACTTCAAGGAAGAACTTAGATAGGCAGCTCTTACAAATCACAAACGAATCAGAATCCCAGTCTTTGTTGGTATAGTAATGCTTCTTCCCGCAAGAAGGACACTTCACTCTTTTCTGGTACGTTACAGGTGGATCATTGCGATCAATCAGGAATACCTCGCAAACAGGACACTCGTATGTACTCAATGGAGATGGAAACCTCTCAGCTCCCGAACGAAAGGAACGTGAATCATGATCATTTATGTAAAGAAGGTGGTCTATCCCTATGATGAATCTATGCAACATTGATCTATTACAATATGGGCACAATTTGACCATGCTATGTTGTTACACTAGAGTTCCAATTAATCTTATGTAACGCTATAATCCTCCATGAGTTCGATCTTTGATGAATTGTCAGCCGCGATTTATCAGCTTCTTCATCATTCTGACACTCTTCGTTTCAAATACAGAATGAGGATGAGGTCAAAGGCAGCAACACCAAATGCTACGGCAAAGATTGCTTGAAGGTCGGTCAGTTCCACAGCAGGAAATGTTGTTGGTGTTAGTGATGTTGTTGAGGACGAGGCTATGGGTGTTGTTGATGGCAAAATCTGATTGGAGTCGAACCTCATCACGGTGTATCCGTAGGTATCTGAAAATAGTGCGAGGTAGGCGTTCCCATATGGGCCCATTTCAAGTTGCACCCAACACCACTGCTCATCGAAGACCTTGTAGATTGAAGTCGATTCAGATGTGACATTGTAACTCATTAGATACCAGCTCTCACGTTCTTTTGCATTCATGATTATCCAGAGCATTCCATTCTGATCGACCGATGTATCGACTCCAACGCAGTTGAACAGATTGTGGGTGCTGTCGCACAGCCTCAGACTCGATGAGTCCTTCTCCTCCCCTGTATCAACATTCCAGGATGTAATATTGAGCTCTGAAGATGACGTAATGTCATTCATGTATAGCAAACTGAATTTGTCATAGTGCTCTACTACTTGGATTGAACTGATAGTGTACCCTCCTCGGTCTTTCACACATCCGAAATGTTCCCCTATACATTCATTCATCCAGATTACAGAACTTCTGCTGTCCCATTTTTGAACCGTCGTTCCCGTTGTGATATACAAAGACTCAGAATCACACTGAGGTGAGGGGTATCTATCGAATGCATAGCTCCATTGAGTGTGACCTGTCTGATTCATTGCAAGAAGAATGTAATCTCCAATATACGGAAGTTCATCTTCATAACTTGCTCCACCGATGATTATTGTCCCATCATCCATTACTTGAACTTCGTAACCTCTCTCAATCTGACCCATGTCAGTGGTTGTGTTCCAGACAAGCTCGCCATCAAAGGTGTATTTTTCGACTAGAATGTCATGGTTCCAAGACCCAGTAACATAAACAAAATTTTCATCGTTGCATACACCAAAGTAAATTCTATCATAGTGAGTGGTAATTTGGGACCACATGATAGTACCATCACTTCCCCATGCAATCAGAGAAACCTCAGTTGGTCCTGTACAATATCTCCAACTCGGGCAGTGAGCCACTATGAATATACATCCATCTTCAGTCACTGAGATGTCGGAGATTTCGATTTGTAATGGATCCACAGGTGTCATATTACCAAAGACTGCTGGTTCGAGAGATGGAATGGCTTCGTTAAGTACAATTTCTGTGTCTGCATTGACAATCTGGATTTGGGGTGCGATGATAACAATCATGAGAAGTGATACAACACACACTCTGAACCTCAATCCACTTCACTCCATACCATGAATAGAGATAGTCGATATAGTGTTCCTATCAGTGTCTTCTTCAACTATAACGACATATCTCCTCTGTAAGACTCTTGAATGCCTTCTCGATATTCTCACCAGTGTTCAGTCTGATGAACATGATTGGGACAGAGATCGTTTCTGCAACCTCTCGAAGAGCTTCTGTCTGACCCTTGAGCAGCTTTGTTGATCGATCAACAACCATGATGGAAGGCAAGCGGTGACCGACATGAAGCTCAATAGAGTTCATGAGGTTTGACAGCTCAGATGGAAGGGTTTCTCGGAATGGGTTTGCACACAGGACCACTCCAGAGAACCTCCTAAAGTAGTCCCGCGGTTCCAGAGTACTATAGAGCTCCCAGACCCAGGGTCCATGAAGCTCCAAGTCGAGCTCGTAGGTTGTTATTAGTCCATCCTTTGATATGGTGACGAGCTTTGTCCATTCGTCCTCTGGCCATTCTTCCACCAAGGACTCTTTAGCCAGAGTTCTTGGGTCGGTAAGTGTCCTGTCAAGTGCTTTTGCACAGAGACCAAAGCCTAGCTCTTCATCTCCAGCCACGAGAATCCTGTACACTTCAGGTCGTGAACTCATACCACTAGCCTCCAACTACGTGCAATATGCTGGGCATTCCTAGAAGCATGCCCATCAGACATACTAGTCATTGCCATTTAACATTTGACAAAGTATGTTTTCTACTTCTTTGAGTTCTTTTTCATGTATGCTGATAGCTTCTCTATTGTTTGAGGATTGACAACATGTTCTATCTCACATGCATCAATAGTAGCAATCTCCTCATCTACCCCAATCATAAGTAGGAAATCCAATAGAGTCCTATTACGTTCAAGCAGCTTCCGCGCCAATAACTTACCCACTGATGTGAGTTTGACATCTTGATATCGTCGATATTTGACCACACCCATGCCATCCAGCTTCTGTAGGGCTGCAGTCACACTTGGTGCCTTGACTCCAAGACGTTCCGCCATATCTGAAACTGTAGCAGTCCCGCGTTCTTCTTCCAGCTCATATGCTACTTTGACATACATCTCAAGTGCCTTTGAGAGGTCTAAATTGTCTGAACCTGATGCACTCACCTTTTTCCACCTCTATTCATACCTGCATACGCCTTTCCCTTTTCTGTCACATAGAAAACATGACCTGTATTCGTAATAATATCACAGCCCGCTGCATTGTGGCATCCAGAACACGAAGACTCAATGTCACATCCATCCTTTTCTGCCCTTAAGTACCCTCGTTCAACGAGAAGCCTAATCACATCATCAAGCGTTTCTGCCTGTATCCCTGCACGTCGAGCTATTTCCTTCTTGTCAAGAATTCCCTCTGAAACTATCAACTCCAAGACCTTCTTTATCATGATTGAGAAACCTCCATTTTCCTACCCATGATCTTTTCACCCATGTTTCCAATGACCCATAGCGAACCAGTTCCAGTCATGAGAATAATGAACAACCACAGAGATGGCGTGATGTCATTCAAAATGCTCCAAGATAGCCAGTCTTCGAAATGAAGGAACCACCCTAGACCGTTCGTCAAGATGACTAAGATCTGAAGACCGAATAGCAAAGCAGCTAGAATATACCCCACTGCTATGAATGCGTATCCTTCCTGATTGTTCTCTGAGAGGGGTTTCACTCCGGTCAGAAAAACTGATGCCACAATTATTAGAAGAAATCCACCAATGAAATCCGAGAAACCAGTGATAGGTACGATTAGTTGAAGGCTTGAGAGAACTTGAACTATCCCCACAATGAGGTAGGTAATTCCAATGACCATAGTAAAGAAGGATGGCCATCTGCCATTCTTTGGCAAATGAAGGTCCTCACGATACAAAGAACACACCTCCAATTAGGACAATCAGGAAAGCAATGATGTATGCCAACACAAGTTGATACATCACAGCAAAACCCGTCCATTTCCATGAGCCTGTTTCCTTTCTAATTGCACCAACAGTGGCTAGACATGGAATATACAGGAGCACAAAGACCATCAATGCGACCGCAGAGAGTGGAGTTAGACTAGTGATTAAAGCGGTTTCTAGAGAAACCCCCCCAATAGCATACACAATGGACAAGGTCTGGATGACCGCTTCCTTTGCAATGAATCCAAAGATGAGTCCAGTGATGACCTGCCAGCTGAATCCTAAGGGTGAGAATATCGGTTCAAAAAAACGACCCAATAGTGCCGCGAATGAGTCATCAACGGAAGCACTTAGTCCTGTAGGACCGAACGATGAAAGAAACCACATTATGATACTTCCTACCAAGAGATAAGTTCCTGCTGTCTTCACAAATAACAGACCTCGGTCCCACATGTGACGGAACGAACCATGCAAGGTTGGTATCTGGTACTGTGACAACTCCATGAGCATCGATGATGACTCTTCTCTGAGGATGGTCTTCTTGAAAATGATAGCTACTATGATTGCCATCACAATCCCTAGCATGTACATAAGAAAGACCACAGTACCTGCGATGGCTGGAAAGAAGACTCCGCCGATCAAGATATAGATTGGTAGTCTTCCAGCACAGGACATCAGAGGACTAACAAGAATCGTGGTCAGTCTGTTTGACTCTCCATCAACAGTTCGTGCTGCCATGACTGCCGCAACACTGCAACCAAATCCCAAGAGCAATGGTATGAACGATCGCCCATGGAGTCCCATCTTCATCATGAAGCGATCCATGACAAACGCAGCTCTGGACAGGTAGCCTGTGTCCTCAAGTACTGAGATTGCTAGATAGAGGAAGAAAATTGGTGGCACGAAAGTAAGGATGAATCCGACACCACCCAATATTCCATCCGTGAGAAGAGATGCTACCAGTGCATTTGGAATCTGAGAGGTGTAGGTCCCAATCCATCCAAAGAGCTGGGTGATCATCTCCATGAATACTCGTGATATTTCAAAGGTAAAATGAAACATAGCCCACATTGTAACCAGAAAGATAGGTAGGCCCAAGTATCGATGAAGCAGGACCCTATCAAGCATGTCACTGAGTATCCACTTCCCTTCACCGGGTTGATAGGTTTCACATAGAATCTGTCCTATGACCTCATATCTTGCATCAGCAAGGATGATTTGAGGGTCAACAGCCTCCTCTGCCTCTAGAAGTTCACTATCTAGCTCTTGATCATCTGGAGACGTTATAGAGCCACCTCCAGAACCTTCTCTTTCACAGGGGAGTTCTCAAATAGAGTGATTATCTCAGGGTCTCTCTCAAGGACCTTCAGCGCTAACCATCGGGGAGGAAACCTGTCTAGGAGGTCTTTGTCTTCCTGCAGTATCATGACAAGTTCCTTGAGTTTCATCTCTATCTCAGGACCATACTTTATAGCAGGTGGTTTCAATCTCTCAAATTCGCCATGATGGTGGAACCGTGGATGATAATGTAGATGATCTCCGCCATCTACATCACCCGCAGTATGTACTGGGACTGCTGTTTCCTTTTTCGGACCCTCTAACATGTGTTGTGGAACAGCCGCGAGGATGGCATCCTTCAGCCCTTCAATTCCCTCTTTTCGAGTGGCAGTTGTTGCTACTATTCGAGCACCAAGACGTTCTGAGAGTTTCTCGATGTCTATCCGATCTCCTCTAGCCTCAACTATGTCATACATGTTGAGGGCAATCACAAGGTTCACCTGAAGTTCGATGAGAAGCAGCGTGAGGTAGAGATTTCTCTCCAGCTGTGATGCATTCACTATGTCGACAACAACATCTGGACGATGGTCCACAATGTATGATCGAGCGATTTTCTCATCCTCTGAGACTGCGCTGAGACTGTATACTCCCGGGAGGTCAATGACCTCGAAGTCAACACCATGATGCTTGAAGTAGCCCTGTTTCATCTCCACTGTTTTGCCAGGCCAATTTCCTGTGTGTTGTTTCATCCCTGTCAGGCTGTTGAAGATGACAGACTTCCCAACATTTGGGTTTCCTATAAGCGCGACTCGTATCTTCAAGATGTGTCCTCCAACACTTCGACAATCACTCGACGGGCCAGCTCATGACCGAGAGCTATCCTCGTTCCTCTCACCTCGACGAGAATTGGTCCTTGCCTGCTTCCCTGTACTACTTTGAATGTGCATCCCTTTGTCAATCCTAGATCTAAGAGTCTCTTTGTCACTCCTCTTCCAGTACGCAGATGCCAGTCCTCTTTCCCTGCTTCCCACTCGGCTCTTCTTTGTTCCCATTGTTGTTGTTTCTTCTCCCACTTCGCCATCCTACGCTCATGTTGCTTGGGATTTCCAAAGAACCCACCAGGACCTCTCCTACGTTTTCGAGGTCCATGATGATGGAATACTCCCAACTCGGGAAGAGAAACTCCCACTAACTTACATGTTTTTCCTGGTTTCACTGAGGTCAACCGAATGTGCATGCTTTTATCAACAGTAGTCCCTTTCTCGTCCATCGTCAAGCCTCCGTGGCTTGAGGACTGGCATGTGACTGACGCCAGTTATAAAAGTTAGTTTCAACTAACAGTTAGATAAGTCTAACTAATAAGGATATTCATAGAACCAAACCACAACCATTACATATTGCGGTGAACCATATCCAGTTTGTGAATAACATGCAATACCACAGTACTCCATTGAACTATGGCGGTGATGAAGTCGATGACTTCATCCCGAAGAGTGTGAAGGATGTGTCAATTCTTCAGGTTGACGAGTATATTCCCGACTTCAAGGACTTCAAAAAGAAACTCGATGAAGTGCTTGATTCCCCACTTGACACAAAACCGTTCGATGAGTTTGTAGAGAATGTCTATGAAGAAGGCAAACGTATCCTATTCATGGTGGATGATAAAACTCGACCCAATATCCACACAAAGGTGCTTCTCCCTCATGTTGCAGACCGCCTTCTGGGTCTTGGAGTTCGAAAGGAAGACATCTGGATAATGATTTCCAACGGCTCACATGCCCCCGCCACTCCAAAGGATGTTGAATCTAGAATCCTCGGGCTACAGATATACCAGGAATGGGGCAAGAATGTATTGAGCCATGACTGTGATAAAGGAAATACTCAAGTTGGAAAGACCACAAGAGGCACACCTATCCTAATCGACCAGGATGTATTGGATGCATGCATGTTGATCCCACTTAGTGATAGCGAGTACCACTACTTCGCAGGTCAGGCTGGAACAGTGAAGCTCTTCTGTCCGGGTGTGGCTGGCCGAGAAACTATCCGAGTGAACCATCCGCGTATGTTTGACCTTGAGAAGGGATTCTATGAGGGTTGTCGATTGGGGAATTGCGAGGGGAATCCTGTCATTGAGGACATGATTGAGATCACATCTATCATGAAGGAGCGAATTCCAATCTTTTGCATTGATGCTATCGTCAATCATGGTGATATTGTATATCTTCAAGCAGGGGACATCATTGAGTGTCATAAGGCAGCTGTTGATCCTCTAAAGAGACTCCGCGTGGTTGATGTCGATGAACCAGGCGACATAGTCTTTGTATCTGTTGGTGAGCTTGGAGTGAACCTATACCAAGCTGGCAAGGGAATCCACGCTGCCTGGAATGCGGTCCGACATGACCGAAAGGGCTGGATAGTCCTCCTCGCTCCCTGCGAGGATGGAATTGGGAGCGCGGGATATGAGGAAGCGATACATGCAGCGAAAGACTTGGAGGTTCGTGATGCATTACGTTATGTCATCGAAAAGTATTGTTCAGAACAGACCTTCAAGATTGGGAATCAAAAACCAGTAGACCTGTTCCGGATTCTGCTGGATGTTGCCGAGGGCAACATAAAACTAGTCAGTGGATTAGACCCTGAAGAGATGCGCAATGTGTATCGGATGGAGGGCTGCACAGTAAAGGATGCCTCTGAAGTCCAGGGGGTGCTTAGAGACCTCTTTGAAAGGTTCTTAAAGGAGCACCCAAATCCAAAGGTATACGTCTTAGATGATGCAGGTCTCTTGGTCACGGTCAAGAATCAAATAACATGAGTTGCAAGGTTTAGTACTGGAGGGCTTTCCCTCCAGCTTCATCTATTTTTTAACGTGGTTCGGTCTGGCTAACTCATCTTCCACGTGGGTCCGTCCTTTGTGTCCATGACCTCTATGCCTAGGGTTCCAAGGCGGTCTCGAATCTGATCTGCCTTAGCGAAATCCTTGGATACTCTTGCCTCTTCACGCAGCTCTAGAAGGAAATCTACAACACCCTTCAGTGTTTCAACAGCTTGCCCCTCTCCTTCGCCAGCAAGGGCATCATCACCGATGGCTATCCCCAAAATACCGAGGAGCTCGGTCAGAACTGCCATTGCCTCACGGAGGACTGCTGCTCCACCAACATCGCTCGTTAGGGTGTTGATCTCTCTGACGAATGTGAAGATCTCTGAGAGAGCGCCAGGTGTGTTGAAGTCATCATCCATCTCTCTCTCAAATGCCTCTCGAACCTTCCTTGTGGCATCTGCAAGTTTCTTGTCAGCCTCAGTTTCACGACTTCCAATCTTTTCAAGAATCGAGATACGACCTGTCATAGCATCAGCCGCGTTCTTGATTCGTTCTAGTGACTGTATTGCCTGCTTCACTGCCTTGTCATTGTAGTCAAGGGGTTGTCGGTATTGTCCTGTTACGAGATAAAGACGGACTGCCTGAGGATCGTAGTGATCCAATACTTCCCTTGCTGTTGAGAAGTTGCCCTCCGATTTTGACATCTTATCGCTATCTATGGTGAGAAAGCCATTATGAAGCCAGTACTTCACAGGAACCTCAATTCCATATGCGGCGGATGACTGTGCAATCTCATTCTCGTGGTGTGGAAATATGAGGTCCTGACCACCACCATGGATGTCGAAGGGGAGACCGAGATAGTGCTTTCCCATGACTGAACATTCCGCATGCCAACCCGGACGACCCTTGCCCCAAGGGCTCTCCCATGATGGCTCTCCGGGTTTCTCAGCCTTCCACAGCGCAAAGTCTCGTGGGTCCCGCTTCTTCTCATCCACCTCGACTCTCGCCACTGATGATAGCTGATTCATAGGAATCCTAGACAGACTCCCATATGCTTTGAAATCAGGGACACTGAAGTAGACATCACCATCTACCTCGTAACCAATGCCATTCTTGATAATCAGATCAACCATCTCGATGATGTCATCCATATGCTCTGTTGCACGGGGATTCACAGTTGCTGGTTTGAGGTTGAGCTGCTTGGCAATTGCGAGGTACTCAGCAATGAACCGGGTGGCAAGCTCTGTAACCGTGATTCCCTCTTCGTTTGCCCTGTTGATCATCTTGTCGTCGATGTCAGTAAAGTTGGTGATGTAGGTGACTCGATATCCCTTATACTCAAGGTATCTCCTGATTGTGTCGAACACAGCAAATGACCTGGCATTCCCAATGTGAGGATAGTCATATACAGTCGGACCACAGACATACATACGAACATTGTTTCCATCAAGTGGTTCGAAATCTTCCTTTTCCCGGGTCCGTGTGTTGTATACCTTTAACATTGTCAGTACCCACTAACGCCTCTTTGAAACTCCTTAAAAAGAAGTCTGCAATTCTTGCCTTATCCGGTGATGGATGGTCGCGATATGGAAAAAGAGTCTGACAAGGTTCTCAAGATGGTGTCTGAGCTTTATCAGGATGAGCGTGAAACTGAAGCAGAGGCTTTGATTAAGAAACATCTCACTATAGATCCTGATAATCTTGAGCTGCTGACAAAACTTGGGATTATTCAAGCTAGACTCTGTAAGGACCATCAGGCTGAATCTTCATTTAGGTCAGTACTGGCTAAAAACTCAAACCATGAAAACGCGGTCTGTGGATTGGGACGGTTATTAGATCAATCCTTGAGAACCGATGAGGCTGAACAGCTCTACAGAAGATTTCTGAAAGAGAATCCGTTGGGTCACTGTGCTCTTGAGGACCTCTGTCGTTTACTCATTTCAGAGGGTAGAACCAATGAGGCACTCATTCTAGCCAGAAACCAAGTCAAAAAGCATGGAGCATCTATGGAGGCATCTGGTGCTCTTTGGTATGTACTCCATATACTAGAGGATGACCTTGACAATCAATTGAATGATGACCGGGAAAATTCGACCATTTTCAGTCGTCTGGCAGAGAATCTTCTAGAGCAGCTCGAGCTGGTCACTCAGATTGAGAAGACTACTAGTAGCTATGATAGTTTCAGGTCAGAACTCGAAGATGAAAAAATTCGTTTAGTATGCGAGATTCAAACACTATTAGACAGTGCCCAAAGCCGCAGAATCCTTGTTCCCGTTGCATTTCGCGAACGATTAAGTCAACATACCCATGTGGCTAGGAGTTCAAAGGGAGATCATTGCCAGCAATAACCCTGAATCTCTGATTCGTTTCTCTCACTCAAATAGATTAGGTGTTGTTGTGATTCATTCAGCAGCCATACATGTAATCCGGAGTCTTTTAGTGTGGCCAACATTACACAACGATCATCAAATTCGAGTCCCATTACTTTCAGAAGACTGGGTAGATTCACAAACCTGTCAGTATTCTTCCTCGCTGCGGCAAGAATTCTTGTCTTCGTGCCTGCTTCCATCTGCAGGATTTCAGAGTCGCGTAAGACTGCCTTGATTCTCATTGTGGTTCAAGTTAGTGGCAGGTGGACACCAAAATAAGCATGTCCATTATTATCCACAATCTCTATTTGCCCTCTCTTTGATAGCAGTAGGACTCTGGATGGTTAAGGACAATAGAGTAAAGATAGAACCTGCAGATGATTGGGAATCATACTCAATGATATGGAATGATGCGATGAAGCATCACTACTGGTATCAGGACGGCCCAGTGTTTGATTTCAATCGATATGAAGAAACTGATGAGATGCGGATTGATTTTAAAA
>Ga0180438_10006419_pt1 | contig 15911 bp, 10 predicted proteins | sample SS_ome_12_FD_132455 | JGI IMG/M metagenome (GOLD analysis project Ga0180438, IMG submission 132455) | Hypersaline lake sediment archaeal communities from the Salton Sea, California, USA - SS_3_D_2 metaG | ecosystem: Environmental > Aquatic > Non-marine Saline and Alkaline > Hypersaline >...
AACATGTCGCGTCTGCTGTTCGGCAAGCACACGGCCAAGAACGAGGAGACTAGTGAGCAGGAAATTGTCGAATCGCCGTGCCTCGGACTGCCCACGACTATGTCGGAGCGCAACAACAACGGCTACGCTGTCAACAACAACGTTCTCAAGGCCATGAAGGGCGCCGACTGGGACGTGTTCTCGGTGCAGCACCCGTGGTCTGAGGTCAACCCCGAGACCGGCGAGCGAGATCTGGGTGGGCTACAGCTCTTGAAAGCCTACCGGAAGATGCTGGCGCGTGGCCGTACAAAGACGGACGCTCTCGAGAAGCTTCGTGCTATCTCGACACGCAGTGTTGGGGCGCACGTAATCGAGTTCAAAAATGCCAAGAAATACCTGAGCACGTACATAGACGGTATTGGCAAGCGCACCTGTCCAGACGGTCAGGTTCGAGATCAGATGAAGGTGCACGGGACCATCACGGGACGCTGGGCCTCCTTCCTGCACACGATACCTCGCGACGACAAGACGCTGAAGAATCAGTTCTGCTCGCGCTACGGGGACGATGGCATAATCATCTCAGCCGACCAGAGTCAGGCCGAGGCACGTGTCTTTGCCTCGTTCTCGGGAGACGAGAAGCTGCTGGCCATCTTTCACGAGCGGCGCGATCTCCACACCGAGGTGGCAGCTGCTTTTCACGGCATCCCGATTGAGGAGGTCACAGAGGACCAGCGCAACAAGGGTAAGACGATCCACTTTGCCACCGTCTACGGCATGAGCGTCGACACGCTGGCCGTCAAGCTGACGCAGCGAGGTCTCACGTTCGAAGAGGCCATCAAGTACGCCGAGCGATTCGTCGACTGGTACTTCTCGAATTTCAAGACGCTGGCCCGCTGGATTGATCGTCTGATGGATGAGCTGCGGGTCACAGGTTACTCCATCGCCTCGACGCAGCAGAATCGCTGGTGGCGACCGCGGTTCAAGGCTCGAGACATCCAGAAGTATGTGGTCTCGCCGTTCGGTCGCGAGCTGCTCATACCGATGAACTGCTCGAAGTCGGATTTGCGACGCTACTGCGCCAACTACCCCACGCAGAGCGCTGCCGGCGACATTACAAACAAGGCCGCCGTGCGGGTCGACCAGGAGTTGAAGAAGGCCGGTTGTGATGCGCGTCTCATCCTGACGGTGCACGACTCTGTCGTCATCGACTCGCCACGCGAAGAAATGGATGCGGTGGCAGCCATTGTGGCTCGAGAAATGATGCGTACCGAAGAGTACAAAGAGTGGCTGCGCTGCGACCTGGAAACAGACGTCATCGTTGGGCCAAGCCTCGGCAATCTGATCGACATCGACAAGTGGCGGGAGGCACACGCGGCATGACGCTGTACGACGAGATCCGCTTTGCAGTCGGCAAAGCCTTCAACTCATCCTACGACGCCTTCTGTGCGTCTCTGCGCGACAGCTCTCTATCTCCGAAGCTGGCAACGGTCATCATCGAGGATATGGAAAGGGGGCTCAAGCTTTTACACGGAGCCGCGATCGAGGCACTAGAGGAGGCGTTCGACGAGGATGATGACGATGTGGTGACGAACTAGAGATTTGCCGGACAAAGTCTGTCCTTTGGCTCTGCAGATCATGGAGTAGACGAGTGGTAAGAGGTATAATGTGAGTGCAAATGAGACGATGTCGGACAGACCAGACTGCTGCGGCAACTGGGACCCGGAAAGCGAGGAATGTCGTGCATGCCTTCATGCTGGTGTGTGCATGGTAGAGGTCATGCGATTCGAGCCAGTTGTGCTACGCACGGTGCGGAAGAGTACACGAAAATACGAACCTCGAGATCCAAATCCGTTTGTACAGCAGGACCATCGTGATCTGTTTGACGCGCTGCACAAGATGTGTGGGAAGGCGAAACGCAAACCAATGTCCATTCAAACTGTCAACGATCAGCGTGCGGTCATGAGGGCGCTGGAGTCGGGGACCACAGAGATGGAGGGAGTAGACACCGAGGTGCTGGCCATCTTCGCGGGAGAAATGGCGATTCAGGCGATCACCAACAGCACCTATGAGCTGATGCCAACACCGTTCCGCCAGGCATACAGGCTCGCTGGAAAAAAACGTATCAACACAGACGAGAACTGACACAAAGGCGGAGACGCCGAACAACAAGCGCCAATAGGCAAACACGGAGAACGAAATGTCGGAAGAGCACAACGTACAAGACGACGACTGGGGCGACTTCGACCTCGACGACATCTACACAACGGAAGAGACGTCAAAGGAGGAAGATCAACGCCACGCGGGACTCGGCATGACCGGGTCTGGCGCCGGCCTGTGGTACATGATGATGCTGGGCAAGCAGGTGTTCCAGTTTGTGCCGCATCGATACATACGTGCCGACGGCAGCCCGGCATGGGACTGGCGTGCTGTGTATCACGTTCATCAGCCAGGAGATCGTGATCAGAAGACCATGATCAGCGCGGTGGACGAGGCCCTCGAGCAGGCCCTCAAGGAGGAGTTCCCCGGCTGGCAGTACGTCTGCCGTCGCGAAACGTTCGGAGGCGAGTGCAAGGTTTGCAACCTGAAGTGGGACGTGGGCCGCTGGTTCAAGGACAACACCAAGCAGGGGTGGAAGCATCCGGCCTGCAAGGCGTTCATGACCGGCAACGGCATGTACACGAAGCGTCGTGTGCTCTCCTGGATTCTTCCCTTGAGCCATGCGGGAGACTGGCTGCAGAACACCGAAGAGGGGCGTCGCTGGGCCGAGGACGAGCGGAACCGCCTGCAGTCTGGCAAATCGGCCAAGAAGGCGATGGACAACTTCCAGCGCGGCTACCAGGAGGCCATCAAGCAGGCCGCTCGGTACACCAATCAGGACCCGGAGCCTGTGCTGACGATTCTGTCGAAGGATCTCTACGAGATCATTTCGCGCAGCTCATCGAGCGACATGTACGGCGAGAATGCGGCAGGTCGAGTCAAGAACGCGATGCAGTTCGTGGTCGAGATCAACATCGACCCGGACACGGGCAACCGGAAGTTCATTGTCAACGTGCATCCGAACCGCCGTCATCTGGTCGAGACCAAAGACGGAAAGCCGGACTCCAAGGGCATCATGGAGATGGTCAAGGGAGCCCGCAACCTCCGCGAGTATCGGGAGTACGTGTCCGAGGCACTCAATGGGGCTATCGACAGGCGCGTGAGTCTGCTCGACCAGGAGTCCAGGACCATCATGGAAGAGCTCCAGAACATGCCAGAACCCACGCCGTCGGGTCCTGAGTCCTCGGGATCATACGCTCAGTCAAAGCCAGCATCCAAGTCGAAGTCGAAGCCGGCACCACAGACCGAGGCAAAGGTCAATCCGGTCGAGACGCCAAAGACCGAGGCTTCGAAGACCTACGGCGGTCTCCAGGTGGAGCCCACCAAGGAACTTGGGTCGAGCGGTATGCCGCTCTGCTACGGTCAGGGTTTGCAGGATCCCATGCACCCGATCTGCCGCAAGTGTGCGTTCGAGGACGACTGCGAGGAGCCGGCCTCCGAAGAGGCAGAGGGTGACGACGCTCCCGATGTTGAGGCCCCCTTCTAATCGGAGGAGGTGAGACGTTACATGGACCGGGCGTGTGCTCGGTCCATCGTGCGTTCAAGGAGGACGACTATGGGAAGCTATCATAGAAAGGTGCGACCACTGGTGGATCGAGAGCGGTGGCTGATCACCGGTGTGTCTGCCATCGACGATCTCTGCGGTCGTGGGATACCTCGTGGCACTTACCTGCAGCTCTACGGCGAGCAGAAGAGCCGAAAGACGACGGCTGCGCTCATCATGCTGCGTGCCGCCCAGCGCTCTGGCTGGGTGACGGTCTACTACAACATCGAGGCAGGGTTTCTCGATCAGGTGGCGCTGCGTTTGGGGATCGACTTCGATGAGCCAACGTATCACCTGAACGGTGAGGAGATCGAGGACCCTGGCGACAACCCGTTCAGTGGAGCCAACGGAAAGAAGGTGGACATCGTTTCGCCGGGCCTGATTTTCATGGAGGCCTACGAGACCAACACGATCGAGCGCATGTTCGAGCACGCCAAGCGTGTCACTGTCTCGTGTGTCCGAAATGGTCTCACGCCGCTGTTCGTTGCGGACGCCATGTCGAGCCTGTCGACGTCACAGGAGGAGTGGAAGAGTTTCAGCGGGGACACCATGATGGAGGTTCCGAAACGCACGAGACTCGGCTACAAGCTCTTCCAGAAGCCGTTGGCCAAGTGCGGCGGCATCTTTGTCGCCATCGACCACAAGAAGCCAACTGGCTCCGCGGGCTCCGGCTCTGCTCCGGGTTTCTTTGCCTCGACACGGCTCGACTTCACGCTCATGGAGGAGCTGCCGGATCCAAACGATCCTGAAGAAAAATCGCTGTGGTTTATGGCAGAGATCGTGGCGGCCAAGAGTCGTCATGCGGCCAGCGGACGATCGATGTTTGCATTCGACTACAAGCCGACCGAGTTCGACGAGGACGGCGAGGCTGTCCGCAGGTTCGGGCCGGATCTGTCGTTCGATCTGCAGTGGTGTGGTCAACGCATTGGTCTCTACGAGAAGAGCGGTGGATATTTCAAGCTGCCGGAGAACTTCCCAGAGGGTCCGGTGACGGTGCATGGCGAGGCCAAGTGGCCCGAACTGTACGATCGGCTGCGTCGCTATCCCGCATGGATCGAGGCCATGAAGGACCTCTACCACATCGGACGCTGGTACGAGTGGTGCGCGGACGCAGGCAAGGACGCCCACGAGGAGATGAAGAAGTTCGGTGACGAGGTCTACAAGCGGTTCGTCAAGGCCGAGAAGGCGGCGTACAAGACTGCTGGTCTCAAGAAGCCTCCGCGCCGACGCAAGCCGAGGGCAAAGAGCCTCGATCAGGAGATGGCCGAGGTCGAGGCCGAAGCCAAGAAGCCTAAGGCAAAGGCCAAGGCAAAGGCCAAAACGAAGAGCAAGGCCAAGCCGAAAGCCAAGAGCAAGGGCAAGGGCAAGGGGGGCAAGGATGCCTGAGAACTGGTTTCTGCTGATGGACGGAGCAAACTTGCTGATCTCGAGCGCGTTTGCCATGCGCGGTACGAACACAGAGCACGGCGTCCCCATCGGAGGTGTCTGCGGCATGTACTACCGCGTCGTGGATGCTGTCTGGGAGCACCACGACCACACGGCTATCATCGTGTGGGACGGCGGCAAGTCTCATCGTCGAGAACGTCTCTATCCTGCCTACAAGGCGCAGCGTTCGGACAAAGACGAAGAGATCCTGAACCAGTTTCCCATCGCTCGAGCACTCTGCGGAAACATGGGGATCATCAACGTCCGCGTTCGTGGCGTCGAGGCCGACGACATCATCGCCTTCCTCGCTCGCAAGAGCGACAGGGCCATTATCTACTCTTCCGATCGCGATTTCATGCAGCTGATCTCGCCACGAGTCAGCATCATGAGATCGCCACGGGACCCGCTGATCACAGCTGAGACGCTCAACGACAACATCCAGCGTGCGTACAAAGTGCCGTACTGGTCGACGGACATGATACGCATGGCCTACGGGCTTGCAGGAGATGCGGGCGATAACGTGAAGGGCATCGCTGGCGTTGGGCACAAGAAGGCCTTTGACATCCTGAGACAGTACGCCCACGAGATGCGCGGTCTGCCACCGGTAGAAGGCGACCACGAAGAGCTGCGTCTGATGTGCTCGACCGATCGCCGTAAGGTCTGGCGCCGTGTGGCCGAGAACTGGGACGATTTTATGCTGGCGCTCGAATTGACGGATCTACATCGTTCGGATCTGCTGATGGCGCAAGAGTTGTCGTGGGTTCTCACGCAGCTGCGCACGCGCAACCAGCTCTTCCAGCTGGACAGGTTCATCCGGCTCATCAACGAGCACGGCATACCCGACGTTCTCGACCGACTGGGATTTCTCTGCTACGCAATGGGAAGACGTTGCAAGGAGATCAACCTGAGAGCCCTGCTATGAGCACCCTAGAGAAGAAGCGTGACCTCGAGCGCCGCTCTCAGCTATCTGGGAGCGGCGTTGATCTATTGACGACACTCGAGCTGCTACAGGAGCGCGTTCGATCTGGTGAGGATCTGTCGTACCACGATTTGTCGCCTCTGGAACCGTTCCTTCTCTGGTCCTTTCTGCCACTGCTGATGGACGCCACCGTGCTCGGCTCGCCCGTGGGTAAGGGGCGGCCTCGAGTGGTGAAACGCGGCAGGCACGTCGGCACCTACACGCCGAAGAAGACCGCGAACTGGGAGCGTGATGCTGCTTGGACGTTTCGGGAGGCCTACGGAGCCAACCCTGTGCACGAAGGTCTCGTTGGGATTTGCGTCGTGGCAGTCAAGGAGCGGCCCAAGCGTCTGCTGCGGAAGAAAGATCCGGAGGGCCGCATGTACCGAGGCACGCTCCCGGATGGTGACAACGTGCTGAAATGTGTTGCAGATGCTCTGCAGCAAGCTGGTGTGATCCGAGACGACAAGCAGATCGTGGAATGGCACGTGCGGAGCGCATACGCGACCAAGACCGAGGGACCCTGTGTCGCTGTGCGTGTTTACAAGATCCGTGAAGGTGAGTAGGTAGACACTCATACTCACGGTGAGTAGATAGCCTTCTGTTGTCACACACAGAATCCTGTGGTACATCAAAGACTGTGTGTCAGGCCGTGAGGCCGTGAACAGTCCAGAACAGGATCGTGCAGACGTGTGGCCCGACAGGGGGTGGAAGTGGAAGAGCAACAGAATGGTGAGTCTGCGGTCGACGTGGAGCCCGTGCGGCTCGAGGACGATCGTTGTGCCAACTGTGGTAACACAGAATTTCTGGCGCATCGTATGGTTGTGCCCAAAGAGATCGGCGGTAATGACGTCCCGACAAACTACATTCTTCTGTGCAAGGCCTGCGAGTTTGCGGCCTCATTGTGCACGAGGAGTGATCCCTGTCGGGCGGTAAATGTGTATCTTTCCAGAGAACTGTTCGAGAGTGTGCGCAGCACAATCGCCGTGAGAAACGGTCACGCTTCCATCAGCAGCCTCGCCCGTTTCCTGGTCGCATCGTACATGAAGGACCAGGATTACTACGAGGACGTCTCTCTCTATCAGGACGAGGGTACCGACGTTCGTGCGAATATGTGGCTGGACGGGGACATATACGATGACTTCAAGCAGAAGGTCTACCAGCAGGGCATGACTGTCACGCAGGTACTGAAAGGCTTGCTGCGTATGTACGTGGAGGCCACAGTGCCTGCCACTAGTGAGCAGAAGGAGACTGTAGAATGAGCATGGTGCAGTATGCCCTGACGAACCAGCTGACAGAGGCCAACGGGACTCGAGGGATCTTCGATCTTCCGTGCGGCTACTTCGACAGCGAGGCTGGTATCGTGCATCGCAAGGTCGAGCTGACGGCCCTGACCGGTGTCGAGGAAGACATCATGGCCAGCCGCAACGTGCCGCAGGGCGACAAGATGAATCGTGTGCTCGACTCGTGCATCAAGCGCATCGGTGACATCGAGGTCCGTGACGACCTGGTCAGGGTCATCCCCGACCTGCTCGTCGGCGACAGAACGTTCCTGTTTTTTGCTCTGCGTCTCGTGACTCACGGTCCGATGTTTCCCTTCCGCAAGAAGTGCCCGGACTGTCGGAACACGTCCACATTCAACTTCAACCTGGCAGACCTTCCGGTCTATGAGATGCCCGAGCCCGACAAGCGTCTGTACGAGGTCGATCTGCCTCAGTCTGGCAAGCTCGTTCAATTCCGTCCGCTTTGCGGACGTGACGAGACACAGCGAGATCGACTGCGCAAGCGCATGGAGCCTTTGACTCTCAGTCTGTACCTGAGGATCACAGAGTTCGGCGGCCGCCCCGTGAACTCTCGGGATCTGCAGGCACTCACCGCTCGAGATCGTGACTTCCTTCGTGGTGAGTTCGAGGACATCGAAGGTGGGATCGAGACGTCTTTGGACCTGCAGTGTCAGGACCCGTCGTGTGGGATGGAATTCGAGGCCGAGATCGATCCCTCGGACCCGGCTTTTTTCTCCCCTTCGGCGACGCGGAAGCGCTGGAAGCGCAGGTCTTCTTTCTGATCGAGGTCTACGGCCTGCACGAGCGCTCGGTTCTGGAGATGTCGTCGCCGCGCCGATACCGGCTTGTACAGTGGAAACGCGACATGATGGAGGAAGAGAAGAAGAGAAATCGTGGGAGAAACTTCTTTGGCGGCAAGACCCCTCGTCGTGGTGGGCGTGGGTTCCGCGGTCGGTGAATCGGATCTCACACTATGGGATGAAACGGGAAGGTGATAGTCTAGGTCGAGCCAACACTGCATAGGATGCATCATGGCGACGAAAAATTTACTAGGCTTGGGCTTCTCGTTCTCGGCGACAGACCGAGGTCTCGGCACATTCGTCAAGGATATGTCGTCGGACTTCGGCATGGCGACGAACGCGATGGACACTCTCGCGTTTCGATCGCAGACTGCCGAAAAGGTCCTGCGGGCCACCAGTAACGTGCTTCGCTACATGGGCGATGACGCTCGAGAGACGGGAAAGCATGCCGTCGAGGCGTTCACGAAGGCAAAGACCGCGGCCGAGGGTGCCTCACAGGCCATGTCGGACTACGCCCGAGGAGACCCCATACGTCCGGCGCTCAAGGATGCCGCGGATCAACTACTGCTCCTAAAGGAGTACTCGAAAGCGGCAGGCAAGGAGTTGCCTGCAAATGCAGAGAAGTATGCGCAGTCGCTGATCGCAGCTGGTATGTCTGCCATGGACCTGCACGACAAGATCGCCGTCGAGTTGCCGGCGGCCGCTCAGGCGGCAGGTGAGAGCATCGATGACTACGTCATGAACGCGCTGAAGGGTGCTGCCGAGCAGCTTCAGCGCGGCGCGCCGCTGATGGAGGTGGTCGATACGCTCGGCATCGAGCTGCCAGAAGCTGCCAAGGAGTCAGAAGAGGCCTCGGAGTCTCTGGGCAAAGAGGGGAGCGCTGCCTTTGGCAAGATGCTTGGGGCGATGCTCAAGCTCAACAAGATGGGCATCGGCAAGCTCAAGCAGGCCGTCTCCGGGCTGGGGATGGCGTTCATGGGTGCCACTCGTGCCGGTACGGAGTTCGTCGGCAGTCTAGGCAAGGCGGGTATCAGGAAGATCAGCGGCCAGATTCAGGGGCTCGCAAGCGATCTGTCATCGTTGCCCGGCCAGCTGACCTCCGGCATCAACCTGACGACCGGGTTCGAGGCCCAGATGGCTCAGCTCGGCAAGGGGGCAAAGAAGGCTGCCGCTCAGATGGGACTCACGGGCAAGAAGGCCAAGGAGTTCACGGGCAAGGCTGCCGGCATGGCGTACTCGTTGGACGTCAGTGAGGAGTCCGCAATGAAAGCGTTGCGGGCCAATGAGGCCTACGCCGAGCAACTCGAAGTGCTCGGGCTGATGGATGCCAAGGATCTGGTCAAGTTCGGAGAGGTGTTCGGGGTCGAGGGTGACGTCATTGGTCGGCAGACGTATCAGATGAAAGAGGCGCTGCATCTCACCAACGAGGAGATCAAGGGCATCATGAGTTCGGCGGCTGCCGCTGGCGAGGAGATGTGGGACATTCCCGCCGCTATGCAGCAGATGGACGCACTCCTTCCGATCCTCGAGACGCAACGCACCATGCTCGGGAAGACCGAGGCCGAGGTAGCCTCCTTTGGTCAGGAGTTCTACGCCGCGTCCGGCGCGTTCTACCAGATCACGAACAACTCTGACGAGGCGATGCAACACGCGATGGCGCTGACCAACGTCATCACGGACTCGAGTCTCGAGTGGGAAAGGATGCTGGGCGGCCTGGGTGAGATGCCGGGCCTTATGGAGGCCGCAACCAAGGCGGGAATCGACGCCAAAGATGTGCTCGGCATGATGAAGGAAGGTCCCGCCGGGTTCATGCAGGCGATGTCCAAACTCCGGTTCAACGAGCTGGAAGAGGGCAGCGAGTTGCTGCAGTACATTCAGCTGCAGCTGGCCGAGTCGCTCGGCGGCGATATGGCGATGGCCCAGCAGACGATCGAGGTCATCCGCAAGATGTCCGCCGAGGGCGAGGACGGCATCAAGTCGGTGATGGGCGGCATCATGACCGCCAACAAGGACTTTGGGAAGATGGCCCGCGAGGGGTTCTCGACGGGTCGGACGCTGCAGGAGATGTGGGAGCGCCAGGTGGACAGCTTTGTCGCCGGGTTCCGCAAGCATGGCCGTCCTGCAGCGCGTGCGTTCGTGCGCGATTCTGGCAAGGAGTTCAAGAAGTTCAACAAGCAGCTGACGGGCATCGTCGAAGAGGGCGGCCCGATGGGGCAGCTCGTCACGAAGTTCTCGGAGATCCATCAGCTCGGCGTGCTGGCCATGATACCTGAGTCGGTCAGACCGGCAGCCGCCGCGTTCGGCACCATGTTCGAGAACATGACGCCGGTGCTCAGTTCGCTGCAGATGATGGGGATCCGTGTTGCCGATCTGGCGACGCCCACGGCTGCGTTGACAGCCGGTATCGGCGCTCTTGTGTTCGCCTACATGAGCGCTCGAGAGGAGTCGGAGAAGACTGTCGAGTCGTTGGCCAAGGGCGGCCGAGCGATGCGCAAGAACGACGCCGCGATCAAGTCACTGGAGAAGCAGCTCGGCAAGGCGGAGAAGGGCACAAAGGAGTTCGATGCGATCCAGCGGCGTCTGGATAAGCGCATGAGCGAGGCCAACTTGGCCAAGGCCATGAAGGCTGACAACATCGAGTTGGCCAAGCAACAGAAGCTGCTGAAAAAGGCGACCAAATATGGCAAAGACACAACGGACATCCAGGCCAAGATCGCAAAGGCGGAGGAGGGTCTTGCCGCGACACGGTTGAAGATCCAGGAGCAGGCAGACGAACGCACACGTGAGGGCATCAAGAGGATGTTCAAGACCGTGGCGGAGAGGGTGAAGCTCTTCATCGACGTTCTGCCGGACGTGCTTCGCTCAGCGTGGCCGGAGATCCGGAAGATCTTCTCCAGTCTGGGTACTATGATTCTGGATGGTCTCGTGGCCGCCGCAGAGAAGTCGCTTGCGGGTGGTGGTTTCATCGGGATGGTGATCACCAAGATCATCGCGACGCTGAAGGACCTCGGGACCAAGGTCGGTGCCGAGATGGAGGCGATCTTCGATCCAAAAAAGGGCGCCGAGTCGACGATCGGCAAGCTCTTCGAGGGGATCTTCAAGGTCATCACGGAGTTGGGGCCACAGCTGCTGTTCGCTCTGCTCAACGCCGTCGCGTACATCGATTTCGGCAAGGTGGCTGGCCAGCTGGCTTCCATCGTGGTCAAGGTGGTCACGTTCGTCGTCGACACGATCGTGAAGTACGCACCGATGCTCATTCGTGGTCTTCTGGATGCCTTTGCCGAGGCATTCCCCATGCTCGTGAAGGGACTCCGTGATCTGATCCCACTTCTCCCGCCGCTGCTGGTCGAGATCGGCAACCTGATCGCGTACACGCTGGTACCAATGCTCCCAGGCATTGTTAGCGATCTGGCGTCGCTGTTGACTGAATTGTTCACGACGTTCCTTCCGAGTCTGACGACGACGCTGGTGCAGGTCATCTCGGCACTGGCGAAACAGCTGCCCGGCATCATTGGCACTCTGGCGGATACCATTGGTTCCGTTTGGGGTACGCTGATCGAGTCAGTCGCACAGCTCGTCATCGGCGCGCTGCCTTCGGTAGTAACCGCCATCGCGGCCTCGTTCCCGAAGGTCATGGGCCTGCTCCTCGACATGTTCGTGACGGAGTTCAAGGGTCTCGCGATGATGATCACCCAGCTCGATCTGGGTGGGATGGTGATGCAACTCATCAACTCGATCCTGTATGTCGTGCAGGATCTTCTCTCTGGTGACTTCCTGGCCACAGTCGTCACGACGTTTGCGTCGATGATCGGACCGGTTGGGCAAGCTCTGATTCAGGTGTTCACAAGGGCCACAAGTCTGCTCGCCGGAATGGATTGGACCGGCATCATGGACGGTATCATGGGCGCAGTGGATGCGCTCGTCGCGGCACTGCCGGTCATTCTACCGCCGCTTCTGAAGGCCATCATAGATGCAATTCCGGTCATTCTGACCAACCTGATCAACGTCGGATTGAGGCTCAACGTTGTCGGCATGCAGATGATAGCGAAGCTATCGATTGCGATCGTCTCAGCGATTGCACAGATGGCGCCATCTATCGCCGGCGCTTTGTTCTCGCTGCTGTACACTGTCATCCCCAAGACAGTCATACGGCTCGTCGGGACACTGAAGAGCACCTTGATGAACACGGTGTGGCCTGCGATTCAATCCGTTGGGGAGTCTATCAAGAGCTTCTTCCTGGAAGCGATACCGAACATGCTGCTCGCTGCTGGCGATGCTATTCGGGACTACTTCGTCAAGCCGTTCGTCGAGGTGATCGACTGGCTGATCGGCAACTCGATCATCGTCGATATGTTCCAGGCCGGCGTTGACCGAATCATCGGCATTTTCACCGAGTTGGGTGCTGGTGTCGTCTCGTTCTTCTCGTGGGTCGGCGAGATGGTAATGGGCGCCGTCACGGGCTACATGGACCTGTTGTACGGGTTCTGGTCGACCATCTTCGGCGGCATTATCGACATCGCCATGTGGGCCGGCTATCAGTTGGTGGCGTTCGTCACCGATCCCATCGGATGGATTCAGGATGCCTGGTATGCATTGCCTGATATCTTCTGGGGCGTGTTCGAGAGCGTAAAGACACTCGTCAGTGACGCTGTGGGCATGATCGTCGGCTGGGTCGACGAGGCGCTCGGCATGGTCGAGGGCGCTGCAGAGGGCGTCTATAACACGTTCGAGTATCTCTTCGGCAGCTCGGTGCACACGTTCATCCGTGACGACCTCGCTCAGGCCGAGGCGTACACAACACAATGGGCTGACCACACAGGCTTCGAGACCAATCGGGCGTTCGGCGGCATGACGAGCCGCTCACGTCAGTTCCGAGACCGTGCCAAAGAGGACGCCGAGGCGGTGCAGAGTGCGTGGGCGGCGGCCGAGGGCATGCTGGCTCAAGGCCGGCTGGGCAAGGCGCTCGGCGGAGAGGGCGTCGGAGGGTTCCTGAAGGGGTTGCCTGGACAGGCGTCCGCGCTGTTGGGCGGCAAGACACCAGAGGAGAAGGCTGCCGAGGCTGCTGCCAAGCGGGACCAGATCGAGGCCAACATCGCCAAGGCGGCGCAGGATCAGTCCAACGTGCAGGTGCTGCAGGAGAAGGCTCTTGCCCAGGCGAATCTGCTGCGTCTGGAGCATCAGAAGGAGATGTTCGACAACGCCGTCGCGATGGAAAAAGAACTCAACGAGGGCATGCAATTTGTCCAGCTTGCGGCGGCAGCCGGCAGCACCGACGCGATCGCAAAGATCGCGGAGGTGGAGGCCGCCATTGCCTCGGCCTACGAGCAGGCGGGGGTGACCGCCTCGGCTCGTGAGTTTGGAAAGACCAAAGATGTGGGTCAGGGTATTGAACGGGAGATCGACAGGGCCCAGCAGAAGATCCTTGATCTCGAGGCGGGCAAGACCGGTGCATCAACACCCGGTGGGCCACGACCTCCGGGCATGAAACCGCCTGGCGCCCCGAAGACGATGGGCGCGATGACGGCGCCACGGACGACGCCGGTCAACATCATGGTCAATGCGCCGTCGCCGTCGATCACCGAGCTGATTAGCAACGACTTGGCGTCTTTGGACATCAACCTCCTGACCTGGCAGAGCCTGACGCAGATCAAGATGGCCACAACGGCGGAGAACATCGCCGAGAGTTTCGAGGGAATGACCACGCGCATCAGTGATGCCTTCTACGAGATGTGGCTCGACATCCTTGACGTGACGGCCATTGCCTCTGGCGCTATCAGCGATGACGCATCCGCGGCCGCCAGCGACCTCGAGGGCATTCTCGGCGATCTGCGCCAGGCCTCGAGAATGCGCGAGAAGATCGACGCAGATGAAATCGCAGCGGAAGCCCCCACCATGCCGCTCATTGGTGAGGGTGAAGATCCGCTCGAGGTGGTCGCGCAGACGGTCAACATGCCGGATTGGTACACGAAGCACTACGAGCCTCTGTTCACCGCGATGCTCAGCGAGATCAAGAGCATGAACAAGAGTGAGGCCAAAGGCGGCCGAAAGACGGGCTCTGCGTGGGGCAGCGGAGGTAGTTCATCTTCAGAGAAGGCAAAGAACCTGCGCCAGATGCGAAGTGGGGGGTAGTAGACGATGTCCGTTCGTGTGGCGCCGAGGAGCAGATTGCGGTTTGGGATCTACACCGAGATCGACGGCTACGAGTTCTGGGATCTGATTCACTACCCAGAGGTCCCGGAGCAGACCGACGACATCCAACACACTGTGCTGGGCCCGGAGCGTCTGGATACTCTGGCCAGGCGCTTCTATGACGACCCCAACGCGAAGTGGGTTATTGCGCTCGCAAACGACATCGAGTTGGAGCCCGTGGCGTTCAACCCTGGCGACATTATTCGGATCCCGTCGCCGAGATACGTAAAGGAAGTTCTGTACAAGAAGGCGAAGTTCTGATGTCTGGTGTTCTGGATTTCTACGCACCATTTGTGGCAGCACGGATCATCACTGGCGACGGCCAGGTCTATCCTCTGTGGATGCAGGAAGAGGCCACGCTCCCCAATGAGCTGTCGAGTCTTGCGTTTCTGGAGTCTGTCGAAGTCCAGATGGCGATCAACGGCCCGCCGAACATCACGCTGACCTTGACACCGCCTTATCGCGACGGACGCAAGCTCCTTGAGTCGAATCTGATCGAGTACGGGGTTTCAACCATCGAGGTGCAGTTCGGCTACACGTCAGGCGTGGCATCAGGAGAGGCTATTCTGTCTCCGGTATACTCCGCACGGATGGGCAAGCCAGAGATCAACATCGGCGAGGACTACAGCATCACGCTGACTGGTCAGGGTCTCGGCACTGACAGCATAATGTGGTCTGTAGCCGGGGGTACCTACGAAGGGAAGCGCATCGACATCATCAAACAGTTGATGGAGAGCGGCCCCGCCGAAGTCGACGGCATGCCCCAGGTGTATTCTGCCACGTCGCCGTTGACGGGGAGGCGTATTGTCGTCGATGACAGCGCCGTGCTGGAGCAACGAGGTCTGGATCCTGCGGGATGGGAGGTGCCTTCCGCGGAGGTGGGCGACTTCATTCTGGGCAAGTTCGCCTACTACTTTGTGAAGGAGGCCGAAAAGCAGGCCAATCGCAACCTCGGCTCGAGCACGTATCTGACGCAGGCTCACGACCTGATGTACACCGACCAGATCTCTATCACTGGGGCGTTTATCAGCCCGTGGTCTCTGGTGCAGCATCTGGTTATGGAAGCTCGATGCCGGATGATGCTGATCGGCAACCTCCTGAAGATTTTCCCGGTGGAGGGTTGGCTGTCCTCCACTCCGGTGCGTCGTCTTCGGTTCTACGACTATCCGCCGGACGCGCTCGAGGTCACGTACAACGCCGGCGGCGATTTGCCTCTGCTGAGCGTCAGCAGCGACATCATGCAGAAGCTGACGCCAAAAGAGGCGGTCTACATGACCGACGTGGACAGTGAGACGCGGGAGCCTGTGGCCGACGTGTACGGCGATTCGGTGCTCAGACCTCCTCGCAGTCGCACAGATGGCATTATCGAACAGCCAAAGACCGTGGACAATCCAGAGATCAGCTCGACGGGTAGTGGGGCGAATCGAGTCACTGGCAATCCCAAGGACAAGCTGGCAGTGGCAAACGCCATTGCCATGTACGACGACATCTCGATGACGCACCTAGGAATCTCGATGGAAGTGACGACCCTCATGGACCCTGGGCTCTTGCCCGGGATGACGGTCGAGGTCGTCGGCGTGTCGGGTCGTCACGACGGCAACTACGCTGTGCGAGAGGCCACGTACACCGTAGGTACA
>Ga0180438_10006421_pt1 | contig 15905 bp, 9 predicted proteins | sample SS_ome_12_FD_132455 | JGI IMG/M metagenome (GOLD analysis project Ga0180438, IMG submission 132455) | Hypersaline lake sediment archaeal communities from the Salton Sea, California, USA - SS_3_D_2 metaG | ecosystem: Environmental > Aquatic > Non-marine Saline and Alkaline > Hypersaline >...
ACGGGGCGGGCCATGATCTCGTTGATGCGGATGTCTTCGATGCCGGACGCGGTGTATTCGATCTGCTCTTTGTACGGATTGTTGTTGGGGTCTTGCGGCACCCCCGTGGCCAACTCTTCCGCGAAGGCCCACATCCGATCCCACCAGGTGTCTTCGACAGAAGTTGGGACCTGGCTGCGGGCGTGGTCGGCGTCGCCGAAGTCTTTGACGTTTGCGGCGAGCTGGTCGGCGCGGAGCCGGTCGTCGGCGGGAATCTCGACAGGCACGCCGGGCGGGTCGGGTTCCTCGGTGTACAAGCCGCCCATGATGCCGGGATTGTCGGATATGCCGTCGGCGTCTAAGTCTTCGGCGGGCACGATCACGTTGGTCGTCGCCTGCCGGAGCCCGCGGAAGAACGCTTGGTCTTCGTCGTCCGGTGGCCAGACGACGGGATCCCCGGCGGTGTTTTCGGTGGGCAGGGTCGTGGGCAGAAAGGCCCAGTCCTCTTGGAAGGCCTGCGAGATCTTGTCGCCGGCCGCGTAGGCATAGTCGAGCCGGAGGTTGGCGTTCGCCCGGTCTATGTCTCGCAACGGCAGGAGTCTGCCCTCGTCGTCCTCGTAACGGTACCGGTTATTCTTGTCGGTGGCGTGGACGGAGGTCACGTTTCGGAGATCGTCGGCAGTGGCGGTTCGGATGCCGCTGACCTCTTTGACCTGGTCCCTCGTCTTGAGGTGCTGGTCGCCGAGTTCTCCGAGTTCGTCAAAGGCCTCGTTGCCGTCGTTGTCAAACCCGTCTTGCTCGAAGTACAGGTTGCGCAAGGGCCGGAACCACCGGAGTTCCTGGGGTTCGTCAGTGCCCTCGAACATGCCGAAGTACTCGGGATATAGCGGATTGAGCCCTTCGTCGATGATGCCGTCGCCGTCGTCGTCGAGGCCGTTCATGGCAAGCCAGAGCGCGTCGCCGGTTTCGTCGGCGCGGCCGTGGCCGGGCAGGCTCACGTCGAAGGCGCGCGCGTCATCGGCGGGCGCGGCCACCAGGGAGTCGGTCTCGAGGTGGGTGGCGTCCGGCGCGCCGGTCAGGAACGCCCACAGGCTATCCGACCTGGCGACGCCGATGCTTGGCAGGACGCGGGTATCGTATTCCCAGGTCGAGACGCCTTCGTTGAAGGCGTGGACGAGGGGTGGCAGATTGGGGTCCAATTCGCGTTCTTCGTGGTAGGCGCGGCCGCCGGCAACGTTGAGGTTGACCTTGCTCGATTCGTCGGTGATGAGTACGGCTATCCGGCCGACGAGTTCGCACACCGGCTCGCCGGTCGCGTAGACGGCCCCAGGCGTAACGTTTCCGGTTCCGAAATAGTCGTACATATAGTCCATGGCGCCGGGATAGTCAGCGGCATGAATTCGCTGCAAGCCAATGGCCTGGGCGGGCAAGTTTGCCGCCGAGGCGTCCGGTCCTGCATACTCCTCATGGTCGTTAATAAAGAGGCTCCAGTCATTATCGAGCACGTCGATATGCGGGTCGGCGGGCGCGGCTACGGTGTAGGGACCCGGCGCGAAGAGGGCGCTTGACATGCCTGCGTAGTCTTCAAGAATCGAGACAACATGACCGACATCGAACCCGGCCGTTGAGAGGGGGCTCCCGTCGGGCGCCAGAAGCGGCGCGGTAAGGAATACGCGTTGCTCGTCGGGTTCGTCGATGCCTTCTCGGGGCTCATCGGTTATGCCGTCGCCGTCGTTGTCAAAGCCGTCGGTTTCCCAGGCGGGATTGTTGCCGTTGTTGTCGAGGCCGTCGTTGCCGCCCCAGTAGGCCAACGGGGCCGTCTCGGCCGTTTGCGCCTCGGTATGTTCGTCGGCCTCGTCAATGGACCCGTCGCCGTCGTTGTCGAGGCCGTCCCAACCCATTTGCTCGTCGAATTCGTCGATGTCCCCGTCGCCGTCGTTGTCCACCCCGTCGGATCCGGGCTCCGTTTCGCCCGGATCATCCACGCCGTTCGCACCGTCGTTATCTTTGCCGTCCGCGTCCATGCCGGGTCCTTCGTCGATCCAGCCGTCGCCGTCATTGTCGAGGCCGTCGGACAACATATAGGGTCCTTCGTCGACCCACCCGTCGAGGTCGTTGTCGAGGCCGTCATTCAGGAAGAACCGGTCGGCGGGCATTGGGAGCCAGACGGAGTCCTTGTAGCCGTCGCCGTTGTTGTCCACATCGGCCCACGTGTCGATTTGTTCGGCTACGCTTACGGCTTCGTAGAACCGCTCGTCGAACTCGTCGATGGCGCCGTCGCCGTCGTTATCGGCCCCGTCCGCGCCCATATTCGTGGTCGGGTCTTCATCGATGAAACCGTCGCCGTCGTTGTCGACGCCGTCGCCGCCTACGAGGTCAATGACGAAGGGCCTGGCAAACAAGTCGCTGTAGGCGGCCACATATGCCGGGGGCGGGCCGCTGACATTGTCGTTGCGCGGTATGTACAGCCAGTCTTTGGTGTCTTCGCCAAAGAACAGAAGCTCGGTTTCTTCAGCGGGTTCGACAAGGGCTGCGGCCTGTTCGTCGGCTTCATCGATCAGGCCGTCCCGGTCGTTGTCGATGCCGTCGCCGCCCATGGCGGGGCCTTCGTCGACCCAGCCGTCCCCGTCGTCGTCCACGTCGTCGAAGGCAATCGTGGGGAACGTGGTGGGGTCAAACTGGATCGGAAAACCTTCGCCAAACGCGGGGCCGAGGCCGAGCGGTTTGCCGATGAAACACGCGCCGTTGAAATAGGTGCTCGGCGCGAAATCGGTCGAGGTGACGGTGGGATGTACGGCGAGGTCGTGGTTGAGGAATCCGACGGCGATGGCGGTTCCGGCTTCGGCGGTGAGTTCGGCGCGGACGGCGTTTCGTAGGTTTGTCGAGGCGTTGAACTGCATCTGGCTTACGGCGTAGAAGGTCAGGCCGATGGCCAGTAGGATCACAAGTATGGCGATGGCGATGATCAGGGCAGCGCCGCGTTGGCCCGGGCGGGGTCCAGGAACGCGGGGGGGCGCAGGGCTGGGGGAATGGGATGAATGGGACGGATGGGACGAATAGGACCCATGGGGCAAAAAGGGTCGGGATGACGGGGGTCGCCGTTCCGGGCGCCGCCGGCGGCTTTCGTCGTTCGTGCGGGGAGGGTGGTCTGGGTGGCAGTGTTCGGAAAGCTCGAACTGCGGTAGCGCCTGCCCTGGCAAGCAAGTCGCTAGTAGCAGCCGATTCGGCAGTGCCGGCGCTGCGAAAGGATGGGCACTGGCGGGCAAGCCGCCCGGGGCGCCCGATTCGTGTGTGGCGCGCAAGCGTTGGTCTGGCCTTGGTTTAAGAACGCCCCAGAGGGCCCGATCGAGGGAATGCGCGGCATGGCTCGCCTCGGCTGCGTCTGCAGCGCGTCTGATCGCGTTGCTTGCCGCCGCCGTACTTCGCAGTTGTCGTGTCATGCCGGACCTCCTACCCCCTGGCGCTATGTTTGAGGTACTCTGTGTGTTGCGCAGCACCGCCCGTTCTGCTTTCCCTACCCGTCACTGCGAGCTTCCCCGGCAGCATCGCGCTCCCTCCGGGTGGCACCCTCAAGCGATAGCTTGGGGGTGTCTTAGACGCCACCCTGGCGAGCCCACCCCCAAGCTATCGCTTGAGGGTGCCACCCACCACGCTAAAAAACTGCGAACTCTGCCAACTTTCTTAGCAGGAGCCCCGCCGCAGGCGGGCGAGCGACGCGGCAATCGCTTCTGCAAGCGCACACACGCCGCAATTGTCTATCGCGTCGTTGGTTGAAGGCCCGTGGCCGGCCTCAACAACCAGCAATCAACGCTACCAACTAACAACCAACAACTAGCGCTCTGGCAACTAACAACTAGCAACTAACGACTAACGACTTACTTCTTCGGCCGGATATAGGCCGCGGGAAGATCCACTAGTTTCTTAAACGTTCGGTCGAAATCGGGCGCCGCAGGATACGGACTCTCAAGCATCATCGTGAACCGCAACTCGACCACTTCCGGTAGATGCGGCATTCCCGCGACGATGCCTTCCGGTATTATGGCGTCGAGCGTGTGCCAGTACTCATCCAACGCCGGCACACCGTTCTTGTTTACGCGGCCGTAACGGAAGAACGGCTCGAGATTGGTGATTTCCGAATAGACGGGCTCAGGAACCGGCGGCAGTGGCGGCACGAGCGTTAAGCGCAGGTCGGCTCTTACGTTGTCGGCAATAACGTAATCGGCCCAATTCTCGTCCGCGTCGATTATGCCATCTTCGACCCAGACATCCCAGATATCGATGGTGCCATCACCGTTTCGGTCCGTGTAGTTTGCGCCCGTCACCGGACTGACGGCAGACGCCAGCTCCCCGAGTAGCCGCGGTTCGCCGCTCACGATGCGGATCCACCATTCGCGTTGTTTTGCCGCGAACGCCGCGCGGCGCTTCGCATCGAGTTGCATCACCGCGGCGCGAGTAAACGTCAGGCCCCACGGTGCGCCAAAAACAGCCACGCCGTCCACTTCAAATGTCTCGAAGTCGCTCTGAATTCCCGGCGGGGCAGCTGGGTCAAGATTGTCGACTAGCACGGAGGGAAGCGCGTACCAGTCTATCGGGAACGCATTGAGGTCGCTTACGCCCGGCTCGACGTAGCGGAGCAGGGAGTAGGTGACGACGGTGTTGCCGGCGACGTCCTCGAACGCGGCCGTCGGATTGGCGTAGACAACATAGGTGACGCGGGAGAGGTTGACGTCGGCGTCGTCGGCGGTGTTGCTTGCGACGCCGATGAAGGACAGGCCGATGGGGGTGCCGGTGAGACTGTAGTAGTCGCCGTGCTCGCGGTCGGTGAAGGCGCGCATGAGGTCGCGTTCGATGACGGCGAGTACGCCGGAGCTTTCTTCGAAAGCCATGAGGGCCTGGTGGCCTTGGCGGGCGGCGCGCGTCGAACGTGTAAACACCGTGGCAATGGCCGCCATGACAATGCTGAATATGGCGAGCGCCACGAGCAGTTCCGGCAACGTAACGCCGCGATTCTTATGTTGGCCTTTGATCATTCTCATGTGTACTCATTCACGCCAGTGGCACCCGATTCCTCAGTGCCGGACACGTTCTCGATGCCTTCGCTGGCGAGGCCCCGTCCCTCTCGTTTTTGCGGGCCTCGACCCCGCCCGCGGCGGCGAAATTCGTTGCGTGACATCTAACCACAACCGTCATTGCGAGGAGCGACCTCGCCGCAGGCGGGCGAACGGCGCGGCAATCACTTTCCACGGGTACCACGACGCATCTGGCGGAAAGTGATTGCTTCGCTTCGCTCGCAATGACGGGATTTGTGTCATCGCGAGGGGCCTTCGGCGAAGCCACCCCGAAGCCGAGTCTTCAATTGATGTTCTTCGGTCGCGGTGGAACGCGACCCTACCACGCTCGACGCGCAGGGGTAGGGTCGAGCTCCTGCTCGACCGTCTTCGGCTACGGACGGTCCTAGGTCGCACCGTCCTCGGTCGCACCGTTTTTGTCCACCCGGCCCTCGGTCGTGGTGGAACGCGCCCCTGCCGCGCTCCCGTTTTGTATTTTCAACTGTCCGTTTTAGATTTTAGATTGCTATTCGTCGCTAATACCGTGCGACGTATGTAACGAAGGTTTCGGTTTTGTCGTCGCCCATTTTCGCGGTGAACGTAACGCGTTGGAGCGCCTCGGGCCCGGCGCCGCGCAGGCGTTGGACGGCGGTGTATTGCTCGATGTGGAAAGCGGGCTCGGCGGTCGGCGAGATGCTGTCGAGGAACTCGAACTTTTCTTTCATGAGGTTCGGGGCGCCGGCGGCCCGCGCCTGGCCCAATACCGACCGCGCTTCCTCGGACACGCTCCGGCGTTCGGCGGCGGCCCGGGACAGCGTCAGTGCGCCGGGGAATAAGAGGAATACGGCCAGGATGCCTATGACGAGGATGGTGAGTGCGACCAGCACTTCGAGTAATGTGAACCCTCTTCGGTCGCCCATAGTGTACTCCCTAAACTACAACATCTTTATCCGGCCGGTGGTCGGGTATACTTCGACGATGACGGGGCTCTCTGTGGCGTAGGCCACCGGCGATGTAATGCCCCCCTCCTCGGTGGCGTCGCCGCTGACGGTGATGGTGGTGGCCGCGTTGTCGGTGATCACATAGCCGCGCTCGATGCCTGAAGGTCCTACCCACAACACGGCACCAATCAAGACATCCGCGGTGAAACTCGCATTCAGATCCGTCAAGAGCGACTGAGATGTCGCCGGATCGTAGATCAGCCCGGTCGATGTTCCCGACCACCCGGCCTCGAATTCGGCCTCCACCACTCGCATTTTGACGCGCTTGGAGCCTTTCATAACGCCTAACGATGTGAATCGGTGCGCCGGGAAATAGCGAAGTTCGTGTTGCGTGTCCGTGCCGTCGTCCTTGCGGAAGTAAATGTACTTCCCGTCCGCCTCTCTTCGCGGTGCGTAGAAGTCATTCTCATCGGCATTGTAGATCCGGATTTCGGCGATGGAGTCGTCTGGCTCGGGATAGTCTATCGGCCCGTCCGGCAAAACTGTGCGTCTGCGTTTGCCGAGCACGTTGCCCAGAATGTAAGTGTCTTTGTCCATCTTCTCGAAACTGCCGAGACGGGTGTCGGCGAAAACATACGTGTCCTCTTCCATGGAAGCCTGCGTGTCCGGCAGACTGCCGTGGGCAGCCTCGTACGTTTCGAGCTCTTGCCGGCGGAGTTTTCGCACCATGGCTACGGCGTCGATGTAATAGCCGGTCCCGTCGGCGGCACCCTCGTCCTGCGCCACCGCGTACACGGCTGCCGCGTCGGTATTCTGCGACGAAGCGTAAATCCGGGTCGCGTTCAACAGCCCATACAGTTCGCTGGCGGTGTTTCTGGTAGCCTGGCCACTGAGAAAACCCCTCCGAACGAATGTCGGAATGGCCACGGCCGCCATCAGACCGATAATCGCCACCACGACGATCAGCTCGGCTAACGTAAGGCCGTATCTACTCTCGCGTCGGCCACGCACTTCGGACTTCCTCCATACAGGGGCAAGGGCCTTCTTCTCTTTAGCGGAAAACATTTCCTACGGTTTTCTGCACTATTAATTATATCTTGCGTCATTCTGAGCGAATGCGAAGGATGCCTTTTCGCGGCAGTGCTCTTCATGAGAAGAGATCCTTCGCGTGCGCTCAGGATGACGACTGAGTACACGTTCTTTGCCGATGTTATACCCTCTCCACGACAAAGACTGCTTGCGGCCGCGCCGACTCCCGCCCAGCCGTTAGCAATCACGCTGTCCGGACCTTCGCGTAGTCCGCACGTTATCGATTATTCAGTAAACTCTGTCCAACCGTCTTCACGATCCCAGTTGTTGATGTCGTCGCCGCCGCCGAGATAGTCCAGTTGCTCCGCCGTATACACTGGCGAGGTAATCGTGCCTACGATTTCTGCTGGGTCCGTAGGGTCTACCAGCGCGGGGAGCAGCAGGTCCCACGTTGTGCCCGGGGGAGCCGCGGCGGCAGCAGTCAAGAGCGTCCGGTTGTAAACCTGGTCGCTAACCTTGTTCTCACCCGTCGAGTAGACGTAGACGGCGAGATCTTTCGGCGCGGGGACCCCGGGCAGGCCGTCGGCAGGCGGATTACCCGGGAGGTCGGTGTCGAGGGCAACCTTGGCCGCGGCGTCATAGAGATAAAAGGGGTAACCGGCTAAGGGGTCCGGGTCGGCGCGAAACGCGCGATACGGCACAAACTGAACCGATTTCAAGGTGACGCCGACGGGGTCCGGGTCTTGGTCGTAGTCGTAGGTATCGCGCAACGTCTTGGTAATCATTCCCGGCCAAAACCGGTACTTCATGCCCCAGGGGTCCTGCGCAAGATCGGTCATGTAGCTGCTGGCCAGTTTGTTTTGATCGATGTTCCAGGCCGTACCGAACGCCGCGAATTCGGGCGACACAAGCTCGGCCAAATCGGTTTCTTTCCCCTTGCGCAACAACGTGTAGAGGAGTTCGGTGTAGGCGTCTTCATAATCCTGTAGCGTGGTCGCGATAACATCCGGGTCAACGGTATTCACATCCAATTCTGCGGTCGTGGGCTTGGGGAAGTCCGTGAACATATGCTCGATGCTCTTTACGTCGGCATCGATCATGAGTTGAGCGATCGCCGTTTGGATGCCGTTTATCTCAGCGATGGCTCTGGTGACCCGCGCCCGCGCAATGGCGTTTTGGATCCTCGGTATCGCGATGGCCGCGAGGATGGCGATGATGGCGATGACCACCAGCAATTCGATTAAAGTGAAACCCCGTTTGTGTAACATGTCATTTGCTCCTTTCCATGCGTTGCGTCTCTATCGTGCGCTGCGCGCCCTTTGCGACCCCCTGCGCGCAGGTGCTTTAGTACGTTCGCTGAGCTCGCTAGGTGCCGGCCCCCGAGAGGATGTCGGCCATGCTGAACAGCGGCAGATACAGGGAAATTACGATGAATCCGATGATAAACCCGAGGAAGACGACGAGGGCGGGCTCCATCATGGTCAGGAGCGCCTCGATAGCGGCCTCGACCTCGGCGTCGTAAATTTCGGCGACTTTCATGAGCATCGAGTCGAGACTGCCGGTCTCTTCGCCGACGTCGATCATGTTGACGACCATGGAGGGGAACACTTTCGCCTCGTCCAAGGGCGCGGCGATGGTGTCGCCTTCCTTAATGCTGTCGTGGACTTTCTGTACGGCGTTTTGGATAACCTCGTTTCCGATGGTGGACTTGGTGATTTTGAGCGCCTGGAGGATGGGCACGCCCGAGGTGATCAGCGTGCCGAGCGTGCGGGCGAACCGGGCCACCGCTATTTTTGTTACCAGGTCGCCCACGAGCCAAATCTTAAGCCAGACGCGATCCATGATGCGCTTCACAAGGTGTATCTTGCTGATAAGCTTGATACCGATGATGCCGCCGTTGATATAGGCGATTAAGAGCCACCACTTGGCCTTCAGGAACTCCGACGTGTCCACCAAAAACTGGGTCGGCTTCGGCAGTGTGCCCCCCAACTCCGCGAAGATCTCCGCAAACACCGGTACGACCCTTATTAACAGGAACGTGACGATGGCCGCGGCGATTACGAGGACGCAAATGGGATAGACCATGGCGCCGCGCACGCGCCGCTTGATGGCTTGGCGGCGTTCCATGAACTGGGCCAGCCGTGCAAGGACGACCTCGAGCATGCCGCCCACCTCGCCGGCCTGCACCATGTTCACGTACAGGCGATCGAACGCCTTGGGATGTTTGGCGAGCGCTTCGGAAAACGTCGAGCCGCTTTGCACGTCCGTGGCGATGTCGCGGAGAATATCCTTGAGCTTGGAGGCCTTCTGCTGCGCAATCAGGACGTTTAGACTGCGCAACAAGGGCAGGCCCGCGTCGATGAGGGTGGACATCTGGCGCGTGGCGATGACGATCTGCTTGACCTTGAGTCCGCCGATGTAGAACTCGGCTGGGCCGCCTTTTTTTCTTCGGGCGCGTCGTTCGTCGCTTTTCCGGGCCTCGCGCACCATGCGCGGATAAAGCCCCATCGACCGCACGTCATTGATGGCAAGGGCCTGGGTCTCGGCGTCGATGACGCCGAATGATTCTTTGCCTTCTTTGTTGAGGGCGATATACGCGTATCTTGCCATCTTCGAGCCTCCTGACCGACGGTCCGGCGGTGCGGTGGGGCGCGTCAGTCTTCCTCATGTTTATCGGTATGGGCAATCACTTCCCGGGCGCTGGTGATTCCTTGGATGCACTTGATTATGCCTTCTTCGCGGAGGGTGCGCATGCCCTGCACCTTCCGGGCGTATCGCCGCAGTTCGTGCGACATGACGCGGCCCAAGATCATCTCACACACCGTCTCGTCCACGACCATCATCTCGAAAAGACCGGTGCGGCCCATATAGCCGAAATAGTCGCAGGCCGGGCACCCCTTTGCGCGAAACAACCGCAGATTCGGGTCGGAACGGTACGCTTTGGGGAGCCCCAGCAGTTCCATCTCTTCCTCATCGGGTCGGTACGGCTCGCGGCAATACCGGCACAGAACGCGAATCAGGCGTTGGGACAATACGCCCTCGAGCGAAGACACAATCATGTACGGTTCGACGTCCATGTCGACCAACCGGATGATCGTCTCGGCGGTGTCGTTCGTGTGCAACGTGCTCAGCACGATGTGTCCCGTGAGCGAGGATTCGACGGCGATCTCGGCCGTTTCGAGGTCGCGGATTTCGCCGACCATCACGATGTCCGGGTCCTGGCGCAAAATCGAGCGCAGGCAATTCGCGAACGTAAGCCCGATCTCTTCTTTAATCTGGACCTGAATGAGCCGGTCGATCTGAAGCTCGACGGGGTCCTCGGTGGTAATAATCTTCACGCCCACTTGGTTGAGTTCGGCCAGGCAGGCGTACAAGGTGGTGGTTTTGCCCGAGCCGGTCGGGCCGGTCACGAGCAGGATGCCGTTGGGCTTGTGGATAATGGTTCGGATCTGCCTTATCGCGTGTTCGCCGATGCCTAGTTTATCGAGGTCGATTTTTACGGCCGTCCGATCCAAGATGCGCAACACCACGCCTTCGCCGTACAAGGTAGGCAAGGTGCCGACGCGGACGTCGATCTCGGATTCGCCGACTTTGAGTTCGATGCGCGCGTCTTGGGGTAGGCGACGTTCGCTGATGTCCATGCTGCTCATTACTTTGACGCGGGACACGAGCGCCAAGGCCATGCTTTTCGGGGGGCTGACAATCTCATGGAGCACGCCGTCCACGCGTATTCGAATGCGGAAATCCTCTTCGTAGACCTCGAAATGGATGTCGGAGGCGCGTTTCTGGACTGCTTCGAGCAGGACCAGGTTGACGATCTTGATGATTTCGGGCTCCTGAGCAAGCTGAATCAAGTTGTCAACGTCGCCGATAACTTGCTGTTGGCCCAGTTCCTCGGCCGTGAGTTCCGCTTCGCCGACCCGCTCGACCAGTTCCTGCAACGTTTCGTGGATTGAATCGGTTTCGTAGGCATAGTTGGCCTTGATAAAGGCGGCGACGTCTTGCTGATTGCTGACGGCGCCAATCACCGGGTCGCCCACTATCTGGTGCACGTCGTCGAGGATGCTGAGGTTCAAGGGGTCGGCCATGGCGACCACGAGGGCGCCGTCCTTCTCGCGGACGGGCACGACGCTGTAAAACCTGGCGACGTCGGCGGGGATTTTGCGCAGGACATCTTCTTTGACTTGGACCTTGGACAGGTCGACCCGCTCCATGCCGGCCTGGACGCCCAGGGCCTCGACGATGTCCTGCTCTTCACAGAGGCCCATCCGCACGAGGATGCGCCCCATCATGTCGCCGGTGAGCCGCTGACGCTGAAGTGCTTCATCCAACTCGAGCGGACTGATTATGCCCTGATCGACCAGGATGTCGCCCAGCTGTCTTTCACGCGTTACAGCCATGATTGTTCCGCTTTGTCTTGTGCGCCGTGGCGAGCGCTCATTCTTCTTCGAGTCCGAGCCCCTTTGCTTGCGCTTCGAATTCCTCGGGTATCTGCGACTTGGCTTTCGCTTCCTCGATGGTGATGATTCCTTTGCGGTACAGGGCCAAGAGGTGTTCGTCCAATAGGTTCATGCCGTACTTGTGTCCGGTCTGTATTGCGGACGTTATGCGATAGGATTTGTTTTCGCGGATAAGGTTCTGGATTGCCGGGGTGGTGATCATGACTTCGAAGGCCGCGACACGGCCGAAGCCTGTTTTTCTCGGTATCAGCGCCTGCGAGATCACCGACTTCAGATTGCCGGCCAACTGCGTCCGGATCTGTTCTTGCTGGTGGGTGGGGAACGCATCGACGATACGGTCGATGGTTCGTACCGCGCCGGTCGTGTGGAGGGTGCCAAACACCAGGTGGCCGGTCTCGGCGGCCGTAATGGCTGCCTCGATCGTTTCGAGGTCGCGCATCTCGCCGACCAGGATGACATCGGGGTCTTGCCGGAGCACGCGCCGGAGCGCCTCGGAAAACGTCGGCACGTCTACGCCGACCTCGCGCTGGGTAATGATGCTCTTTTTGTGGTTATGGTAATACTCGATGGGGTCTTCGACGGTCACGATGTGGTGGTCGAAATTCGTGTTGATCCAATCGAGCATCGTGGCCAGACTGGTCGTCTTGCCCGACCCGGTGGGGCCGGTGACCAAGACCAGGCCGCGGGGCTGCGTAATGACTTCCTTGAGCGTGAGCGGCAACCCGATCTCCTCGAAGGTCATGATGTTGCGCGGAATAAGGCGGAGCACCACCCCGACGTTTCCGCGCTGCTTGAAGATGGACACGCGAAACCGGGCGACGTCTTCGAACGCAAACCCGAAGTCCGCCCCGCCCACTTCCTGCAATTCTTGCTGGTTGTCCACCGAGGCGATGCTTTTCATGAGCCGTTCGGTGTCTTCGGGTCCGAGGGGTTCTTCGCCGAAAAAGTGCAGCCGGCCATGGACGCGTCCCACGGGCGGGTTGTCGACGGCCAGATGCAAGTCCGATCCGTCCCGGTCGATAAGCATTCGCAGCATACTCACCATTTCATAGGCCATTGAGGGATCTCCTACGCCGCCTGGGAACTCGCCTCGAGCGGTTCATCCGGTTGCGTCACGCGGGCGACCTCGGCCAGCGTTGTGGTTCCGCTGACGACCTTGCGCCATCCGTCGCCGCGCATCGTCGTCAGGCCGTTCATGCGGGCGGCCTTCCGAATCGCGCCGGCGGCTGCCCCGGTCATGAGCATTGATCGGATGTCATCGGTGGGCAGCAGCAGTTCGTAGACCCCGACGCGGCCCTGATACCCGGTCTGGTTGCAGTTCTCGCATCCCGCGCCCCGGTAGAACTCGTGTTCATCGGGGTCGACATGCTCGCCGTACCGCTCGATCTCGAGGTCGGAGGGTCGGTATACTTCCTTGCAGGTTGTGCAGATGGTGCGCACGAGGCGTTGCCCCAGGACTGCCCGGACGCCCGCGGCCACGAGAAATGGCTTAATCCCGATGTCTATGAGCCGGATGAAGGCGCTGGCCGCGTCATTCGTGTGAAGGGTCGAGAACACCAGATGCCCGGTTAGAGCGGCTTTTATGGCGATCTCGGCGGTCTCGAGGTCACGGATCTCGCCGACCATCACGATGTCCGGGTCTTGGCGAAAGATGGAACGCAAGGCCCGCGCAAAATCCCATCCGATCTCGTGGTTGATCTGGATCTGGTTTATGCCGTTGAGCTGATACTCGACGGGGTCTTCGACGGTGACGAGTTTGACTTCGGGTTTGTTCAACTGGTTCAGCGAAGCATACAGCGTGGTGGTCTTTCCCGAGCCGGTGGGGCCGGTCACGAGCACGACGCCCGCAGTGTGGGCCAGAAGATGCTCCCATTGCTGCTGGTCTTCGGGACAGAATCCCAATTGGCCCAATCCGAGCAAAAGGGAACTCTTGTCCAGAATACGCATGACCACGCTCTCGCCGAAATAGGCGGGCAGGGCGCTGACGCGGAGGTCGATCATTTTGCCGGCAATTGTGAGCTTGATGCGGCCGTCCTGGGGCACCCGCTTCTCGGAGATGTCCATGCCGGACATGATCTTGAGTCGGGAGATGATGGCGGGTTGCGCACGTTTGGGCGGGGAAGGCATCTGGTGGAGCACGCCGTCGATTCGATATCGGATTTTTAGGTCTTGTTTGCCGGGCTCGACGTGAATGTCGCTGGCCCGCACGCGGAACGCTTCCATGATGAGGTTCTGCACGTAACGGACGACCGGGCTATCGTCATCGACGGATTCCTCGTCTTCGGTGTGGGGCGTGTCGCCGTCGAAATCAACGCTGTCGACGCTGATGCTGCTGAGGCTGATGTCGCTGGCGCTCATGCTGCTGACGCTGCCGAGCGAGGAGCCAAGCGAACTCAGATTCGACATCGTGCTCAACGTGCTCATCGTGCTGGCGCTGCTCACGGTCGAAAGCATGGTCTCAACCGTGTGTTCGGACAGGCCATAGTACTTGGCGAGGGCGCCGCTGATCTCCTCCGCCGTTGCGAGGTGGGCCTCGACCGGCCGGTCCAGCAGCCGCTCCAGATTGTCGAGGCTGTTGATGTTGGTGGGGTCGGCGGTGGCAATGATCAACTTGTCGCCTTCTTCCGCGATGGGAACCACCCGGTACAGGGTTGCGATGGCCGGGTCTACGAGGTTCCGGATCGGCTCGGGGATCTCCCGGTCGCCGAGGTTGACGATGGGAATGCCTAGCTGATCCGCCAGCCCCTCGCTAATGTGGCTTTTGCTAATATAGCCCAAGCGCACCAGAATCTCGCCGAGCTTCCGGTGGCTCATGCTCGTCTTCTGCTTGTAGATGGCTTCGTCGAGCTGTTGTTGCGTAATGATCTTCCGTTCGACCAAGCGGCGACCAAACAGACTATATGCTTGCGCTTCCATGACAAATCACCCTTTACTAGCCACTAAAACTTTACCAGAATTCACCGGACCTTGTCAATGTAAATAATGCTAGAATACGTTGGAATCCTTATAGTTACGGCCCAAGTTGTCAATAAATATCCCGTTGCTGCTGTCGTATTCCGGTACTGCCCCGCGGCGACTCGGCGCCAACGCGCACGGTTCCACTTTACGGGTCATGCTCGACACATTCCGGCCGGCCACGCCGTTTCTTCAGGCGAGCCCTTCCCGTGTGGCGGTTGTGTCAGCTGGTGGGGACACGCAAACACTGCCGGTTGGGAGAAACGCGGCAGCCCTGCGCGTTATCCCCGAACTTCACGAAACCATACACCAATGGTATCATTGTCCACCATATATAGTTACAAGTCAAGTCGCAGCCGGGCGCGGGTCGGGCGCGCGTTTCACGGCGGGCATGCCTTTCCCGTCGTCAAGAGGCGGGACTTCCGCCCATCAAGCAGTGCGTGTGCGTTGAGCCCCGGGGAGCGCAGCGTCCCCCTTCGGGACGCTAGGCAAATAAGCCACCCGCCGTCAGCGATTTCCGTATTGCCTATTGTAGTATTCGAGGAATTCGCCGGATTTGATTTTCCGCCACCACCATTCGTTGTCGCGGTACCAACCGACCGTCCGGGCGATGCCTTCGTCCCAATCCATCTTGGATTTCCAGCCGAGCTGCCCGAGTTTTGCCGGGTCGATTGAATAGCGCCGGTCGTGGCCGGGTCGATCTTTGACGAGTTTGATGAGGTCTTCACTTTTGCCGAGCAGCGAGAGGATTTTCCGGGTCAACACAATGTTCTCGCGCTCGTTGCCGCCGGCCACGTTGTAGACCTCGCCGGGGGTGCCGTTGCGCAATGCGCAGTCGATGCCGCTGCAGTGATCCTCGACGTACAGCCAGTCGCGCACGTTGTGCTCGCCGCCTTTGTAGAGTGGCAGGGGCTCATCGTCGATGGCATTTGTCACGAACAGCGGCAATACCTTCTCGGGATATTGATAGGGGCCATAGGTGTTCGAGCCGCGGGTGATGACCACCGGGGTGCCGAACGTGATGAAATGCGACAGGCCGATAAGCTCGCCGCTTGCCTTGCTTGCCGAATACGGGTTGCGCGGGTTGGGCCGGTCCGTTTCTTTGAAAGACCCTTCCTCGATGCTGCCGTACACCTCGTCGGTTGAAACGTGGAGGACGCGCTCGAGGCCGAGTTGGTGGGCCGCCTCGACGATGTTGTATACGCCGGTTACGTTGGTCGCGATGAAATCCGAGGCGGCCATAATGCTGCGGTCGACGTGGGTTTCTGCCGCGAAATTGACCACGGCATCGCACCCGTCGAGGGCTTGGCGCACGGCGTCGGCGTCGGCGATGTCCCCTTGGACGAACGTGTATCGTGTTTCGTCGATGTCCTTCAGATTCTCGAGGTTGCCGGCGTACGTCAGCTTATCAAAGTTTACGATGCGGACGTCCGGGTACTGGTCCAACTCATATCGGATGAAATTCGATCCGATGAAGCCCGCGCCGCCAGTCA
>Ga0180438_10006422_pt1 | contig 15905 bp, 6 predicted proteins | sample SS_ome_12_FD_132455 | JGI IMG/M metagenome (GOLD analysis project Ga0180438, IMG submission 132455) | Hypersaline lake sediment archaeal communities from the Salton Sea, California, USA - SS_3_D_2 metaG | ecosystem: Environmental > Aquatic > Non-marine Saline and Alkaline > Hypersaline >...
GATGGTATTCGCTCCCATATCCCTGTCCCATCTTGCTCAATACGCGCGTCCTTTCCTAAGTTCCGCCTCCCTTTTCACCCTCTCTGGTGGCGTCCACACACTCCTCGCCCCAGGCTCATATCACGCATGGGCCCTGCAGTCAAGCCCCCGGAGCCGCACGCAGCTACGAGAGTGCCGCAACGGACCTTGGTAGAGTCGAAGCCACTCACTCTGTCACATTGTTTCTGCAAGTGGGGCTGGAAAAGCGTTGACTTCATAATTGCTGTCTTTTACCCTGTTCTCACAATGTACGGAGAGGCAACCGGGGCTTCTGGCTAGGTTTGCGCCCTATGGCCGAGACAGAACGAATCCGCGCAGGCCAGGTACTAATAGGCTCGATCTTTGACGAGCCCATGCGAGTGGAGACCGTCACACCCAACGGCCGTGACAGCTGGGTAGTCGGGTTAGTCGGGCTGCGGACAGAGAGGTTCCGCAGAGTCACACTGGGGGCAGCAGAGCTCAGCGCGCTGCAGATTGAGGAAACCAACTTCACCTTCTCGGGCGATGGCAGTGTCCTCAGATTGGGTCTGCAGGCGTACTCGTTAGGCATAGCATACGAGTTTGATCCCTACTTTGGTCTGTCGATCTCCAGGGTAGACCCCCTGCCCCACCAACTAGAGGCTGTCTACGATTACCTGCTGAAGCTCCCGCGTGTACGGTTCCTGCTGGCAGACGATGCCGGGGCTGGCAAGACCATAATGGCTGGCCTGCTTATGCGAGAACTGAAACTCCGCGGTCTCGCAGAGCGCATACTTGTCGTGTGCCCCGCAAACCTCTCATTTCAGTGGCAGCGGGAGCTTGCGGACAAGTTCGACGAAACATTCCACCGGATCAAGAGCGGCCGTGACATTGACGGCGACTACGGCGTCAATCCGTGGCTCGAGAAGGACCGCTTCATCGTTTCCATGGACCTCGTGCGGTACGAGCACTTCCGCCCCGCGCTGACCCAGTGCGACTGGGACCTAGTCATCATCGACGAGGCTCACCGGATGTCTGCCTCGGCGGCCGATCGCAAGACGCTCCGCTACCGGCTAGGAGAACTCCTCCGCGATCATTCGGCCCACATCCTGCTGCTCACCGCAACGCCGCACAAGGGGGACCCAGCCAATTTCACCCTGTTCCTCCAACTCCTCGATCAAGACGTCTACGCCGACGTCAAGTCTATACGCCAGGCAATGGAACAGCGCCGAGCCCCCTTCTACCTGCGGCGTACGAAGGAGGCCATGGTCTACTTCCCGGAACAGCAGGAGGACGGCTCCTGGATTGCCCGGAAGATATTCACCAAGCGCATTCCTCGCACCGTCGACTTCTCCATCGACGGTGCCGAGTTTGAACTCTATCGTGAGGTGACCCGCTTCGTGAAGCGGCAGTCCGTCAAGGCGGCGTTGCAGGGAGAAGATCCCAGAGCTCGTGCCATCGGATTCCTCATGTCCCTCTATCAGCGGCGCCTTGCCTCCAGCACGCACTCTCTGCGTTGCTCTCTCGAGAACCGCGTCAAGAGGCTTGAGACTAACCTGCGCAACGCTCGCGAACTCGCCAAATCTGCTCCTCCAGAGTTGCCTGGTGCGGAAGAACTTGAGGAGATGGAGGACGAGGAACGCGAACGATTTGAGAAGCTGTTCGAAGCCGTCACCCTCAGTCAGAACCCTAAGGACATTCAGGACGAAATAGCTGAACTGAAACCAGTTGCGGCGCGTGCTGCCGAGGTGGAGCAGGCGGGAACGGAGGCCAAACTGAGCCGCCTAAGGAATCTCATGCAAGACGAAGGGTTCTTTGACGACCCGGATCAGCGGCTGCTTCTGTTCACCGAGTTCAAAGACACGCTCGACTATCTTATGAAGTGCATGGAGGAATGGGGGTTCCGGGTCGGCTGCATTCACGGTGGCATGAAGTCTGGATCGCGCGACCAGCCCGGAACACGCCTTTACGTGGAGCAGCAGTTCAGGGAGGGCGCAATCCAGGTACTGGTGGCTACGGAGGCTGCGGGAGAGGGTATCAACCTTCAGTGCTGCCACATCATGTTCAACTACGACATACCCTGGAACCCCAACCGGCTCGAACAGCGCATGGGCCGAATACACCGGTACGGGCAGACGAAGGATTGTCTCATCTTCAACTTCGTCGCCACCAACACTATCGAGGGCCGCGTCCTGACCAAGCTTCTCGATAGGCTTCAGGAAATCCGTGACGCACTTGATGACGACGCTGTCTTCAATGTTGTTGGGGAAATACTCCCCGCCGCTCACGTTGACCGGGTGCTGCGGGACTACTACGGCGGCAAGCTCGGCGACGAGGACCTTGAAGAACGATTGCTGAAGAACGTCAACGAAGAGCGGTTCCGCGGAATATGCCAGAACGCCCTTGAAGGATTAGCGTCCAAGAAGCTCAACTTGAACATGCTTGTCGAGCGACGTGCCCGCGCCAAGGAACGACGCCTCGTCCCCGAGGCTGTGGCGCGGTTCATGCAAGACGTCGCTCCTCACGTCCCTCTGGCCCTGAGGACTGCGCGCGCTCTGCCGCACACGTTCGATCCGGGAAGGACTCCGACCGTTCTGCGTCGGTGCGAGAGGGAGCCAGGCTGGCGCTTTGGAACGATCGCGAACAGATATTCACGCCTTTCGACCGACCGCAACACGGCTGAAGAGAACAACCTCGAATGGGTCACGCCAGGGCATCCCCTCTTCGAGTCCATGCGGATTCACATGCTTACCACTGCTGAGGGCTCCTTCCGACAAGGAGCCTGCTTCTATTCGCTTAGCCATCAGGAGTCGGCGAGGGTTGACCTATGGCGCGCCCGCGTCGTTGATGGACTTGGCCAGGTCGTTCACGAGCGCCTCTTCGCGGTTGAAATACCCTCGGACGGAGAGCCACGGCTCGTCGAGCCTGGAGCGTTGGGGAACCTGCAACCGGTTTCACGTGAGAGCGGGTCGCGTCTCGAACTCCCCGAAGTCGCACATGCTGCCGAGCCCAGAGCCTGGCTCCACGAGTGCGCTCTCGTCCCCTTCCTCAACGAAGTCCGCGATGAACGTGTGGCTGAAGTTGAGCGTGTTGCAGCCCATGTGGAACTCTCCCTCACCGAGCTGATCGAGAGAGAGGACATGCAGATCGGCCGTTTCTCCGAGGAGGCGGAAAAGGGACTGGAGGGCGCAGCAGGCAACCTGAAGAAAGCTGAGGACCGTCACGCCGAGCTGCTGTCCCGTCGGCAGAAACGGCGGGACGAATTGAACAGGCAGAAGGCCCTGACCCTGCAGGCCGTCGAACGGCTCACGAGCATCCTGGTCCTCCCCCACCCCGAGCGTGAGAAAGTCGAGGTGCGCAACCTCCAGCCTGATCCCGAGGTGGAGAAAACCGCGATGCGCGTGGCTATGGAGTATGAACGAGCCCAAGGACGCGTCGTGCTAGACGTGCATGAGAAGAATCTTGGTTACGACATCACTGGTCTAGACACGAAGTCTGGCGAACTTCGGTTGATCGAGGTCACAGCCATCGGCGAAGCCAAGGGCACTGTGCTCCTAACGCCAAACGAGCGTCGCGTTGCCGAAGACCGCCGCGACTGTTACTGGCTCTACGTAGTCACAAGCTGCAAGACCGGACCGAAGATCCAGGAACCCATCGATGATCCGGCACGGTTCCCTTGGCATGAGGTCAAGAAGATTGACCATTACTGGTTGGAAGTAAACGCGATAACGAAACCCATGCAGGTAAGAGAAGACTCGTCGCAGTACGGCAACACGGGACCAAGAGAGGACGACAAATGACATACGCAGTCTGCGTTGTGGCAGGTTTAATCGTTGGCGGAGTGATCGCTTGGTTGCTGGCAGGAAGCCGGACGAGCAGGGCTTTTGCTTCGAAGCTGGACGAATCGGAACGCCGCGCCAATACCGCTGAAGGCCGAGCCTCCGCATTGGACGGAACAGTGGCCGAGTTGCGCTCCCAAAGCCAAAGAGCCGCTACGGATTTCGAGACACTCAGGTCCAAGTTGGAAGCCGAACATGGAGCCCGCGTGAAGGCTGAAACGGAGCTTACTGAAACAGTCCAGCGTCTTGCTGAAGAAAGGAAACTGCTCGATGAGGCCAAGAGCAAACTCACGGACACATTTAAGGCTCTTGCTGGCGACACCCTGGACAACAGCACAACAGCGTTCCTGGAACTAGCCAGACAAACCTTCGAGAAGGTTCTCGCCGAAGCTAAGGGCGACCTCGGCAAGCGCCAGGAAGCCATAGACGGACTGGTCAAGCCCCTGGCCGAGTCCCTCCAGAAGTTCGACGAGCATATCCGTGGCCTGGAGATAAGCCGCCAGGAGGCCTACACGAGCATGGAGGGGTACATCAAGACGCTGACGACCTCCCAAGAGCAGCTCCAGAAGGAGACAGCCAACCTGGTCACCGCCCTGAGGTCCCCGCAGGTGCGCGGCCGTTGGGGTGAATTGACGCTGAAACGGGTCGTCGAGCTGGCGGGGATGTCCGACCATTGCGATTTCACTGAGCAGGTCACGGTCGATTCCGAATCTGGGCGTCAGCGGCCGGATTTGATTGTTCACCTGCCGGGCGAGCGGCAAATCGTCGTTGACGCCAAGGTGGCCTTGGACGCATTCCTGGACGGAGTGTCGGCAACGTCAGAAGAACAGCGAAACGACACCCTATCCCGTCACGCTGCGCAGGTCCGCGCCCACATGACCGCGCTGGCAGGCAAAGGTTACTGGGAGCAGTTCCCCAAGGCCCCGGAGTTCGTGGTGATGTTCATACCGGGCGAGTCCTTCTTCGCCGCTGCTGCGGATGTGGACAGGCGGTTGATCGAGGATGCCTTGGACAAGCGGGTCGTGCTGGCCACACCGGCGACCCTGATTGCTCTAATCCGGGCCGTTGCCTACGGATGGCGGCAGGAGCAAATCGCCAGGAACGCGCAGCAAATCAGTGACCTCGGCAAGCAGCTTTACGACCGGATGAAGGTCATGATCGAGCACGTCTCCGAGATTGGCGGGGGCTTGGAGAAGGCCAACAAGGCATACAACAGCGCCGTCGGCTCGATGGAAGCCAGGGTTCTGCCCGCCGCGCGAAGGTTTAAGGACTTGGGGGCTGCAACGGGCAACGAGATACCCGTCCTCTCGCCTGTTGAGACGACACCCCGTGCACTTGCCGCGCCGGAGACAACGGAGGGGTTAACCATGACCCGACCGAAGGAAGACGCGGGTGGTCCGGAGCAAGGATAGCCATGCTTGAGAAAATCGTGCAAATCAAGAGCATCGGCCGCTTTCGGAAGTACGCCGCCACGGGAGATGTGTCATTCGGCAAGCTGACGCTGATCTATGCAGAGAATGGGCAGGGGAAGACCACCCTTTGCGCGATCCTCCGCTCGCTACAGAGCGGCCAAGCGGAGCTCATCCGAGAGCGGAAGACCTTGGCCGCCACCGACCCGGAGTCCGTGCATATTCGGCTCAACGGCGCGAACTACCGGTTCACCAACAACGCCTGGACGCTGACGCATCCCGATGTTGCGATCTTCGACCCCGTTTTTGTCAACGCCAACGTGTACTCGGGGGATTACGTCGAGCACGAGCACAAAAAGAACCTGTACCGCGTCATCGTCGGTGCCCAAGGCGTGCAACTCGCCAATCGGATTGAAGACCTAGACGGACAGATTCGAGATGCAAATGCCGACCTGCGGACCAAGAGAGATGCCGCCTCCAGATACCTGCCATCAGGAACCACGCTTGAGGACTACCTGCAGTGGCAACCCGTCGCCGATATTGCGACGCAGATACGGCTGAAGACCGACGAATTGAACAACCGGCAGCGCGCCGCCGCGAAGTCCGGTGAGATTCAGGCGAAGGCGTTGTTTGCGAAGGTTCAGATCCCTTCGCCGCCATCCGATTTCGCTGCAGTTCTTGAGAAGCAACTCACGGACATCGGCGCTGACGCGGAAACGACCGTTCGCCAGCAGATTGCCCAACACCAGATGGGACACCAAGGCGAGTCCTGGTTGTCTCAAGGCTTGGGTTACGTCAAAGGCGACCGGTGCCCCTTCTGCGGACAAGGCCTGCGGGCGAACGACTTGATTGTGGCATACCGTTCCCACTTCAGCGCCGCGTATGGGAGCCTCAAGCAGGAAGTCGCCCAACTGAACCAGCGCGTCAACACCGCGATTGGCGAAGCGTCTCTTGGCTCCGCCCAGCAGACAATTGCGGGCAACGCCGCCCTTGTGGAGTTCTGGAGGCAATTCACCACGGTTGACCTGCCGGTCATTGCCTTCCCGGACATCCAGCAGAAGTACGCCGCGCTTCGTGAGCGCTGCTTGGCGCTCGCCCGGAGAAAACAGGACAGTCCGACCGAGGCGGTCACGCCGGATGTGGACTTCACCGCCGCCCTTGCGGAAGTGGACGCCCTGCGGACGGTCGTCGCCGCATACAACACAGCCGTGGACAGCGCGAACTCGCGGGTCAATGAGCAGAAGACTGCCGCTGGCACGGAGGGCGACATTACAGCGCTCAAGAACGAACTGGCTCAACTGGAGGCGCGGAAGAAACGTTTTGAGCCGGAGGTCGCTCAGGTTTGTCAGGCTTATCAGGACGCTGTGACTGACAAGGCGGGTCTTGAGCAAAGGAAGGAAGCCGCCCGCCAGCAACTCGACCAGCATTGCCGGAACCTCCTCAGGACATACGAGCAGTCCATCAACGAGTACCTTGACCAGTTCAACGCCGGATTTCGCATCACGAACACGCGGCACCTGTATACCGGCGGAACGCCGAGCTCCCAATACCAGATCGAGATCAACAGCACAGCCTTAGACCTGGGAGACGCGCGAACCCCGGCTGGCACCCCGTGCTTCAAGACGGCCTTGAGCTCCGGCGACCGGAGCGCCCTGGCCTTGGCCTTCTTCCTCGCCGTCCTCAAGCAGGAGACGAACATCGGACAGAAGATCGTTGTGTTCGACGATCCGTTCACCAGTCTTGACTGCTTTCGCCGGACTTGGACGGAGCAAAGCATCCGGCAAGTGCTTCGGACCGCGCATCAAGTCATAGTGCTCTCACATGACGCCGGGTTCCTCAAAGGCATCCAAACGGGAGTTCCTGATGGAGAAGTTAAGTCCCTTCAACTGCGCCCGATGGGAGAAGACAATACTGTCATCGCAGAATGGGATATAGAAGCCGCGACGCAAAGTGCGTATCTTTGTCACTTTCGCATCCTCTTGGCCTTCCGCAACGAGAGAGCCGGCACGCCGCTTGATGTAGCCAAGGCCATACGTCCTTTTCTTGAGGAGTTGTATCGTGTGCGGTTTCCGGGGCTTTTTCTGGCCACGGACGGCTTGGGAGACTTCGTTGTCAAAGCCCGCGATGCCGCCAGTAACGGTACGCTCCAGACAAACCAATCGGAACTGCAAGAGTTGGAGAATCTTAACCAGTACTCCAGGCAATTCCAGCATGGTCAAAGCCAGACGATTTCGGCAGATGAGCTTCATGGCTTTGTAAGGCGCGCACTGAAGCTGGCTGGAGGCTGCTGAAACAATGGAGAACAACGAAGTGAGGACAACCGAATGATCCCGAAGGAATGCAAGAGGCTAATTGAGGTCGACTTTCCGCTTGCTGCAGTCAACCGTGCGTGCGATGAGGAGAATAAGAGGAAGACCCGCATAGAAAGCGGGCACATTTCACTCCTCCACACCTGGTGGGCTCGGCGTCCTTTGGCTTCCTGCAGAGCGATGTTGCTTGGCGTGCTGCTTCCGGACCCAGCAAACCCTCTTTGCTCAGAGTCATTCAAAGAAACAGCGCGGTGCGAGCTCAGGAAGTTCGCCCCCGTGGGGAAAACAGACCTGGAACTTCGGAAAGCTCTCCTTCAATTCGTAGGCGAGGCGTCCGACTTCGATCTCTTGCGGAACCCCTCCTATCATTCATCGGCTCGGAGGCTTGTTCAGGCTGCCTGGGATGAGGTCCCCCACGTCTTTGACCCTTTCGCCGGAGGCGGATCAATACCTCTCGAGGCCGCGCGGCTCGGATGTGAAACAACCGCGTCAGAGTTGAACCCCGTTGCGTGGCTAATACTTAAGGTCACCCTCGGTTGGGCCGCTCGGTACGGCGATGAATTGGTCGATCTCTTCGAAAAATGGTCAAGGTGGGTACTAGAGAGGACCGCAGAGCGACTTGTGCCCTACTATCCTAAGGACGAGGAGGGCCGACTGCCGCTGGCATATCTGTGGGCTCGCTGGGTAAGGTGCGAGGCGCCGCGTTGCGGAGTCAAGATTCCACTAGTAAGGAACCTGTGGCTCTCTGAAAGGAGCGGGAGGAAGAAGGCGGTACGAATCAGATATGACAAGGAAGATCCGGAGCCGCGAATGGAGGTCTTCATGCCGGAGAACGAGACAGACGTGAAGCCGGGAACTGTGTCGAGGTTCAGGGCGATATGTCCCAAATGCGGCAGGACGACACCGCGGAAGCGTGTTCAAGCGCAGTTGCGCGAGCGAAACGGCGGCGGAGATGACGCACTGCTCATCGCAGTGGCCCGCCAGAGGCAACAGGGTAGAGGAAAGGACTACCATAATCCAACCACGGCAGACCTCGATGCGGCTAGGAAAGCCGAAGAGCAGGCTGTGGGCTTAGAGACGCTAATGCCAGCTTTCCCGGCTGGTGATACTCGTGCATTTCCTCCTCATCCTTATGGCATCACCAACTGGGTTCACGTTCTAACTCCTCGTCAAAGATTGTCGCGCTGGGTGATTCGCCAAGTGATCGAGGATGCCCTCAAAGCCGCAGGGAAAGAGATCCGTGATCCTGAATTGTGCACCGCACTCGCAGCATGCCTTTACGCCGCCTACTCGGACAACAGCCAATACCACACTTCCCTGTGCCTTTGGCTCTCGGAAGGCGTGACATCAATATTCATCCAGGGTTCCGGGGTCCCGATGCGCGCTGATTTTGTGGAAGGGAGCCCCTTGAGCCCAAACTGCGAGGGATTGGGCTATTCCATCCGCAGTGTCCAGAGCGCGCTCCGTAGCCTGTCAGCAACACGCTACCAGCCCTCGTCGCCGCTCCTGGCAAACGCGCTCGAGGCGATACTGCCTCGAGAGTCAGTGGATATCGTTTTCACGGACCCGCCGTATGCCAACCAAATCCCGTATGCCCACCTGTCGGACCTTTTTCACGGGAATCTCCGCTTAGGCTTGCGCAACCGCGTGCCGCAGGGGTTCGGGGCCCCCGAGACGCAAAAGGCTAGTGAACTGACCGAGAACCATGCCGTGAAGGATGGTGGCGTGCATGACCGCCACTGGTACGAGGACCACATGCGCGAGGCCTTCGCGCAGCTTAAAGGAGCTATCCGTGAAGATGGTGTAAGCGCCGTCGTCTTCGCTCACAAAGACACCGACCGCTGGGAAGCTTTGGTTTCCGCCCTCATCCAAGCGGGCTGGCGGACCACTGCGTCCTGGCCAATAGCCACGGAGCGCAGACAGCGTATGCGCGGTCAGGGGTATGCGGCGCTTCAGACCAGCGTCCACCTTGTCTGCCGCCCGCGCCCCGAAACCGCAGCTGTGGGTGACTGGAATCAGGTGCGTCGGGAGCTTCCAGTACGCGTAGGAGATTGGATGGAGCGACTCCAGGGTGAAGGCATTCGCGGGGCGGACCTGGTCTTCGCCTGCATAGGACCGGCCCTGGAGATATACAGCCGGTATTCGAAGGTCGTGGATGCAGAGGACAGGGAAATTCCACTTGGTGGAGATCCGGAGGCGGCCGAACCGCACGAGCGTGGCTTCCTCTCCTACGTGTGGGAAACAGTGGGCAGGACAGCTCTCGGGCAGGTCTTGGGCACGACTGAAGCCAAAGCCCGCAACAGCGCCGCAGGCGCGTTGGAGGAAGACGCTCGACTTACAGCACTGTTTCTCTGGACCCTCCAATCAACGGCGTCCGGGAATGGGAAGAACAGCGGCAAGGCCTCCGAGGATGAGGACAGCGGTTCAAAACGGACGAGGGCGAGCTTCTCTCTTATATACGACGTCGTTCGTCGCTTCGCTCAGCCGTTAGGCATTCACCTTGAGGAATGGGAAGACCGAATCATTGAGACCAAGAAGGGCGTCGTCCGGCTCCTTCGTGTGGAAGAGAGGGCCAAGCAGCTCTTTGGGAAGGAAGGCGCGGAAGCCGTCGCCGACCGCATTGAAGAAACGACCACTGGGCCCGTTCAGCTCACACTTCTGCCTGCGGGAGACGAAGGCGCAGTTCCCGAGATCAAAGGACGTGGGCGGACCGGGAGGAGGCGCGGGGGCAAGGCCTCTGATGAAGACCTGAGGACACGCCGAGAAGCCACGACGCTGGATCGGGTCCACGCAGCCATGCTGTTACAGGCCAGCGGCAGGACGAACGCGTTGAGGGCGCTCATCAAAGCCGAGCAGGAACGCGGCCCCGAGTTCCTCCGCCTCGCCAACGCCCTCTCAGCCCTATACCCAAAGGACAGTGAAGAGAAGCGTCTGCTGGATGCGATGCTGCTCGCGGCAGGGAGGTGAATCTGTACGGTGCCCAAGTCCTCTTCGAACAACGACTGGCCGAAGATAATCGTAAGATACCGACAAGGCGTGCCGCTGTATGTGCCACCTGATCTGCCCGAACGACTGGCAGAATGCAGGGATTGTCTTCGCGATGGGAAGGACCTCCAGATTCTCATCAAGGCGACGGGGGCTCCCTGTGGCTGGGGAATTCCCGAAGAGGGCACTTGGCCTCAGTTGGTCAAGGAAGTGGTCCACCTTCTTGACGCCATGCCGGAAGGCCGGAAGGAACGACGAATCGCCCTGATCGGTGCTCTTGAGGCACTTTGTGCTGGCAGCTCACCGGAAGAGATATGGTCTTCAGTCAAGCCGAAGCTGCTGTCCGATGTGGAGCTGATATCAGGTTGGACTCACAGTTATGCACGCCAGTCACACCTCGAGCAGCCGGTGGTGAAAGACGGACAGAGGTACTATATGAGTGTTGATGGGCAGCCCTGCGAAGTGATTGGCAAGCGAACTGAGTTGGAGGAACGGTTGGACTATATCGCGGACAGTTGCACGAAGTCATACCGAGCCCTTCACGTGCTAATGAGGTTGGCCGCGCTTGTGAACATTTGCCTCGAGATCCACTCCAATCCAGACGGATTCCCATCGTCTTTGTTACTAGTGTTGCCCGAAGATGGAGGAACAGGCTTTATCCATTGGCGGTGGCACGTTAAGTGGCCGTACCGGCCGCAGTCGATCGAATGGAGACCAAGCAACAACTGCTGCGACCCCATGTGGCTTGCCTCTGACCTTCTCGCTGCCTTCTCCGAGAAGGAAGGCATTCCCGAGGCGGACTTGGGCCCTACGGAATCTAGGTCTGCTAAGACGGTATTTGAGGAGAAGTTCGGAGGCTTCGCGGGCCAGCTTGATTTTGCTCTTGAGACACCTCTGCATATTGGCAGTGGTGAGGAATGCTGGTTCGAATACGAGGGCACTCCTCTCCGATGGATCAACCAGACTGACAACCTATATGCCATTCTTGTAGTCCCGGTACGTAACCGCAACGACTATAACAGCGAGTACCAGACAGCCCTAAGGTTCCTGAGTCGCCTGTCGTTCGAAACGGATCTTCCTATCTCGGTAGTGACGGCTGGGACGGCCCGCATGGGCTTCGTGCCGGTGGTTGCCCAACCAAAGAGGTGGGGAGGTATCCAATATCAGGATGACCTGGTTCTGGGGGCCGCCGGGAAACCGTCTGCCAAGCGGGACTTGGCGTATGGTTTCTACAGAGAGGGTGCCGCGAGCCGAAGCGTCCATTACTCATTCCTGAGCTATTACAAAGTAATCCAGTTGCCATTCAACGAGAAGGCAACCAAGATAAAGACTTGGGTCAATCAGAACCTGGCAAGCATAAGATATCCTGAGGCCACGCGCCGGATAGCGGAGTTGAAGAAACAGGGGCTGGACGTTGCCGAGTACCTATTTGAGGATGGTCGCTGCGCGATCGCGCACACACGGCTGGGGAAACGGTCCGTTGCTGACCCCGACAACCCAGTAGATGTCAGGCGGCTGAGAGAAGACCTGCCGATAGTGAAGGGTCTGGCACGGCACGCGATCGAGTCTGGCCTATTCTAGTGTCTTTTCGGATCGGAGAGTGTACGAGATGGAACCTTGGTACAAGGTCGTGACACCGAGAGAGGAAGTTCGAGAAGGACGTTCCTTCGACCCAAGCGAGTTCGCGATTGCCCTGGAGCAGGTTGTCGCCGGAACCGCCCCTGAAGACTACCGAGATCCGGTCAAGTTCTTTGATCGGACCTGCTTCACTCGCGCCTTGACCGAGCACATGGGCTTAGCGCTGCGGCGATTGCGAGGCGACACGCAAAACACCGCACCTGTGATGGCGCTGATCACCCAGTTTGGCGGTGGCAAGACACATACTCTGGCTGCTCTCTACCACCTGATTAACGGACGCAAACGTGTGGCTGACCACGAGGGAGTCAAGTCTTTCCTAAAGGAAGCGGGGCTGTCGGAGATTCCCTCCGCGAAGGTGGCCGTCTTTGTCGGAAATGCCTGGGACCCCTCGGAGGGGAACGAGACTCCCTGGATAGACATCGCCCGACAACTCGCGGGGGACGAGGGCGTCGCTGCTTTGGGGCCGGAGGCCAAGTCAAAGGCACCAGGCACCGACAATCTGAGGAAGCTCTTCAGTGTTGCCGGGGGGCGGGCTCTGGTTCTGTGTGACGAGGTGCTCAACTTCCTCAGCAGGCATCGGGACCGGGCGGAATCTTTCCGCGACTTTCTGGCGAATATCGTCCGCGCGATGACGGGTGCCGAGGGCTGCGCCTGCGTCGTGAGCCTTCCCCAAAGCAAGCCGGAGATGAGCGACTGGGACATGCGCTGGCAGGATGTAATCGTAAAGGAAGTAGGGCGGGTGGCGAAGCAGCTCATCGCGAACGATGAGACTGAGATCAGTGAGGTCGTGCGGCTGAGGCTTTTCGAAGATTTGGGCAGCGACCGAGTCAGGAAGAACGTAGCAAGGGCCTATGCGAATTGGTGCTTTGAGCGAAGAGCGCAGCTGCCTTCTGAGTGGACAGCGGTGGACACCGCTACCACGGAAACAAAGGCGAAAGAACACCTGCGAGAGCGATTTGAAAGCTGCTACCCGTTCCATCCAGCCACGCTGTCTGTCTTCCAGCGAAAATGGCAGTCGCTCCCGCAGTACCAGCAGACGCGTGGCACGCTTGCGATGTTTGCCCAATGGATATCTTGGGCGTATGCGGAGTCGTTCCGCGAAGCCAGAACCGAGCCATTGCTTACTCTGGGATCCGCGCCGCTACACGTTGCTGAATTCAGGGGGGTCGTTTTGACGCAGTTAGGAGAGCCGCGTCTTTCGGTTGGCATTGACGTGGACATAGCTGGTACTCAGAGCCATGCGCGCGCGCTTGATGCCGATTCGAAGGGAGCTCTGCGGGACATCCACAGGCGCGTCGGGACGGCGATACTATTTGAGTCATCGGGTGGAATGGTCGACAAGACTGCGCACCTCCCTGAGCTGCGCTTTGCCCTAGGCGAACCCGAAGTGGACACGACATCAGTGGACAACGCTGCCCTTTCACTGGAAACCAAAGCATTCTACCTTCGGAAAGTTGGCACTGACGGTTTCCAGATTCGGTCCACGCCGACGATCAAAAAAGTGGTGAACGATCGGCTGGCAGCCTTGGGTGATGCCGCCGTCAAGAAGACCATGGAGTCTATCACGAGAGACGAATTCAAGAAGGGCGCTAGCGTACCTCTGGCGTTCTTCCCGGAAGATGGCGCGGCCGTCTCAGATTCTCCGAAACTGACCATTGTCGTGCTGGAGCCATCGACTGAGTGGACTGGGGAGGAGAACGTACGCAAGACGATCGCTGATTGGACTAAGCAGAGAGGCGGGTCTCCGCGGCTCTATCCGGCTTCGCTCGTGTGGTGTGTGAAGAAGCCCGGCAGAGAGCTTCAGTCCAAGGTTGAGTTGTGCCTTGCGTGGAACCGCGTACAGAACGAGGTCAACAGCGGCGCTCTTGGGGACGAGTTCGACAAGAAGGACTTGAGCGAAATAGGTGTCAGCGCACGAGACGCCCAGGAAGATGCCAGGGACGAGGTCTGGGCGAGCTACAGGTACGTTCTATTGGCGGATCCTGGCGCGGATGACGGAGTGAAGGTCATAGATCTCGGCGCAGGGCACGCAAGTGGCACCGAGACGCTGTGTGGGAGGATCATCTCCGCGCTCAAATCCAACGGGCTGCTAAACGAATTTGTTGGGGCCGGGTACATCGAACGCAACTGGCCTCCAGCCCTGAAGGATTCAGGAGCGTGGCCGCTTTCTAGCCTGCGGAAGAGCTTCGTGGATGGGTCGTTGACGCGACTCCTCGACCCGGAGAGTGTGCTTAGGACAAAGATCCCTGAATTTGTGGCGGGAGGCAGCCTCGGACTGGCCTCCGGTGCCCAGGACGGCAAGTCGTTCACCAGAGTCTGGTTCAAGGAGATGATGAGTCCCGATGAAGTGGACTTCGAGCCGGACGTCTATCTGCTGACGAAGAGCAAGGCATCGCAACTCAAGGAGCCCACAGAAGAAGAGACAACCACCGAGCAAGGCGAGGAAGAGGCATCCGAAGGATTCGAGGAGGGTGAGGGGCCGCAACCATCCCCGACGGCGACTGTCCGGATCAGAGGAAGCATTCCTCCGGAAGTGTGGAATGTGTTGGGGAGGAAGGTAATACCCAAGCTGAAAGCCGGAAAGGATATGAAGGTTGGTATAGAGCTTTCAGCTGTGTTCGACGGGCAGGTCGCATCGCAGATTGCGCAGGAGCTGCGACAGGCCTTGAAGGAACTTGGGCTGTCCAACGAGGTAGAAGTGTTGGGAGGGTGAAAAGCGCTTGCCCTGCCATCCGCGGTTCGGGCCTATTTGTCCCTAGATCATCCCGCCGCGCGTCGGTTCCCCAAAGACGAACCTGTGGGCTAGTGCTGTGCAAGCGCGTGTTCGCCGAGCTGACGAGGGAGGCCGGACAAGCTCTGCCAGCCTGTTCAGGTCTGCAGGACGCAGCACTACCTCGGCTTTCGCTGTCCCCACTAAGGGCTCTCTGACCTCGATCCGCGCTTCTTGAGCGAGGGTGTCAAGAGTTGGGTACAAGATAATGGCTTGCAGCCTTCGCCGCTGACTGAGCGCATAGAGTGCGAGCTGATACAGCATGTCACGCGGGAGGGACTGCGCCCAGAGGTCTCTATATTTCGCGTCGAGAATGGCGATTGGCCCCTCGGCCCCGAATACGACAAAATCCGGCCGTGGAGTTGGTGCCTGCTTCCTTTGCGGATTAAAGCCAGGCACATAGCTGAACATACCTTTGAGCCGGTATTCTTCACGCAGACTATGCTCTGGCAAGTGCTCCTGCAGGAATCTTCCCATTAGCGCCTGAAAGAAACGATTCATGTCGAACAAGAATCCGGGGAGCCGTATCCGTCCTCGCTCTGCGTTGAGCACGGGACCCCCTCCCTGGAATAGCATTTCGATGAGTTGGAATGCCGGTCTGTACGAACGCGTCAGCCGGTTTGCCTGTCGACTCAGTTGAGCGAACACGCCGTCGCTCAATTCGATTCGAGAGATTCCGTTGCTCAGCAGGGCCGCAACCCTCCGCAGTCTCGTCCTTAGGTCTGTGTCCTCGGTCGACTGGACGCCCAACTCCAGCCCGGAAAGCAGCACTTGATTCGGCAGGCAGTCGGTCAATCGGGGGTGGTGTCGACAGGGGAGCGTGGCCTGGGTGACCCCTCCCCTTCTTGCCAGGAGTCCAAACGAGAACCTGCCGCGTGGGCTGACTAGCTCTTCATCGCTGGGCTGGTATCTGCGGTGGAGTCCCCGCGCAATCAACTCCTTTGCTTCCCGCAGGAGC
>Ga0180438_10006423_pt1 | contig 15905 bp, 14 predicted proteins | sample SS_ome_12_FD_132455 | JGI IMG/M metagenome (GOLD analysis project Ga0180438, IMG submission 132455) | Hypersaline lake sediment archaeal communities from the Salton Sea, California, USA - SS_3_D_2 metaG | ecosystem: Environmental > Aquatic > Non-marine Saline and Alkaline > Hypersaline >...
AAAGATATTGACAATGGAGCGGCGCCGGTTATATAATAAGGCGCTGAGAGAAAAAGGTCGACAACTGTGAAAGTCTACAATGGTGTATAATCAATTTGTCCGATTTACGCAGAAACATAACAATGATGCCATGACTTCAAAAAGACCATACCGAAAGGCAAAAACAAAAGAGCAGGCCATTGCCGAATTGAAACGATGTTCTGGCAGCGAATTTGATCCCAAAATTGTAAGGGCTTTCTTAAAGGTCATTGAAGGCGATCGTCATGGCGTAAAATAGTATATGCAATTACCGCATGTGCTGCATTACTGGTAGCACAAACAAAGTCGTGCTACTTTAGAAATGGTTTCTCAACATACCTTGCGTTTCCAAAGAATTTGGGATTTATCTTCACCCCGTTAGAAAATCCAAAAACAGCAGATAGGAAGTAATATAGTTATAATCTTGGATATTTACCAAGCAGGCGTAATTTGTTGCTTAAAATTATTTTCTAATGGGGTGAACTGCCTCGGTTTAGTAAAAATTATTTAAAATTTTTTGACCCACATTCAACCAGCAAGTGCAACACCAGTTAACTGACAGAGAACCTCGAACGGTGTTCTGAAGCGCAGACATTTTCTGGGTCGTGAGTTGAGTGCATATTCGATCTCCTGGATTCGCTCGTTGGATACTTTCTTTAAGTCTGTGCCCTTAGGTAAGTATCGTCGAATAAGACCGATCATATTCTCAACCGTTCCTTTTTCCCAACTATGATACGGATTACAGAAGAAAGACTTCGTGCCCAGTTCTTCGTTGATCTCCTCATGTTCCACGTTCTCATGGCTATTATCATAGGTGATGGTCTTACGGATGTCAACAGGATAGACACGAAGCGCCTTCTGAATCGTCGCGCGCACCGCCGCCGAAGTGGTGTTCGTGATCTTTCTGATGATGACAACACGGCTGGTTCTATCGCCCAACACCTGTAATGCCGCTTTGCTCTTTCTCGAGACCACCGTATCCGCCTCCCAGTCACCAACACGCTCCCGTCTCTCCACAATCGCCGGCCTTTCCGTTATGGATACTCGGTTCGGGATATGGCTCTTTTTATGCTTTCGGCTGTGCCCCCGGTGCTTACGTTTTCTATTGTGCCGGACCAGATATCGGATGAGATCCTTCCGTTCCGCATAAATGTACTGGTAGATCGCCTCGTGGCTGATCCGGGTCCCCGGATGGTCGATTGGTAAGCGGCCCGCGATCAGCTCGGGAGATACACCCTCTATGAGATGCTGCACCACATACGCGCGGATCTCCTGACTCTTAAGGCGATCCCGGATGTGCGAGACAACCCAGCGGTATTGTGCCCGCTCCTGTGCCTTATGACTGAGATAGTACCCCTTATACACTGCCGGAGCATTCCTGCGCAGCTCCCGGGATACCGTCGCCTTATCCCGACCTATCGCTTCCCCAATCTCCCGCATGGAACATCCTTTAGCCTTCAAGACCGCAATAAAATCCCGTTCTTCCTTTGACAAGTGCCTGTATCTCCTTCCCATAACGCTTTGATCTCCTTCCTCCCATTATACCCATTTTTCCCTCAAAGCGTTGCACTTGCTTATTGAACTCGTGTGAATCTTTTCTGAATCGGAAATTATTTTTAAAACTTTTTTTATAACTTTTTGGCCATCCTTTCTGTTGCCATGATTCAAACAACCCTGAACAAATTGTATTGCCTCGGTCTCTAATTTATTCAAAATCACCAACCGCATCTGCTCAGACCAGGGATCATACATCTTTTTAAACGGTTCCCGGCGGAACAACTTAAATGCATGCAGATATTCTTTTTTTGCAAATTCCCACTCTTCCGCCCGTTCTAACGCCCGGATACGGATCAATGTTTCCTGTAGATGCCCGTAGTCAGTCGCAAAATAAATACTTTTATTAACAAGTGCAGGTTGACCCATTCTGCGAGATATGCCGAGCATACCAACTGTCATTTTCATCAATTTGCGCAGACGGACAAGCATATGTGATAGGTTCCGCGATGGCCGCTGAGAATGCGGCCAGAAATTCTGGAAAATGTCAGTCAATGGTATCTGCGTGCCCGGCTCAGGCGCACGACACGCACAATGGATTAGAAAAGCAGCATCTTTGGGAAACAACCTGATACGGAGTGGTTTTTGATCCTTAAGAATCTTCAGCGGCCCGAGGAAGTTTATAAAGTATACGGAACGCTTTCTGCTGAACACCGGTAACTGAAGCATGCTGTCTGGAATCTCGATACTATAATTCGCCTTTTCCTTCTCATAAAGTTTAACTGCAAAGAAGAGTATATAGCGATGAAAATACGACAGCATACCCTTGTCTATGGCCAGCTGACATGCCTTATTATACTGTCCATATTTAAGTAACAGAAGTAGTCGGTATCGCGGAAGGATATTGCGGTCACGCAATATACCCCGCTCTTTTTGTGATGGTGGCTGGATAATCGTTTGAATCAGCAACCTGTCATTCTCCAATCCCTGCTTTTTTAGATAGGGTATAAGCCGGTCAAGTATGTCCAGGGCTTTTGTCCTTTCGCCAATACTGCTGTAGGCACAGGCAATGAGCAGATAGGTATAATATATATATAGTGTTAATTCACCTTTTTGAGCAAGAGCTAGAGACTGCATTGCATAGTCAATGGACTCGTGTGGCATTCCACGGACAAGCGACAGTATCGCCTTGCAGCGCAGTTCTCCAGACATACCTCCCCACGCCTCTACGAATCTTGTTTGTTTCATGAGTTTCTCTGCTTGTTGATAGCTGCCACTTCTGATGAATTCTTTTATCATATCCACTGTAACATATTTTTTCTTCTCCTCACCTACCCTACTGTATGATTCTGCGACCAATAAAGCAGCTGCTTTATATTCTTCTAAGTACGTACACAGAATGCCAAGGTAGTTAAGAAAACTGGGTGAGATAATGCGCCGTTGTCTGAGTAGTTTCCGACATTCCTGCGCTACGCGCTCTGCTTTTCTCCTCTCCTTAAGTGCTATCCATGCAATCCCTTCAGTGATAAGTATAAAAAACCGCAGGATAGAGAGATGGTATGAAAAACACTGATCCTGTCTTCTCAACATGCCTTTTATCTGCCTGATTGTTGTGAGCTCTCTTTCTGGTTCAATGCTCCAGCTCGAAGCAATGATATTCATTACCCCGCATCGTATTGCTGAATAATTGTAGCCATCGCGCTTTAGATTTTCATACATCGCCTTTGACTGCCTGAGGTAAGGTTGCAGGTCCATTGTCCCGTATAAATGCGATAGCTTTTCAACTCTCCTCCTTATATTAAGAAGACCATCAGGAAGCTTGGAGATTAGATCATTTTTCGTTATAAAAGGTACCCTGTTCAGCACCGCGCATGCTTTGGCAATAAGGTTACGTTTATAAAGAACCTCTGCCTGCATCAGTGCTGCATTTGCTTCAGCAGATGTCGCACCGTATTGTACGAATTGCCCGGTCATTTGCTGCTTTCTGAAACCGCAGTATCCATATCGCTTCCAGATACACCAGATACCTTTCAGGGAAAGCGAACAACCTTGCTTTCTAATTATCATCTGAGCCTTTTTTAACGTTAGATAAGGCATATGTTCCTTTAGTTGCACAATTTTCTTTTCCAGTCCTGTCGGAATTCGATTCCATGGCTTCTTATATTGTTTGCATAATCGTATCACACCATTTTGCCTGAACCACTTCACCCATCTATAAACACTGCGGTAATGCACATTGAACACTTTAGCTGTTTTTCTCAGTGAATCATCTGTGCTGAGATAATGTTCAACACACTTAATACGTCGGTAATATTGATTGTTGGTCATATGTGGAAAAATTATATCCAATATTCAAAATTTGTCAAGTAAAATGATGCCCTGCGCGAGAACTCATTATATTACGGATATTTTTCACATATATGTTTTCATTAACTATACACAATTCCACATAATATGAACCAGTGGATTTTGTGGCTTCACAGAGGAGGAAAGCGGATAATGGACAAGAGCCTGTTGCGGTTAATTGAGCGGCTATTAAGAATGGGGATAATGGAAGGTGATACCTATTATGAGAGTGATGGGGGAGTTCCGCAAGGTGGTGTTTTAAGTCCGATATTGGCAAATATCTATTTGCACTATATATTGGATTTATGGTTTGTGCGGAAAATTAAGAAATGGTTAAAGGGCTATGCTGGTGTGGTGCAGTATGCTGACGATTTTATTGTTTTCAGGCGGAAAAAAAGGCAAAGGTTTTCGGGGATATATTGCGACAACGGTTAGGGAAATTCGGCTTAAGGATTGGAAAAGATAAGAGCAGGATAATTGAGTTTGGCAGGTATGTATGGGAACGAGCACAGAAGACAAGGGAGAAGGTTGCGACTTTTGATTTTCTTGGGTTTACGCATTATTGCGATAAGACAAGAAATGGTAAATTTAAGTTAGGGCGTAAGACCCAGAGGAAAAGACAATCGAAATGGTTAAAAGCCAATTATATTTATAATTTAGCGTAATTGGTCTTTGAAAATTTCTGGCAAGGTGTCTGTTCTCAAATCTGAGAGGAGGTGAGAAAATGTCATTCCTGAAATAAATTCAGGGCAGGCTCTGAACTTGTTTCAGGATTGGTTTGAGAACCTGGAGAGAAAAAGAATTGAGATTAACTGACAAGGGACACCGTTGAATAAAACAGGGTGGAAGATAAGATCTAAGGCTCTGGCTTTCTTCCACACAAAATGGTTAAGAGCCAATATGATTTATGTTTGGATAAAGGGCATAAGGAATTGTGTTAGATTAGGAGACTGGTGGCAGATGTTAGCGATGAAGTTAGCGGGTTATTATCGTTACTATGGCATTGCTGGGAATATGTTATGGTTGAAGCGGGTTCATAATGTAGTAATAAGGTTTGCTTACAAGTGGATAAATCGGCGTAGTTAGAAAAAGAGTTATAACTGGGAGCAATTTCAAAGGGTGTTGAAACACAATCCCTTACCTGAGCCAAAGATATATCATAAATACCCTGTCCTTAAAGAAAGTATTCTTGAAGAACCGAATGACCGAATTGGTCAAGTTCGGTTCTGTGAGGGGCATTAACTCTGAAAGGAGGTTGAAAATGTCTACTCTACTGAAAGTACTGAAAAACTCATTTTGTCTATCAGTGTTTTTTATGTCACTTGCTCACGGAGTCTTTCTGGGCTTCCAGAAAGAGTGGGTAAGACATATTGCCACTGATGGGCTATCAGCACAGATAAACACCACTGATCGAGTTCCCATGGCCGTTGATACAGCCGGGAATATAATCATCTCCCGTCGGTCATGGGCAGGTGCAAGCAAGAATGATGTCTTTACTGTCAAGTATAACACCAACGGTGATACGCTCTGGACGCGAATTTGGAAATACATCCCGGTTGGTTCGCCTGACACACTCGGCGAGCAGGCAGAAGACATTGTTCTGGATGAAGCGGGTAACAGCTATATTCTTGCTCTGAGCAATGTTCCTGAGGGGCCCCTGTCAACACTGGATGTGGTCATTTTGAAATACGACCCGGATGGAAATCTTGTTGACTCGGTGCGCTGGGATGAAACCGGGGACACTGATGAATTAATGAATTTCATTGCACGTGATCCAAATTCTGGAGCGATTTACCTGAGCGGATGCCTGAAACGTTATTCAATCAACGTATTTACCCGTTGGTGTGTTGTCAAGTTTGATTCCAATCTTGATCTTGTATGGGTACATGATTTCGCTGCTCCGCTTGGAGCCAAGGCAAACGCCATACTCATTGATGCGACTGGCATTCCTTATGTGACTGGTTACACCAGCGAGAATGATTCCACGGGGTATAACTGGCTAACCATTAAGTACAACCCCAACAATGGATCGATATCTGATTCTGCCCAGTACCACATGCCTACAGGAGGACAACTTGACAGGGCGTTGGCGATAACAAGCGATCCGTCCGGGAACATCATTGTAACAGGACACGCCAATGTTGTCTGGAACAATCCAGGGGTAATGCAGGATTTTTACACGATTAAATACGACCCCAATCTCAACGTTATATGGGAACGACAGTATGACTTCATCACAATGCTGGCTGATGGCGGTGGTAGCGTTTTATGCGACTCAACCGGCAATGTATATGTCACTGGCGTGGTACAGCTCAATGAAGTCGACAAGGACATCTTTGTCATCAAATACAATTCAAGTGGTGACCTTCAATGGACCTGCCGGTATGGCGGCGTGGGCTTTTATGAAGATGCCCCTGTTGGTGCCTTGCTAAGTCCCACGCAGAGCGAACTGTATGTTTGCGGTCACAGCAGCGAAACGAGGGTGCGCGGCCCCAATGAGTGGCAGCGTGATTATCTCTTTCTCATAATCGACTGTGCCAGTGGTGACACGTTACAGACATTGAAATATGATGGCGCGATGCACTTCCAGGATGAGGCGAAATCAATAGCACTTGATAAGGATGGTAATGTCTTTGTGACCGGGCACACGCGCGAAACCGATAGCCTCTGGACAACGATCACAACCATCAAGTACTCTCCTGTAGTTGATATCACTCCCCCGGAAAGCCCATATATCACCAAGGTCGATAAGAACGGGAATGATGTAATCCTAACTTGGACCACGGTAACCGCGGATACGCTTGGAAACAATGAAGCCATGAGCCATTATGTCATGTACCGAAGCACAACACCTGATTTTGTACCGGGTAATTCCGATTCAATAGGCATTGCGATACATCCTGATACAACATATATTGATGTTGGCGCGCTCGGTGTCAGCCAGAGCCACTACTACCTGGTCAAAGCAGTGGACATCGGTGACAACAAGAGCAAGAAATCAAACATGGGGTTCAAGTTTTACAAGTTTTTCAACGAAAACACTGGACCAACAAGTGACCGGAACTGGGTGAGTCTGCCCTGGCACAATAACTATACCACTGTATCTAACCTGACTGCTGATCTCAGTCCAGCTGGCGTTCCCCTGAACACGATAACCAATCTTCGCGATGACCAGAATTATGAAAGTTATATATATAACCAAGCATGGGGCGGCACAAATTTCCCTATCACATCCGGCAAATCGTATGAGATGTCAGCGGTGAACGATTCAAACCTATTCCTCCTTGGCGCAAACAAACCCGATGGTCTCATACCTTTGTACAAAGCACCTGCACATACGAGCGACAGAAACTGGGTTTCAATCCCCTATAATGCGAGATACCAGAATGCCAGCGACATCACTGATGAGTTCAGTCCCAGTGGAAATCCACTCATTGTCATTACCAATCTGCAGGATAATCAGCTTTACCAGAGTAGGCTCTGGGACCCTGATTTCAGCGTGTGGACCGGCAATTTCGCTCTCGAGCGAGGGCGTGGCTACGAGTTCGTGACAGAAGCTGATACATCCTGGAATCCCACTGAATATACAAACCGAGAGTTCTTGGCAAGAATCTACAAACAGGAAGACACCAATGAAAACTGTATAGTAGGTCACAGTGATACACCTGACCGTGTTCCGGTCTGGATTAGCAGCGACAATGGCTATATTCTGGGACCGCCAACAGCTCAGCTAACAGCACATACTTTCCGGATACCGGGCATTAGCCATATCGTACGTACCCATCTTAAAGCCAAAGGCTTGGACCACATCACCTTCATTGCATACCGTCCCAGCAAACCCTATGATGTACTCACTGAACACATGACCGGATGTGGTGTTGCGCTGAAGAATGGCCATGCTGCGATCTGGTTTAATGTTGGAAACTTCTACACACCATGGCAACCTGGAGAAGAGGTCATATTGATAGTCGAAGCAATCGGTCTGGGCATGGAATATTACTATGCTGTCTCGTTTGCCCTTGACCCTTCACAACCAGTTCAAGAACTGGGTAGGTTTGAGTTTCAATCCCTGCCCATTCCGATTTTCCGGGACGGATTATTGATCTGGGAGAAGACGGCGTGCAAACAAATTATAGGGTACAGTCTTTATAAGAATGGAGAACGTCTTAACAGCACACCGATAACCAGTACTACCTACGAATTTCCATATCCTGACAATACGATCACCCTTAAACCAATTTTCGAAGGTGGTCATGAGACAATATTGGGTACTGAAGAAAATTCTATCGGCTCACACCAACCAACCTTCTTCTTCAATGTCATGCCAAATCCCTTTGCCGGGAAAACAATAATAACGTATACACTACCCAGCGCATCGCATGTAGAAATTACCGTGTATGACATAGGTGGTAGGCAGGTAAACAAACTGATATCCGGTAAACGCCAGGCAGGAACTCACACCATTTACTGGTCCGGCACTGATGCTATCGGCCGAAAGATTGCCAGTGGAATCTATTTCATGGAAATCACCACTGAACAGAACCATGCACAGCACAAGCTCGTAATGGTTCGTTAGGGAGGGGATCATGATAGCAATGAAATGCGCAATAACAACAGTTCTGATATTATGTTGTCTGCTTATGGCTCAGGAGCGCGCCACATTCGTACGTCAGACAGTAACAACCTGGCCTGCTGGATATGACACGACCGGCATCCACTGGAAGTTCTTCAACCCTGACAATCCCTGGATCAAGGTTCTCAGTAATACATCACCAAACTGTCAAACACTTTACAGCGCTGCGACTAACCGAATCAGATGGGTGGCAGATATCGATAATTTCCCCGGCTACCCGCCGCACTGGAGTATCGGTGATACCATGGTTGCATTCGGTAGTTGGGATTCTGCCTATTGTTCCAATCCATCTGGATACAGTAATAATGTGAATCACACTGGTTTTTTCTGGGTTTTTAGCGATACTATTTCCGGGGAGCCTGCGCAAACCTGGCAGCCTGATGACACACTGTGGCTCATGTTAAAACCTGTAGTCTATCTTCAGGACACTACCGCTGGTAACGATACAATCATTATAGAAATCACCAATCCTCCTGAGACACGACGAATAGGCCAAAGTGTTTATGATGTGGTTGGTTACGAAATCTATTACGCGTATAATATCGGCGCTCCCCAGAATTTTGTGCCTTTTGTATACGTACCCTGCCAGGGCGGTCCCGGTGAAACCACAACCTACAAAGATATCGAAAGCAACTACACGAATGGTCTGTCTGTCTATTTCGCCTACAAAATTGTTATTTGTAATAATTAGGAGGAGAGCATGCGAAAAATACTAATCCTTATAATAGCCGCTGTGAGTTTCACAGCAGCTCAATCAAAAAACATTCAGCAGTTTGTGGAAAACTGGCCAGCAAATTATGACACGACTGGTATGCACTGGGTAGTATACGATACTGACTCGGCGATCGGCAAATGGCTGGACCATGACACCATTGGCAGTTATACCAATTTTTTTCCCGCATCTCAGCGCATTATGTGGAATGCCAATTGCGGCAATTTCGGTGGCAGCATCTGGCAACCCGGCGATAGCATCATTGCCTTTGGCTGCTGGGATTCTGCCTATGCAACTGACCCTCTTGCTTATGGCAACAATCCGAACCATGTTGGATTTTACTGGCTTTTTAGTGACACATTGACGACACAGGAACCACAGGAATGGCAGCCGCACGATACCCTCTGGATCATGCCAAAACCACTGGCTTATTTACAAACCAGCACACCTGAGCCGGACAGCATTATCATCAGGATACCCAACCCAAAACAAACACGACGTCTTGACCAGAATATCTATGATGTACTCGGATATGAAATATATGCAGCAGAGCATATCGGGACACCAAATAATCTCAACATCTTTGTTGCTTATGTCCTCTGCCAGGGTGGCATTGGAGACACCACTGTCTTCAAGGATATCGAAAGTAATTATCTCAGTGAAACCATTTACTATGCCTACAAAATGGTGATCCGTCCGGATACAACATCGGGTAAACAACAGCATCCGGGGCATACCAGCACCTATTTCTCAATGAACTCTGATCCAGTATCTTTGCAGTGGTCAGGAACTGCTCCGGGGTATATGACATACTACCTCTCCATGAACTCTGATCCGCTCATTATAAACTATGTCGGTTGTGAGGATGCTAAGGAACAACATACGCCAACCACCAAACTCACTGTTTCACCAAATCCCTTTCACGGTACTACATGTTTTCAGTATGCAATAGGCAGTAAGCAGCACGCAGCGATTAGTCAAGAATCAATACTATGCATCTACGACGCTACTGGACGTCTTGTCAGAGATTTTTCACTCCCTACCGCTTATGGTTTACCGTCTGCTGTTGTTTATTGGGATGGCACCGATGATGCTGGCAATAAATTTCCGGCAGGCATTTATTTTGTGCAAATCGAGGCGGATGGTTATACGGAAAGGGAAAAGGTGATACTCCTCAGATAAAGGGTGCCGGAGTATTGGTGAGACAGAAGGAATAACAGCGCACAAGCGAATGAATTCGCTCCTCCTTCCTCAAGGTGTTGTGGGAGGAAAGTAAAGGCGGAGGAATTCTCCCTACCTTCGCCTTTTTTGATTGAGATTCTGAACTGAATTCAGAATGACAGAAAGAAACATCTAATTTTAATCAGTTATCAAAGGAGGCAGACTGGAACACCTTTACCTTGATGCGTTAATATCGTGTTTGAAAGAAATTGTCAGGGCGTTAAAGGACAAACCAGAGCAGGCGATCAAGGAATTACGCGAGATCGGCAAGACCCTGGATAGTATTGTCCCTTACAAAGACGGGCACAGTCAGCGGGTAGCTAAGTATGCACTAATGATTGCTGAAGAAATGGGTCTCAGTAAAGACGAATTAGTAAAGGTTGAGGCAAGTGCATTATTACATGATTTAGGTAAAATTGGGATTGATGAAACAATTTTATATAAACCAGTGCCTTTGACAAAAAAGGAGAAGGAAGAGATTGATAAACATGTTTTGAGGGGTTATCATATATTATCCGGGTTTACTGAGATTCCTGAAATATTAAATGGTGTTAAAACCCATCATGAATTCTACAATGGCTCAGGCTATCCCAAAGGGTTAAAAGATGGCAAAATTCCTTTGATGGGCAGGATTCTGGCGGTTGCCGACGCCTATGATGCCATGACTTCAAAAAGACCGTATAGAAAGGTTTTTACTAAAGAACAAGCGTTTAGTGAATTACAAAAACTTTCCGGGATTCAATTCGATGAAGAAATCGTCGGGGTATTTTTACAGATATTCAGTACAGCTCATTAATTCTAACAAGGGGCGTTTTTTACAAATATCCGTGTGGTCAAGGAGTATGTTGTCGAGCATCGGATTTAAAACTAGGAATTATCTTCACCCCGTTAGAAAACTATCTAAAAAGATGAATCATGTTTGTTTACCAAAGACAAAAGATCAGGGGGCATTGAACTTTTTATCTCCAACGCGTTTTTTCTAACGGGGTTCAAAACCTTCTCTAACACTTTTCTGGCATCCTTCTTGTTTTTATGCTCCAGGCAGCTCCCGGCAAAGTGCGTCGCTTCAGTTTCCAATTTATTCAATATCACTCTCCGCATCTGTTCAGACCAAGGATCATACATCTTCTTAAACGGCGCACCACGGAATAATTTGAATGCCCGTAAATACTCTTTCCGGGCATAATTCCATTCACCTGCATTCTCTAATGCTTTTGCCTGGGCTAACATCTGCTCAAATTCCTGATAGTCAGTGGTAAGATGGACACCGCGGTTGATAAGCGCGGGATGGGGAATTTTTTCCTTAAGACCAAACAGGTGGCGGGGAATCAACAGCTTTTTCTTTATCAGCACAACAAGATTCGACAATAGCCGATACGGGGACCTGTCTTTTGGAAAGAAACTTTGATATATGTCGGCTAAGGGAATGGATTTGTTCGGCTCGCTCGCCTTTAATGCTATCTGGATTAATAAAGCCTCTTCCTGGGGATGGAGTTTCATTTTTATGTATTGTTGATTTTTATGAACGACGACATTGCCAAGAAATTTCACATGGATAGTAGGCGTTCCTGGATCGAAAATCGGCCATTTTAGCATATGCTTTGGCAGACCGGCGGATTTAGCCAGCTTTACCAAGAATCTACAAACGCAGGTGCGCAAAGTATTAGGTGCTCCAGCTGCCGTTAAAGACAAGCTACTTAGGATGAGTACGGCCACGATGGATCGGTTATTAAAGGCAACCAAAGAAAAATATCGCTTAGCCCATAAATATAAATCCCATCCCCATGCCTCGGTCATCAAAAAGAAAATCCCGGTCGAAAGTTATTTTGACAAGCCTAAAAACGGACCGATTGGCTATACTGAGCTGGATTTAGTACATCACTGTGGTTCGGATCCCCGTGGTGGATTTTGCTACACCTTAAGCGCGGTGGAAATCAATACCGCCTGGACCGAACTGCGGGTTTTAAGAAACAAAGCCCAGACCTGGACCCACAAGGCTTTAATTGACATTGAACGCACCGTGCCGTTTAAGATTCATAGTCAGCATGTCGATAATGGGCCGGAGTTTATCAATGCCCATGTTTATAACTATACGCAAACACAGGGTATTCGTTATACCCGTTCCCGGAATTATCACAAGAATGACGCACCGTATGTGGAGAGTCGGCATTTTACGACGGTGCGTTCGTTTGTCGGGTATCGGCGCTATGATACCGAACCAGAATACCGCATTTTAGATCAGTTGATGCCCTTGATTTCGATAAAACATAACTATTTCATGCCGACGATGAAACTGGTCAAAAAAACGAAAATTGGCGGTAAGGTGCGTAAAAAATATAAGATTGATACACCCTTGAACCGAATCTTACGCGCACCGGAAGCTCAAGTATCAAACGAGAAAAAGCAAGCGGTGTGTGAAACCAAAGCATCACTGTCTTACTTGAAGATTGTTGACGAAATTAACCGTCTCCAGAAGAAGCTTGACGCTGCCTATCATGCTAAGCATAATAACCTCTGGAAGAACTACGAAGAATGAACAAAAACAACATGCAATTAATTGAAAATACTAAATTATCTTGGGTTAGATTTTATTCTGATGAAAGACGTATCCAGTCCAAGTCACCAGATGTTATAGACAAAAAACAGGCAAAATATTGAGGGTGTTGTTTGAGATTGTAAAGAACATGTGGGTGAGTACATATTTATGAAACAAATTATGATATTCATTGACATACAGCAAATTCATATTATACTAATCTTGGAGGCTGAATGACAAGAAAGACGAAAATGTTATATCTCACATTAGTATTTTTAATTCATACTGCACACAATGAAGAATTGAAAATAACTGATTTTCGACCGCCCAATTATTCTGTTTATGGATTAAAACTTTTTGGAGATGCATACAGCCATTTTTACGATGACCATATAAATTATGGTCTCTCCTTAACTCCTTTTCTTTGTATTGCAAGCGATACAACCAAACTTGATTGTAGTGCGTCTATTGGTGGTGGTCGTGAGTGGTCTGGTCTATCACTAGATATAAATACTGATATTTCGCTTCACCATTACGTATTTTCATCATCTTTTTTTGTGCATGGCAGGGTATTGTATAATTCCTACAATTGGCGCAATTTAGATACTGATACATCAACCTGGGACAATCGAATGTACGGCAATATCGAATTAGGCACTGGCGTTGGGCATTTAAGAGAAGGTCAATTTACCGCTTTAGCGTTGTATATCAATGATTTACTAAAAAAAGAAGGCGTGATAAACAGTAATCTTGACGATGTGACGATTTTGTCGCTTGCCAAGGCTATTGCAAAAAAAAAGATTCTTTTGGTTTAAACACGATAGGCACAATAAGTATCTGCTTCAGGAGATTGAACAAGTCCTTATTGCAGATCCTGTTTATGTCGAGTCAATGCCCGTGTTTGCTTGGTTTGAAATCTTCGATGTCATTAATACCGCGCGTTTTGCGTGGTGGTTGCCCTATGATTACTGGCAGAGGATATTTGGGTCGCGATTGAGCATTGATTTCCTGGCAACAAATATCAGAACAGATGGTGGCGGTTCACAAATCAAATTTCCATTCTATGATTCGCTATACTACGTGCCGTCAGTACGCATCAGATTCGAATATGCGAAGCCCATTGATTTACGAAAACAACTTTATGTGAATACCTTCTATGAGATGGAGTGGGGGGAAAATACACATGTTCATAAAATAAATAATGATCTTTGTTTTGGATATGGCATCATTGATTTTCTATTGCTTGAGGGAGTTCTATCGACCAACTACTCATACATGATTACACAGGATACGATTTATAGTTCAACTCTGGCAATTGCACCAGAAGCTGTTTTCAGTTATTATATGGAAGATTTTATCAAAATCAGTTTAAGAAATGGATGTTATATCGACATTACCGACATAGGAGTACCGGACAGAACTCACTATGTTAGTGTAGATCCATTCATTGGGTTTGATATAAACTGGCGTATTTTTTAAGCGACCACCAATAACCAATTCAACTCACCAAGATGCTACAACACCACTGACGAGCATTCCGTACGTCTATTTTATTTTCTGCCAACCTACATCTTTAATTAATATAATGTTATTCTTCGAAAGACGTATTTTTCCCTCCATTTGACAATCTAAACCATACTACCCTGTCATTACTTTGAATAATTTCTCCACGGTATATTGTTCCATCTTTCAATTTTACTTCATAGAGATGTATTATTTTCATTCCTTACAGTTTTGAGACAGCAAAAGTTCCTTCAAACCCTATGAAAACATTTCAGAGGCAATATCAATCATTCCCTTCAAGATGTATCTTATATGTACGGAGTTTTTGCACTATAGGGTCGTTTGGTGCTATAGTGTCAAATTCAATATAAAGTCTATGAGGGAAGTATTCAATAGTACCTGTGTACTTCACCAGACGGATTGTACCAAGATTATAAGTATAACTGACGCAATGTGCATCAAAGCACTTGTCCATGACACTACGGTGCTCAGGAAATTGATTATCTGTTAGTTTTACCAATAAATCCTGCAGTTCAAGATACAGACAATTAAGTAAGGAGCCTTCATGGACAAAAGTCCTTGCATTGCTTATTTCTTCAAGGTTAAATTCAATAACTGGGTTGTCTGAATTGATATCAAACCAGTGCTTTTTTCTCCATTCCTCTAACATATCATAATAAGAAGCAAGTCTGCCAAATATATCTGGTTGTGGACCTTCTCTTTCGTCCTGATTGTCTTCTGTTTCGCCATCATTATAGGCAAAAATTTCTTTTACTGAAGGCACAAATGAGCCCATACTTGCTACATACGATCTCAAGGCACGAGCTACTTTCCATTGCCCACGTAGATAAAAAAGATTATCTGACCTGCAAGAATACAAGATATTCTCAAATAATAGGTGGAAATATTTCCTCAGGGTTCCAGCATCTTCCATTCTTGTATGTTTGATTGCCTTAAATGCATCTTTTATTCCGTTTTCTTCATTTTTTTCGAGCAGAGCAAGGTCAAGATGTCCGTCAACTAAGTAGTATTTTAATGCAGGTGATTTTCTGTGTATCGCATTTAGTATATACCATTCCCAATCAGTTCTTGGTAATTCTGATAACTCGCTAAGAATATACTTCCTGATTCTGCTGAGTTTGCTCCTTTTTATATAATCATTCCATAAACTAGTTTCACGGTCTGGATAAAGCCTTTCATATTTGTATTTATTACCTTCAAAAAGATAATTACGCAGCCACATAATATCCTCATCCACCTCTTCCTCAACTGGGCATGTCTGGCTTTCCTCATTTTGGCATAAGATTGAAAGTATGATGATTGTTATGTTCCAGGCGAAATGAGACACTTTGACGTTTTTTTAGTAGAGACATCCTAAGGTTGCTCCCCTTCTTTTTTATACCCCATATTATATTGCTTCCGCCGTTCTAAAGTCAAGCGTT
>Ga0180438_10006424_pt1 | contig 15900 bp, 15 predicted proteins | sample SS_ome_12_FD_132455 | JGI IMG/M metagenome (GOLD analysis project Ga0180438, IMG submission 132455) | Hypersaline lake sediment archaeal communities from the Salton Sea, California, USA - SS_3_D_2 metaG | ecosystem: Environmental > Aquatic > Non-marine Saline and Alkaline > Hypersaline >...
GGTCTTCATGATTGTCTTTGCGGTATTCATCGCAGTGGCAGCAACTGCTGCTCAAGCCATCGTAGGAGATGTTCCACTCAATAGGATGCTTCTAACTCCTGCAAGTAAGATGGAGGCAATCTTAGCAAAAGTCTGTGCGTATTTCATGGTTGGAATGCTCCAAGCTCAGTTCCTCCTCATCCTTTGGCAGGTATTGTTTAGCATAGATGTTTGGGCACAATACCTGACAATGAATGTAGTCCTTGCACTCATGTCACTTTCAGGATCTGCACTTGGAGTTGTAATTTCAACAGTAGTGACGACGAGACTTCAGGCAAACCAGTCTTTTCTGTTTCTCCTGTTTGGTAGTACAATTGTTGGCACAGGTTTCATGGATGTGGGGCTTGTGGATGACTATTTCCCACTTAACCTTGGTCGAATAATGATGGCAGATACCGCTTTCAAGGGAGTAGCACTTGCAGAATTCACAAACGATATCATTATCATTCTGGAACTTTCATTTGCACTTATCCTAATTGCGTGGATAATTTTTGCACGTCGAACGACTCTTGCATAGACTAAATTCCTGGATTTACTCAAAATAGATATGGTAGACTAACAAGAAAGACAACCATTGTGTTATTTATTCCATGGGCAATCGAAGGTCCTAGTATGTTGTAGTTCCTCTTTTGTGCAAGAAAGCCTAGAAATATGCCAAGTACAAATCTCGTTGGAAGTCCAAGAAGCTCAAGATGGATTGCTGCAAAAATGAAGCTACTGATAACCAGTGCAACGATCTTATAATTTGCAGTGCCTCGACCTCTGAAGTACATCTCCATCCTTCGCTGCATGAATCCCCTGAAGATCAATTCTTCAGTGAATCCTACAAAGACCATCATTGCTATTATCCATGCTATCATCTCTGGCCAGTTCCTAGCAGCAAGAAGAGCTTCTGCTCCTGGAGGAGTGGGTCCAGTGAGCGCTTCTACAAACCACGCAATTACTATGTTTGCACCTAGCATTGTTGCTCCGACTACGATACCAAGAATGGCATCAGGAAGGGAGATCATGTTCTTGATTCCAATGGCGGATTTCGGCAGTCCATGTTTTCGAATATAGTACAGAGGAGGCACAACGAATGCGACCTCTGCAAAGGTTAGTATCAACATCGCTATTGGATCAATATAGACATAGAATGTATAGATGTCAATTATGATGAGCGGTGTCATCATCAATGGAATCATGATGATGAAGGTTGATACAACTAGAAGAATCATACCTAATGCTGTGTAACCTAAAACTCCTAGCATCTGATTCTTGTTGATTTCACTTTCTATGAGGTGACCGGGTTCAAAGATACCAATCCCCACGGATTCCTCCAATTCATATATGTCAGGGTCATCCATGACCAAAGGGCATAACCTCAGGTTCAAAGAATTGAGAATAGAATTAAGGGTTTGGTTTGTTCCATTGTAACCATTGCTTCTTCCGCACAGACTTTATGAGGAGTTACACTGCTGAAAACAAGCCAAAAATAGAAAGATTCAGGATGTCTAGAATTGACTGTGGATGAAGTCGTTGAACCCAAGAAACGAAGAGGTACAGTTTTACTTCTGTCCACAATCATAATCATCGCTAGTATTGTAGGACTTTTTGCTGCGCCTCAGACTTTCTCACAACCCAACTTGTCAGTGCGCGTGGCAATCATAGACTCTGGAGTCAACATTAATCAAGAGCTTCAGACCCGAGTTGTAGCAGGGCGAAGTTTCGTGAATACTTCTCTAGGGTATTCTGAAACCGATAACTCTACAACCGATAGCAATCCTCGCGGCGTGTCTCATGGATCCTTTATTGCATCTATAATTGCATCTGAGGATCCCGATGCTGCTCTTGTAAATGCCAAAGTGGTTTCTTCCAATGATATTGCTACACCAGCTGCTATTGTTGCTGCTATCCGTTGGGCCGTTCTTGAGGAGAATTGTAGTGTCATCAATCTCAGCCTTGGAATCTCTCCCATCCTTAACGATTCTATTGGTGAGGCTGTCAAATGGGCTTTCAATAAGGGAGTATGTATTGTGGCTGCTGCTGGAAATAACGGTCAAGCAGGAATCACTGGAAGTTCAGTAGAATCTCCAGCAATTTATCCTGAGGTAATTGCAGTTGCTGCAGTTGATGAATCAAATGAACTCTATTCCTTTTCTGCAACTGGCCCACTACTCAATCGCATGATGAAACCCGATATTGCGGCTCGAGGCTACTATCAAGAGAATGGGCTAACTGTTTTAGGGACCAGTTTTGCAGCACCAGTTGCTGCAGCAGGAGCTTCAAAGATTATCTCACACTGTATCACGAATGGTTGGAAATGGACTCCCGGTTTAATCAAATCAGCCATAATGATTGGAGCTGATAACCTACCCTATGAAGAATGGCAAGCTGGAGCAGGTTTGATCAATATCAAAATGGCACTCCTCTATATTGACTTCGTACAGAAGAGAAGTGGACTACCATTGCTTTCAGTCATCAGTCCTACTATTAGTCCGCTTTCATTTGAACGATATTTCATAAACCATACCCAAAGAATCCCCGTGTCAATTTTTACGTCAGGCAATACAACGTTTTCAATAAGCTATCAAGGCATTGCTTCTAAATGGTTGTCAGGTCCCACATCTGTGTTTGTCAATCAAACTGGCGGCTTCGAAGTGTGTCTTAGAGTTGAGGCACCTGATAATGTAGAAGATCAAACAGCAACGATTTTGGTACGGTCTTCTGGATTTCTACAGCAGGAACTCAACATCGAAATTGACGCACGCGAGGCTTTGGCTAAGGTAGCATTTGATTTCACTCATACTACCTGGTTTATTGATTCAATATATGGGCAGTTTCGTAAGCTCTACAGAGCTCTTTCATATGCAGGTGTGGCAATTGATGAGTTGAGAGACCCTGAAAATCTGAGTCTAAATGTTCTCTCACAATTTGATGCGGTCTATGTGTTCGATCCTTGCACCTGGACATATGTTGACAATGGTTTCTCATATGAGAGAGAAAGCCCCTATTCATACACTATTCAGCAATTAGCGGCTTACAAGAATTATTTCGCGAATGGTGGAAATCTCTTTTTAGTTGGGATGCCAAATTCATCCATTGATCACAGTAGGGCAAATGCACTATTCTCCCAGTTCAACATCACTCTGCATGACTACAACATTCCTGCGCTAACAATCAGAGTGAATGGAGTTTCATCAACGGAATTAATCATAGATATGATCGAGCATCCTGTTACAACTGGTATTGACTCCTTTGACTACAACGGTTGTTCTTTGAATTTTACTGGAAGCTCGTATGAGATTGCTTGGAAAAATGTGAGTTGGCAGGATGAGAATGGGACTGCTTACTCAACAAGATACGCTGTGCTAGTTGGTCTGGAAAACAGCAACGGAGGCCGTCTTCTCGCCTCTGGAAGCAACTTCTTCTTTGATAATTGGGCGCTCACCAATCTATACAGATCCGACCAAGATTTGATTTTCGTTTTACAAGCGTCATACTGGCTTCTCCGAATGCTAGAGTCTTAGAGTAACGGTGCAATCTTCTCTGCAGCAGCGTTCGCAGCATACACCAATAGACCTGTTTTCATACCCTTGCTAGCTGCAAGAACCAATATCGCCTTTTCCCCAGCACTCTTCATAATCATGAGACCTTTCTCATTGGTCAACAAGATCTCTTCTAGAATTCCTTGGTCCATTCTCTCAGCAGCCAGATCTGCAACTCCCAGTATTGAGGCTGCCATAGCTGCAATCTCAGCCTCTTCAAGTCCTTGAGGTACAGCGGAAGAGATAGGCAATCCCTCTTTTGATAGTAGCATCCATGCTCGAATTCCTGCAGCTAGAGCAGTGGCTTCTTCCATTATTTGCCTCAGCTTTCCCTGCAGCTCTTCAAAGCTCGGATCAAACATGGCTGCCACTCTTTTCTCTCTCTCTACTAAGATAGATGTCACTTAGAAATGCGCATTAATAAAGTTTGCATGACTAATGTAAATATGCTGCTCGGAATAATTTCAGACGACATTATGGAGACTTGCTAGTATGGACGCAATACATAGACTTGATACCTCAATCCCCACGGATGCCGCAATTGGTTGGAAAAAAGGAGTACGTGTACTTGGTGTAGCTGAGAGCTTCGAAAAGAGCGAAACACGAAGTATCATGGCTGGAGTTATTATGCGAGGTGATCTAAGAATCGACGGATTTGGTGTTTGCACTCCCACTGTAGGCGGAACGGATTCAACTAGGGAGTTAATATCGATGTTCAATCGACTGAATCGGAAGGACATACGCACTTGGATGCTAGGAGGTTCAATAATCTCATGGTTCAATATTGTTGATATCACCGCATTATACGAAAGCACCGACACACCTGTCATATGCGTTTCTTATCATGATTCAGATGGAATTGAGAAATACCTGAGAGAATACTTCCCTGATGACTGGAAGACTCGTCTTAATATACTTGAGCGAACAGGGGACCGGAAAATCATTCAACTTCCTACAGGACATTCGTTATATCTTTCTGTTGCTGGAATTGGCATGACTCGAGCTCGGAATTTAATTTCGAAACTGACTATTGATGGACGGATTCCAGAACCTGTCAGGGTTGCTAGGACTATAGCAGCTGGTTTACATCGTGACCTAACTAGATTGCTGAACGATTGATGCTGCTCCTAACTTCTTTCTATGAATCTAATACTAATCCCTAATCTGTTTGCATTTTCGATGTGTTCTTTATATAACTCCCAGAAGACATCCTCGATTACATCCAATCCAAGACTCCTCACAGATTCATAGCTGTTGTAAAAGAATTGATCAAGTATGGAAGGAGTTACTCCAGATGTTTCAAGAGAGAGTGCATGCACAAGCATATCGATTATGTCTGAGCCTTGTACGATACGTGCCTCAATGCTCTTTGATTCAGAGAAATCATTCCAGAGGTTGGTAATCAGAGTTCCAAAAAAAGCATTCTTCTCTGATATTGAATCAATTGCTTTCCGCTCGGAATCGGACTTATTCTTGTTGAGTTCAACTCCTCCAACTTCAGCAGCCGCTCGTGGAATATCAGAGGTCAAGGACTCTGGAAGATCGTGAAGTGTAGCCATGAGAGCAACTCGATTCTGATTTACACTCTCACCCCTGTTAACAAGCACCTTTGAAACCAGAAGACTGACAAGGACCGCTCCATATGAGTGCTCTCCGACCGATTCTGGTCTTAGGCACTGAACGCCTGCAAGGCTCCATCCGGTTCTGCTTATTCGTTTGAGTGTTTCACCAGTTTTTGCTAAACTGATAATTTCTTCATGAATTTTCAATCTTATCACCAAATTCTCGGTCTAATAAACTGAAAAGGACGGGGACACATGTCCCCGAAATATCAAATACCAATCTATGAAAGCGTAATAGTTCTGTTAATAATTGCTAATCGGATGTCGCTCACCAAAGCGAGCATAGAGTCAGTAACCCATGTTTCAGATCTAAATTGAAGCATATCTGCGAGAATGGTCCCATTGTTTGCGAGGGTGCCTCCAACAGTACCTGCGTTAACACCACCATAGTCGCTTTCTCCAATGAAATTGTCCCAAAGCGTAGCATTGATGATTCTTGCCACAGCAAGGTCTGAGCGAGGAACCACACTTGTAATAATCCACGATGGCCCAGATCGTATATTTATGTCTGGATTCCCCATATATCGATTGTCACCTTCAGCGCCAATTGCTAAAGGTGCACGATTGGTCACATTGGCAAACCATGTCTGGTTTGCATATTCCATGGCTGAACGAATTCCCTCAATACTAGCACGCACAGGTGCAAAGATTATAGTTGCATTTCCTAATGATGGGTTCCACATGTTTCGCGCAAGAGTGTCAGCTGCCTCAGAGTCGTTGTATGAACCTACATATTGCGTGGGAAGGAGCTCAACATTTCCTAGTGTTTGATTTGCATAGTCTAGTCCTTGTAGAAATCCATCAATTAACTGCGCTACTGTTGTGTCGGTTTCTACTGAGCCTATTATACCAACGATTCTTGACCGACCACTGTTAACCGCTAAATGAGATGCCAATACACCTGCGAGAAATGAGGCTTCTTCTTGATTGAATGTTGCTGAAGCCACATTGGGTAGATCTACAAAACCCCCAATGAAACCAAATTTCTGATCTGGATATGCAGTTGCTACGTTTTCGACTGCATCCGTCAAGCCAACCTCGGTCCCTATTACAAGAATCAAGTCATGGTTTTGGTTTCTTGCTATTTCTGTAATCGTGTCCTCTAGATCATCAACATCATCTGCCACCCTGAGATCGTAATCAACAACGATATCAATTTCAAACAGGCCTTCATATGCTTGGTCAGCCACACTCCTATCTCCAAATCCTGGTTCGATTACGACGACTGCAACATATGATGGGACGTATTGATTTGTCAGAAACACAAACCCACCCACTGTAGCGAATACCAATATTACAATAATGACTGATGATATGACGCCTGACCTTGAGCTCAAAGATATGCCTCCTGGGTAGTTAGAACCGTTGCCTTGGACCATCGATTTAAACTTGTTGCTCTGAGAATTAATCCACTTCTTGAGCCTCTCCTGAAGAGCATTAGTTATAAATGCGTAAACCTGACAAAGACTCACAAACATCAGCTGGTTAATGTAATGCCAGGAGAAACACTAGGAGAGGTTGCAACCCTTCTTGAGGAAACTTTGAAGGTCCATCGTTCTGTAAAAAACGCGATTCTCTGTACAAAGGAAGGCGTTGTCGTCGCTGCGGTTGCTCGAGGTGGAGAAATTGATCCTCGTGTGATTGCTACCGTTTCCTCTGCTTTAGTTTGGGGCGGTGCCTCTGCTCTTCTTCACTTGAGAAGCACTGGTCCAACACACTTAATCCACACTACAAGTATCGAACGAATCTTGACTATCGTACAACCGCATTATCATCTTGTCGTCATTATCTCGAGAGCGGATGATGCTGGACTAAATCTCGCATCCAAAATTCCTACATTCCAGTCACTTGCAACAAGAATGGAGCTTGTGATGGGTTCAACAAGTGCATTTGGAAAACAGACCATCCTTGGTAGAATTGTTGAAGAGATTCCTGAGGTAACACAGGGTGTGTTACTTACCATCGAAGGTCTCCCTCTGGGTTCTGTTGGGTTTAAGGACGAAGTAGAAGTGGCTGGACTTATTGGCTCTCTCTTTGCGAATGGGTTGACCTACTCAGAAGTGACTGACTCAATCTCTGTTGACACAACTGGACTCCGTCTCCTAATAACAAGAGTTGATGAAACACGACTTCTTGCAGTTGTCTGTCCGGGTCCTAATTCTGATGAGGTGGCTCAGAAGGTTCGCTTGATACTGGATGGGACTCCTTAGTTACCGCCAGCCTCAGCTCTTTCTTGGTCAATCGAGCTCTCTGTGCCATCATCATCGATAAACTGAAACTCCCAGTCAGTAAGGTTGATAGTGATGAAACAATCCTTCCCACGTTCTGGACAGTCAATGCGAATAGTGATATGATCAGGTGTAGACTCACGTATCTCTGGATTGAGACAACCATCCTCCAGCTTTTCCATTAGGAACATGACATATGCCTCAGAAATGGTATTCAGACTGCCCTTCATTAAGAGATTCCCAAGTTCGTCAAGGTAGTGTCGTTTCTTCCTCCCTTCACGGACCACCTTGACAAGACCGACCTCTTCCATCCTTGATATATGCCATCTCACCGTATCGTGATGAACTCCAAGAGAATCTGCCATCTGTTCCTGATAACAACCCTGATTATTGACAATGAAGGCGAAGACTTTCTGAGCTGTGTCACTTCTCATAGTAAGATATGCCATCTCTGCTTCCTGCGACCTCAGCATCCTTGGATAGTAAAGGCGCTTTCCTGCAAACTTGAGTGACTTGACAAGTCCCTCACGTTCAAGAATCCTTAGGTGCCATGTTAATGTGCCTAGGGGAGAGGAGAGGATATCAACTAATTCAAGGAGATATGTACCTGGGTTTTCGCAAAGAACTTGGTACAGCTCTCTTCTGAACGGATGCAAAAGCAATGCCATTCGTTTCTGCCTTCCCATGGCGAGGACCTCTCTTCTCTCTCAAGAATCATTTGTTAGCCATGATATAATTGCTTCGCCTACCCTCAATTCCCACTAATATTCGTGCACTCCTTTCTCGTACGTAACTCTTAATTACTAAACAACAAAGTTAAACCTCGATGTGCGGCATCACTGGGATAGTCACAAGAAACAGTGACAACATTGGTGAACTTCTTGTCAAGTGTAGTAAAAAACTGACATACAGAGGTTATGATAGCGTAGGTGTGGCTGCAGTTCGCAATGGAATAGTTGATCTAAGAAAGGATGTTGGCACTATTGAGGAGGTCAATAGACTTCTTGGTCTCTCGACGATGAGAGGAGACCGAGGGATTGCACAGTTGCGATGGGCTACCTATGGTGCACCGACGAAGGTGAACGCTCAACCCCATTTTGGATGCGAGGAGGTCTTCTATGGGGCTCATAATGGTAATATACACAACTATGTTGAGTATAAGAGAGAGCTCATTGAAACAGGTCATATCGTAAGGTCTGAGAACGATGGGGAGCTCTGTGTACATGCAGTGGACAAGTACTATGAAGAAACAGGTGACATGTTTGAATCTGTAAGGCGCTCTACTCATGACCTCAAGGGCGCTTACGCATATGCAGTTGGTCGGGCTGATGAGCAGGAGATTTATGCTGTAAAAATGGGCTCTTCTCTTGTTGCTGGAATTGCTGGGGACGCCACCATTGTTTCGAGTGATCTCCCCTCAGTACTTCCCCTCACAAACAATGTGATCTATCCCGCCGACGGTGAGATGCTAGTTCTGACTCCAGATGACGTAAAGGTCTTCCGCATTGAAGATGGAGAGCAGCTCGATAGACACCCCCAAATCTCAACTGTAGACGCACGAGCTGCGGAGAAGGGTGGGTATCCCCACTTTATGCTTAAAGAGATCAATGAACAGCCAAAGGTAGTTCAGGACGTAATGGGAATCCTAGAAGGTCCAAGGAACGAGGAATGGCTGCAACTCTTGGAGGAAGCTTCTAGACACTATATTATAGCATGTGGTTCATCATACAACGCAAGTATAGTTGGTACGTATTATTTCAACAGACTAGCAGGAGTTCCAATGATTCATGCTATCGGTGGACAATTCCAACCGATGTACGGGAAGACTATGGATGAGGGAAGTCTAAGTGTTTTAGTTTCTCAAAGTGGAGAAACAAAGGACATTCTCAATGTCCTAAACCTAGTCAAGACTGAGAATTATGGAAAGACACTAGGCATCTTGAATGTAATTGGCAGTACACTAATGTTCCAGGCAGACTCTTATATTCCCATGGCGTGTGGTTACGAGGTGTCAGTTCCTGCTACAAAGACATACTTCTCACAGAGTGTTATCTTTGCGTACTTGGCGGCTAAGTTGGGAGAACGAAACGGACACATTGATTCCTCAGAGGCAAAGTCTTTCATCAAACAGCTACAGAATGACCTACCCCGATTAACACAGGTTACAATCGATAGGACTGGCATACTCGCAAAGAACTTAGCACGAACAATGATGAATGTTAAAGACTTGTATTGCCTTGGCTATGGTTTCACGGATGGTGTTGCTAAGGAAGGTGCACTCAAAATCAAGGAAATATGCTATAACCACTGTGAGGGTATGTATTCATCTGAGTTCAAACATGGACCATTGAGTATCGTCACAAGGGACTACCCTGTCATTTTTGTCACAACAACAGAAGACAGTTGGATGGTGATCAACCACATAAATGAAGTGAGAGCAAGACATGGTCGTACCATCGTTGTTGGAGAGTACGAAGAAACCTTACAGCCATATGTCGCAAACAAGCTCGATTATCTGGTGGTTCCAAAATCTGATGCTCTAATCAATCCACTCCTGGATGTGATACCCCTGCAGTTACTAAGCTACTATATCTCAGTTGACCTGGGCATTAATCCTGACCTGCCTAGGAATCTCTCAAAGACTCTAACTGTTGATTAAAACTAACTATTCCTTCTCGCCTCCTGACTCACCTATTCGAAGGGCTCTCATGGCTGATGAAGTTACCGTCCCCGCGTCAAAACCATCTCGGATGTTTACGACTTCTTCTTCATCCAACTTCATAACTTTAAGCAGCTCTTGCTTATCCTCGAGCACCCATTGACCAAAAACTGAGAGACCATTCTCTGTTTCACACTCCAAGAGACCTATCCTACCAGCACCGGACCACCAACTAAGACATCTCACTGGATGACCCAATTCCTCGAGCATCTCTGTCCAGAGTTTCTTCAAGAGTGTTGGTCCGTGTTTATTTCGAAATGCAATGAGGAAGTGGCCTTTCTTTCCATGAAGCTCTTCCTTTATGATTTTAAGTTCAGCATCTGAGAACAGATTCATATGACTCAACAATCAAACCAGAATGGAGCTAACATAAAAGCTAGTCGTTATGGGTATGAAATAGTACCTTCTGAAATGGAGAGATTACATTGGGTCCAAAACACGTTGCTAAAGCTGGTCTCTTCTCGTCGGATCCATGGTCCCGTCGGGCACAAGATCTTGAGGAGTCACTTACCAGGTTGGGAATTAACACGATTCAGGTCATTCCCTGGAAAGTGACAAGAAAGGGCTCCACAAATTCACATGAAATCAAGATGAATGATGTGGACCTCTCACTACTAGACCTTCTCATCGTCCTTGACTTAGGTGCAAATGATATTGGGACCTTTTTCAATCGCGTAGGTCTACTATCGGCACTAACAGAGATGGGTGTAAATGTCATTAATTCTGTTTCTTCTATACTCCTTATGAGAAACAAAGCTGAGACTATGCGGCGTCTTGTATCTGCAGGACTTCCAGTTCCAGAAACCCTCATAACTGAGTCCATTGATGATGCTGCAGCTTTTGTGGGGGAACATTTTCCGTGTGTTCTGAAACCAATCACAGGGTTTGGGGGATTGGGGGTACAGCTGATTGAGCGTGACTTTGATTTGGAACATATTCATGACTATCTCAAGTTTCACAGTCAGATGTTTGGCAAGGGTGCATATATCCTTCAGGAGTATGTGAAGAGTCCTGGCTATGACATACGTTCTCTTGTAATGGATGGTCAAACCATCGCTACCATGCAGAGAGTGGGAGGAGAAGGGATTGCGACAAACATACACCGTGGTGGTGTTCCAAGGAAGAACACATTGGATGTGGCAGACCTGTCCATCAGAGCTGCCAAATCTGTGAAGGGTCGACTGGTTGGTGTAGACATCATCCCTGATGTTGATGGAGAGCTTTGGGTTTTAGAATTGAATGCAACACCAGGATGGGCTGGACTGCAACAGGTCACTGAGTTTAGCATCTCTGAGCGTATTGCAGATCAGTTGGCTAGAATTTAAGCGTTTGATGCGAAACCTTTTAAGAAGGCATCTTGCGAAGGTGGCTTGTCGAAGCACCCAAAAGGTGAACGAAATCCGTCCTGCTTAGCAGGACCTGCAAAACGAAATTCTAAGGACAGAATACCTTTGACTGAAGCTGCAGAGGCCAAACCAGAAGATGTTGAGTTTCTCCGAGCAAAGCTCCGTGAACTCAAGACACAAGCTCGTGATGAACTTGAAGTTCTACGACGCGACCGAGATCAAATGAGGGAATACAAGAATATCCGAGATGAGCACAATAAGGAAGTTCGTGGTCTCATCGAATCAGTGAAAGCTGAACGTGAAGAGCGTGACAGGATAAACAAGGACATCTCTGAGGCTAAAGATCGCAGGAGTGCTATCCATGCTCAATTGAAGAGTGTGTATGATGAAATTCGAGAACTCCGTAGCAACCTTGTGGGTAGTCCATCAACAGACCAACGTCGAATGATGCGCCGCGTTGAGGAGCTTGAGTGGCGTCAACAAACTGACCAATTGACACGAGACGAAGAACTCTCCATTGTCGAGGAGATTGCCAAGATAGAAGCAAAGCTTGTGAAGATTGGTCAAGAGAAGGAAAAACAGGACAGAATTAGTGAGCTTCGCCGACTCGCGAGAAAGCTCAAGGAAGAAGCTTCAGAAGCACATGAGAAAGTGATTGAACTCTCAGAGAAGTCACAGATACATCATCAAGAGGTTGTTAGAATTCGACCGCAGCTCGAGGAATACAAGAAATCAGCGGATACAGCTCACAAGAATTTCGTTGAGTGGCTTAAGAAGGTGAAAGATGGCGAAGCCAAGCTCAAGGAGTTTCGTACTCTGATTGAGGAGATTCAAGGCAAACTGAGAAAATTCACAGTTGAGAAGCGAGACCTTGAACGTCAAGAGATGCGTGAACAACAACGAACGCATGAGCGCGAACGAGCTGAGGAAGCTGTTGAGAAGCTTCAGTCTGGCAAACGACTCACTTTTGATGAGTTTATCCTCGCTCAACGTCAGGTGACTGATGATAAGAAGAAGAAACCTAAGAAACGCTCACGGAAACAAGAGGATGATGAACTCCCTGATGAGCTAGCTGAACCAGCAGTAGAAACTGAATCTCTCGATGAATCAGTTACTAGAACAAACGAACCAGTAGCTTCTGTGGAGGTCCCTGAGGAATTCTTGGAGGACACCAACGAGGAGTAGTATATACAAGGTTATATCACACCTTGATTGTGAAGATGAACTTAGGGGGGACAAAGAGTGAGCAGTCGGAGTGAGAGACCTGTTGGTCATCGTTCGGCAACGACAGTATTCTACTCACTCGCATTAGGTTCAGGTGTCATGAGGACATTTTCAGTAACTTTTGACATAGTAGCACTGAACACCATCACTATTGATTACTTAGCTTATGGATTTCTTGCACAATGGACAAGCTTTGTCGTTACACTATGTGTTCTTGTGTTCCTTTCAATTAAGCATTCTAAAAATGGTAAGAAGCGAGCATTGGGTTATAGTCTTGATCCAGATTTCGGTCGACTTCGACTTCTCCCTAGGACTCCCATGATCTATATCGTCATAGCTGGGGTGTTTGCTGGAGTTTCTACTCTGTCCTATTACATCCTGGCTGGCTCGTCTGACTCATCGACAGTCCTACCTTATGGCCAACTTGTAATCATTTACCTATTGATAGGAGACCTGTTTGCTGAGAAAGATACTCCCACCGTCATTGAGATTCAGTCAATAATCTCCATTCTTTTTGGAGTTCTCCTCGTAGGAGCTACTCCTGGTGGGTTCAATATTATCACATTGTTAATAGTTCTTGGTCCATTGAACATCTCTTCAGCTCTCGTGACATACTACCAGAGAAAGACAAAACGATACGAGATTTCCCCAGGTCTCCGTGTAGACTCTCTGAACATGAGAATTTGGACCTTACTTGTTCTTAACTCAGTCATGAGTGCTCTGATGTTTCCATTCATGACAGAATCTTCTTGGCACTCAATGGTCATTGAGTTCATTCCATTATTGGGGTATATGGTAGCAGGATCAGTAACCGCCTTCTTTTCGATAATCATGTATATCCGCGCTCTTGGGAGAGGAAAGATGGCAGTTGTTAATTCCTTATCATCAATCTCAGTAGTACTCGGGCTTCCTGTCACCCTGATTGGGAATCTTTTGATACCAGGAGCATTCGGGATTATTAACGCTGATGCATTCCTATGGTCGTTGAAGCTGTTTGGCATTATCTTGGTCATGATTGGTGTTATAGCACTAGAAGCCTCAGATGTTCGTTCACTGGTGATTATTCATGTGAAACCTTTGACTGGTGACTTGCTACCGGCTTTATTTGAGATAAAGGGGGTTGAGTCAGTTGCAGCTCTTGCAGGTCCCCAGGACTATCTACTTAGCATTAAAAGTAGAAATCTGACAAAGACACGCACATTGATTCTTAAGAAGATCCAGAAGATAGAAGGAATCAAGGATGTAGAGACCCTTGTGGTGATGAAAGAATATACTTGATAGAAGATGAGGTGAGAAAATGAGCGGAAAAGTACTGGCATATATTTTGATGGACCTTGAACTTGGGAAGACGGATGATGTATTAGCAGCACTTCGTAAGATTGATGAAGCAACCACAGTGGCTGTGACTACAGGCAGTTATGATATAGTCGTATTGCTAGAAGTCAACAATCTAGAGGAGCTGTATGAGATCACAGTTCAGAAGATACACAAAATACCGGGAATAAAAGAAACCCAGACAGCAGTTGTTGAAAAGATTATGCGAGCTTAGACCTAGGGTGAAATTTCATTTCCCAGGTAATCAACTTTTTATCCTTCCAGTCTTACAAACGACCTGAGACGTGGTTTAATTGGATGAGGTAACAATCTCTGGACTTACAAAGAACTTTGGAGATCTGGTCGCAGTAGACCATATGGAACTCAGTATTCCTGAAGGTACAATCTTTGGACTTCTTGGTCCCAATGGAGCTGGCAAATCAACCACCACTCGCTTGCTCAGCACATTATTACGACCAACAGCAGGTACTGCTGTTGTCGGTGGTTTTGATATCATTGAGGATCCTGTGAGTGTTCGTCAAATCACTGGTGTTCTACCTGAAGAGAGCAATCACACAATCTATCCTTCATTAACCACATATGATAATCTTCAGTATTTTGCTAGGCTCTATGATGTTCCTGAGGATGAAATAACAGAGCGAATTGAGGAACTCCTAAGGTTCATGGAACTTTGGGACAGAAAGGATGACAAGGCTGGAGAGCTAAGCACAGGTAATAGACAAAGATTAGCCCTGTGCAGGGCGATTCTTCATAGACCAAAGGTGCTTCTCCTGGATGAGCCTACGTCTGCTCTCGATCCAATAGCCGCAAAACGTGTTCGTGAGCTGATTCTTAGTCTGGCTCAGAAGTATAAACAAACATTCTTCATCAACTCTCACAACCTTCCCGAGGTGCAGCGCGTCTGTGATAGGATTGCTATTATTGATGAGGGAAAGGTGATTCTTCAGGGATCGACAAGAGAGCTTCGCTCAAAATTATTGGCCAAGCAAGAGTTCAGAATACGGGTGGCTGGAGACCTGGCAAAGGCAATATCAATTACAAAATCCAAGAACTATGTGGGAGAGCTCAAGGAGGAGGTCGACTCTCTACTAGTGACAATAGAGAATCCAACCGAGAACAACTCATCCCTGATGCAGTCGTTGCTGTCAGAAGGTGTTAAAATCATAGAGTTTGCTGAGGAGGAAGCAACCCTCGAGGATCTCTATCTTGAGGTGGTTAAGGGAGGGAATGCATAGTGACGCTAGCAAAGTCAGTGATTGTTGCTAAGACCGACTTAAAGATGGCATTACAGGTCAGTTATGTAAGATATGGGCTTATTGTTATCGCGGCTGTTGGTCCGGTGATGATTCTGGCAATTGTAGGACTACTTGCATTCACTACGACATCCACTATGGAACTCATGGTTGTTATGCAGTTGATGGGTCCAACCATTTCGCCCATGTTGGGAATCGTTGCGATAATTCCAGCATCACTCATTGCTGCAAATGCTCTCGTGGGAGAACGCGAGCAGAACACACTTGAGCCACTCCTTTGCACTCCCCTAACGGATCGTGAACTACTAGTAGGTAAGGTTCTGAGCTCATTCATTCCCAGTATAGCATTGCTTCTAGGTTCACTCTTGATATCAGAGGTGGGTAGTTTCATCCTTCTTACAACCGCTGGGCATCCAGCAATGTTGATACCAGATGCTGCAGGTCTATTTTTCCTCCTTACATCAGGTCCAGTAATGATCCTCGCTATGAATGCAATTATGATCCTCATTAGTGGAAAAGTGAAACGTGTGTATGAGGCGTACCAGGTGTCAGGAGCATCCGTCATGATCTTCATCATCCCAATGATCCTACCCTTAATGACTATGGA
>Ga0180438_10006426_pt1 | contig 15896 bp, 13 predicted proteins | sample SS_ome_12_FD_132455 | JGI IMG/M metagenome (GOLD analysis project Ga0180438, IMG submission 132455) | Hypersaline lake sediment archaeal communities from the Salton Sea, California, USA - SS_3_D_2 metaG | ecosystem: Environmental > Aquatic > Non-marine Saline and Alkaline > Hypersaline >...
CAAGTCCTCTGCTCGATATGTTCAATGTCACCTCCGGTTCGTTCCAGGTCATGTCAGGCGCGGTGGGCATCCAGATCGTGATGGGACTGGCTGTGCCGCTGCTGGCGGCACTGGTGCCCGTGGTCGTCGGAGCGCGCGTCAGCCCGCATCAGGCTATCAGCGCCTATGGGCTAGGGGCTGGGTTCGGCCACGGCTGGCTCGATCGCCTGGTCGGATCTATCGGCCTCCTGCCGCGCCCGGTGGCGCTCAGTATACGCAATGTCTTCAGGCGCAAGGTGCGAGTTGGACTGACGCTGTCTACCCTGACCCTTTGCGGCGCGATGTTTATCGTGGCGATGAGCGTGCGAGGTTCGCTGAACAGAACTATGGAGATGCGTCTACAGGACTTTGGCGACGATGTCTCGGTGCGGCTACAGGGTCACTATCCTGCGGCTCGGCTGATCAGTGCGACCGAGTTCATGCCCGGCGTGGCTACAGTCGAGGTGTGGAGTGGAATTGGGACATCGGCAGTGTTGGCGGATGGCAGGGAGCGCTACGTCTATCTCTGGGCCCTGCCACCTGATTCCGAGATACTCAGACCGCGCATCGTCGGTGGTCGTTGGCTGCATCCCGACGATGGTCGTGCCATCGTGCTAAACAGCAAGATCGCCGCGGAAGAAAACGTCCGGATCGGTGACGAAATCACGTTCACTTTCGATGAACAAGAGTCAGTATGGACGGTGGTAGGGCTGATCGTCAACTCCAGCCATGCATACCGTGCTTGCTTTGTCCCCTTCGATGCACTGACACGGGCGACAGGCGCTGTTAACCGTGGGTGGAACGTGAGGGTACGGGGGGAGGTACACGATGCCGAGAGCCAACGGGTGCTCATACGCCGCCTGCGTGCCGCCTACGCCGCTTTGGGGGTCCGGATCAGGGGTTTTCAAAGTGCCGAGGAGACGCGAGAGCAGTTTCGATCGGGTTTCGATATCCTCATATACTTGATGCTGGCTATGACGCTCCTGGCGGCGGCGGTGGGTGGCATAGGGCTGATGACCACGATGTCTATCAACGTAGTCGAACGGAGGCGGGAGATCGGTATGATGCGCGCTATCGGCGCCACGTCGCCTGCTATTGTTGGCGTCTTTGTCGGCGAGGGGATCGTGGTGGGGATGCTGAGTTGGCTAGCCGCTGTGCTGCTGAGCTATCCCACTGCCCGGGCCACTAGCGATGCTGTCGGGTACCCGTTTATGGGAGCGCCATTGGACTTTTGCTATTCGACGACAGGCGTGGTGCTCTGGCTGGTTGCTGTGATCGTGCTCTCGGCGGCGACCAGCCTGTGGCCGGCGTTTCAGGCGACGAGGGTTAGCGTGCAGGAGGCACTGATGTACGAATGAGGAGATAGGGTGGGGAACATGGAGGTGCGAGATGCGAGATTCAGTGTCTAATCCCTTTCTTGTCACGCCTCAACAGACGCTGTCCGTTGCCAGAGAGAGCGGTCTGGAGGATGAACTGCTGACCCTTTCCGGTATTGCCGTGTTGACCTTCTCGAAAGGGGTGATGGACCGACTGGAGGAACTCTGTTCATTGGCAGACGCGGAGTGGCTCTCGCCGCTCCATCATCCCTACGCCGCACCGCATGTCGTGAAACGAGGGGTGTTCGAGGGACTGGGTGTCACCGCCCTCGTCCCGCCGATGGGCGCGTCTCCCCTATCCTGCATCGTTGAGGACTTGGTCACCTGTGGCATCCAGGTGATCTTCCTGGTCTGCGCAGCGTGGTCTTTGGGACCACCAGTCCGGTTTGGCGATCTGATCGTGCCCGCGTTTTCTGTCGGCCACGACGGCACTTCGATCCATTACGGCAACAGCAACGGTGAGATACGTGCTGCGCCGGAGGTGGTGAATGCATTGAGCGAGGCGTGTAGTGCTCTAGACGCGCGATGCCACATTGGAGGAAACGGGACTTGCGAGGCGTTGTACCGCATTACATCAGATATGGTCCATGACTTCCGGCGTCGGGGATGTCGGTGCATAGCCAACGGCGAGGCCAGTACATTGGTCGCCGTGACCCGCGCTCTGGACGTCTTGGGAGGTGTGCTGTTCCAGCCGTACATTGAACTGGCCCAGGGATGGGACCCCGCTCGACTCCGTGACGAGTGTTACCGGGATACCTGCCATCTCCAAGTGGAGGTCATGTTGAAGGCCAGCGCTCGGCTCAGGCGACGAGGGTTGTTGGAAGCATAGAGAACGTGGATTGTTCTCCCTCTCGCGGGTAGGTGATACGAGGTGGGTCGGCCTTCAATACTAGTGAGTGGAACGTCCGGTGCGCTTTCCGGGGACGGCTCGAACCAAACCGTACGCTCGGAGATCTGGGTTTCCGCTGTGTGAGTGTTGGGCCTTGAGGTCACGAGGCAGGAGTACCACCTGAAGGCCCAACGCAGACGAATTCGTGGGAGGGAATCCCCGTCGCGTTCTCTGGTGTGTATGCGATCACTAAGGTGGACTGGTATGTTCTGATCCAAATCGGATCTATGCAAATGGCCCAAAATGTGCTAATATGAAGATACCAATTAACGAATTGGACGGATAGCACCGGGAGGTGACCTATGCGGATTCCCCTGGATCGGAACAGTGACATACCCATGTATCAACAGATTCAGCGCTTCCTACACGAGCAGATACAGTCCAGCATACTCCTCCCAGAGACGCGACTGCCGGCGACCCGGGAACTGGCAATCAGTCTGGGTGTAAGCCGGATCACAGTCACCAATGCCTATGCCGAACTCGAGGCCGAGGGGTTGGTCTACAGCCGGCCCGGAAGCGGCACGTTTGTCGCCCCGCCGCTGGCCACGCTGCCTGATATGGGGGACCATCGTGTCTTCACTACCGATTGGCCCCTCTGGCAGCAGCAACTGCTGAGCCGTACCTGGCTGCCGGTTCAGCGAGAACTTGCTCATCTGATGGCCTCGGTCTCGCACCCCGACCTCATCTCCTTCACTGGTGGCATGGGGGACATCCACCTGTTTCCCACCGACGATTTCCGCAGGGCGCTCAAGACTGTGCTCCGCCGCGACGGCTCGGAGGCGCTGGGGTACGGCGATCCGTCCGGCTATCCGCCCTTGCGCACTACCATCGCCCATATTCTGGCCAGTCAGGGCATCCCCGCGCGTCCAGATCACGTGTTGGTCACATCCGGCTCACAGCAGGCGCTGGCTCTGGTAGCGCACTTGCTGCTGTGCCCTGATGACGTGGTGCTGGTCGAGAGTCCAACCTACGCTGGGGCCATTGATCTCTTTCGTTCCCTGGAGGTACGGCTGCTGGGGGTGCCGGTGGATGATCACGGGATGATAGTGGAACAGGCGGAGGACGCGTTAAGCACTGCTCGCCCGCGGCTGATCTACACGATCCCCACTTTCCAGAACCCGACCGGCACGTGTATGAGCGGTCGGCGGCGGCGGCAGTTGGTTGCCTTGGCCGATCGCTACAACGTGCCGCTTTTGGAAGACGACATCGCGGGTGACCTGCGCTACGACGGCCGCGCCCGGCCAGCCCTCAAAGCGCTGGACCCTGGTGGTCGGGTGATCTACGCGGGCACATTCTCAAAGATGCTGATGCCGGGGATCCGGGTGGGCTTCTTGGTGGCCGAGGGGCCAGTATATGAGCGGTTGTTGGCTTGTAAGCGAGCCACGGACCTGGCCACGTCCAACCTGATGCAGCGGGCGCTTGAAGCATACATCACTGTGGGTCGGTATCGGGCCCATCTGCGTCGAGTATGTCGCCTATACCGCCGTCGTCGAGATGCGATGCTGGAGGCCCTGGATCGCTATATGCCGGCCGAGTTGCGTTGGCGATCACCTCGCGGTGGTCTTTTCATCTGGCTTCACCTTCCGTCGGAGCTTTCCGCGAATGAGCTGCATGCACTGGCAGGGGACGAGGGAGTGACCTTTGCGCCTGGATCACTCTTTTTCCCCGGCGAGCGGCCTCAGTCCTACTTACGGTTGAACTTTGTCATGAACTCGGAGGAAGTGATCGAGGAAGGGATCCGGCGGCTGGGACGGGCTGTGGAGCGTCTTCTGGACCGAGGGGCACGTGTGCCTGCTCCGGCATCCCACCACAGAGCCTTCCAGACTTAGGAAAGCGATGATCGGAATGCGACTTATGCAGGAAGGGAGTGCAGATGAGATACAATTCCCGGTGGACCGGGTGAAGCTGCCCGGATAGGGAAGCGAACGAGGAGGGCCGGATCTATGGAGGAGCATGGGGCGACCTTAGCGCTCTTGGACAGGTGGCTCGAAGCACTTTTGATAGGCTTGGATACCGAGGTCGATGGGAGGATCAGGAGCCGACTGATGGAGTACTGTGGTCGCGCCTGTGCTCTCCATCACGCGAGTATTGAGAAGGCCAAAGCGATCCAGCACGGTGTCAAAGGTGTTGACGAGCTGCTTGATAGACTGAATCAACTGGAGGATTTATGGTGTGGAAAGTGGATGAGGGACGGCGACACCATCTATTCCGTCTGTGAGGAGTGCGGCTGTCCAATAGTAAGGGCAGGTCTGATCAAGCTCTCGCCGACCTTCTGTGAATGCTCCCGGGGTTGGGTCAAGGCGGTCTTTGAGACCGTTCTGGGCAGACCGGTGGAGGTCAAACTCGGGCAGGCGATTGGGTGTAGCGATCAAGTGTGCGAGTTTATCGTTTGTCTTGAGGAAGAGCAATTAGTGAGGTGACCGGCACTTGGATCTCAGTTTGGCCGGTTTTTCGCGTCGAAAATGCTCTGTTTATCCCGAATCCTAAGTGCCGGTCACCTTGCTCAGAGTTTTGTCAGTCAATCAGGTCGTGGGGGTATTTTCTTGCTTCCTTAAGACAGCGCCTAGTTCAGCCATATTACGGAGGAATAGATTATGAAGGAATATCAGTTTGTTCAGGTGGACGTCTTTACCGACAAGCCGTTCGGCGGCAACCCGCTGGCTGTTTTCCCCGACGCCGAAGGGCTGTCTTCAGAGGAGATGCGGTCTCTGGCGCGGGAGATGAATCTCTCGGAGACGACCTTCGTGCTGCCGCCACAGGTACAGGGCGCTGACTTCAAGGTGCGCATCTTCACCCCGGCCGCGGAGCTGCCCTTCGCGGGACATCCCGTGGTCGGTACCCACTGGGTCTTGGCTCATCTGGGGCGCGTGGAGTTGCGCGCACCGGTGACGCAGGTGCGGTTCGAGCTGGGAGTAGGTGTACTACCCGCTGATCTGCACGTATCGAATGGCCAGGTGGAACGGGTGGTGATGACCCAGGACCGTCCCACCTTTCACGCTGTGCTGCAGGATGTGACCGGCCTGGCGGCAGGGCTGGGTCTGGCTCCTGAGGCGATCGTTGATGCAGGATTGCCCGTGCAGGTCGTGTCTACAGGGGTTCCGCAACTGATGGTACCTGTCCGTTCCCTGGCCGAGGTACAGGCGCTGGATGCCAGCAAACTCAACACCGCTGCCCTCAACCAGGTCTGCCGTGAGCTCGGCACCGAGTGCGTGATGGTCTTCACCTTTGAGTGTGAAGGGAAGCGAAGCGGCTCCTTCGAGACCGAGCATCCCGAGTCCACGGTCCACGTGCGCATGTTCGCTCCGCTGCTGGGTGTGCCGGAGGATCCGGCCACCGGCAGCGCCAACGGTGCGTTAGGGGCCTACCTGGTCCACCACGCTTCGGCAAGCTCAGCACTTCGTCGGGCCGTGGCGGTGACGGAGCCGACCACCACCATCGTCAGCGAGCAGGGCGCGGAGATCAACCGCCCCAGCACGCTGTACGTCGAGGTGGACAGCAGGGGTGAGGAGATCACCGCCGTGCGCGTGGGTGGGCAGGTCGTGCTCGTGGCAGAGGGAACCGTGCGGTTTTAGGAAAAGCTCAGCTTGTGATCCTTACTCGCCACGGATCATCTCGAATTTCTGATTGCTTTGCTGGGATTATAGCACGGCCTTGCATGAACTGCAATGGCAACTAGCACGTAGCTGGGTATCTTGTGGTCGCAACTGTCAGAGGAACACTTTCGCTACCAGTCACACGACGGCTTGTGCGGGAGAATCTGCCTCTACTTCGAGGTGGACAGCGCTGGGATGCAGGAGCTAGTCCTACCTCAACTTGCTCTCCGGCGCCTGGTGCGGCGTGCTGGGCCACGGGAATCCGCGCAGGGATAAGTGGGCCGAGGTACGAGGATGATTCCGCTTAAGATGGGCGCAACATATGACCATCTGGAGGCCGGGCGTGGGATGCGGTCGAACATTAGACTCTTCTATGCCTACATATTCCTCAACAGGCTCGAGATGTGGCTCCCTGTCGTTGTGCTCTTTGTGCAGGACAGGGGTTTCTCGCTGGCCCAGTATACGACCCTGGACGCTGTGTGGTATGTATCAACACTCGTTTTCGAAGTTCCCACCGGCGTTGTGACGGATAGGTACGGCAAGAAAACCAGTCTGCTCGTTGCGGCTGCCCTACAGTCCTGTTCTCTCTTCATCTTGGCCTTTGCGCATACCTTTCTCTGGATGGTATTCTCCTATGTCCTGTGGGGACTTGCCTCCTCCTTCGAAACAGGTACCATCGATGCCTTTGTCTATGATTCGTTAAAGCAGGCCGACAAGGAGGAGGAGTACGGCAGTGTGAGGAGCAGGATTACTACGCTCACGCTTCTCGCTGCTGCCCTGGGTAGTGTTACGGCTGGCTACCTAGCAGGCGTCAGGTTGGTGCTTCCCATAATCCTGACAGCATCCATAGCTCTGCTTCTGTGCCCCGTGATCCTCTTCTTCACCGAGCCCCGAGTCTCCGATGTCAGGGAGCCCAGCCACTTGCTGCACGTCAGGGAGAGCGTGCGGTATTTGTCTGGCCACAGACTTGTTGCATTGCTCATCGTCTATTCCGCTGGCTTGGCAACAGCAGTATGGGGGTTGCACGACTTCTACCAGCCCCTCCTCAGGTCCTTTGCAATCCCGGTAGAGAGAATAGGCGTGCTCTACCTCTTGTTCAGGCTATCTGGCGTGGTGGGCGCACGCCTCTCAGATCCTGTCTACAGGGCTGTGGGCAACGTCTCCATCTATCTCATCCCTCTTTGTTTTGCGGCCGCCCTGTTCTGTTTGGGTTTTCTGATCACACCTTGGGTGATACTGTGCGTCTTTATCATCTACTTTATCGAGGGGTTCTACTATCCGATAATCAACGCGATCCTGAACAGGAACTTGCCTTCGGGCAAGAGGGCCACAATCATCTCACTTGGCTCCGTTCTTAGTTGCCTGATGGGCGCTGTTCTATATCCGATCCTGGGGAACATTGCGGATCTCTTCTCGCTTCAAACGACGTTCAAGGTCATGGGCTGGGGCATGCTTATCTGCATGTCCGTCGTTTTGCCTCCTCTCAGAAGGAAGATGAGAGCCAGTTGAATAAAACGTTGATGGTGCACCACTAGTGGCTCAATCTCAGCTAGCCAGGCGAAGCACCTTGAGCCGGCCGCAGAAAGGCTTCCCTTGGGATCGATGGGTTCTCAGGGTCGCTGCATCCTCGGAAGTGGGGTTGTAGTATCAGGAAGTTGAGGAGAATATGGGGGATTTCTGGCGTGGTTTGCTCGCGACGTTGCCGCTGGTTCCTGGGGTCGTCGCCTTTGGCCTCCTCTACGGCATGATGGCGCGGCAGGTGGGGTTCAGTCCCTGGGAAGCGTGGGCGATGTCTCTCATCGTCCACGCCGGATCGGCCCAGTTCACCGCTCTGGCGATGTGGCAGACAGCCGACGCAGTTCCCATCATCCTGACCACCCTCGTCATCAATCTGCGCCATATACTGATGGGGGCCTCGGTGGCCCCGTATCTGCGCGGGCTATCCCCGCTGTGGAGGGCTTTCCTGGCCCTGTGGATGTCCGATGAGTCCTACGCGCTGGCCATTGCAGAGTACGAGCAGGGCCGAGGAAACCATCACCACTTTCTAGGGACTAACGTCGGCATCTATCTGGCATGGCCGACCAGTGGGTTGCTGGGTGCACTGCTGGGCGCTGCTATCCCTGAGCCTAGACGGTACGGACTCGACCTGGTCTTCCCGCTGGGTTTCCTGGGACTACTGATGACCTTCCTGAAGGATCGCACCGGCGCATTCGTCGCGCTGGTGGCTGGCGGAGTGGCTCTTTTGGGAACCTACCTGCTACCTGGCAAGTGGGTTATCATCATAGCGGGCTTGCTGGGCAGCGGGTTGGGTCTGCTGCTCGAGGAGATAGGGGGGAGATGGGGAAACCCTTGATCTTTTTCGGTATGGCCCTGGCGACCTACTTTACCCGCTACGCGATGATCGCGGTCTTGGATCGGGAACTACCTCCTCTCTTGCGCCGCTGGCTACGGCACGTGCCGCCCGCGATGTTGGCGGCACTCGTTGTGCCGGCCGCCCTGGCGCCGCAGGGTCGCCTGCAGGTCGATACGCACACCTGGGCCGTGTTGGTGGGGGCTGTCCTCGCGTGGCGCACACGCAGCGTCCTGTGGACGATATTGGGAGGGATAGCCGCATTCTGGATGCTGAGCTTGGTCGGATTGTGACCCCGGGGGAGTGGGGCTACACCATCCCCACCGGTCCTGCTGCTGCTGTCGAAACCTGGTAGTTCTGCTTGTACGGTGCGCGGCAGGTTAAAGTCGATCAGGATTCCACTGTGGTTTCTTGGCGGTTCATATCGACCGCGAATCTAATCGGGTCGATCGGGATAAAAGTCGATCACTTTCTGTCCTCCCACGCGGGTCTGCGCCGCTGCCCGCCCTTTCACCTTCCCGGTCACAATTGGAACGCCGGCCGTCTGCTCCACGTTTTCGGTCAGGGCCTGCAGCGGCAGGGACAGCCCGATCAGCGTGCGCGCCTCATTCAGGGCGAAGCGGGGCGCGTCAGGCGCCGACACCAGGGCTGACTTTGTCGGGTCCCATACCAGGAAGTAGGGTTCGTACTTTCCACTGGCGTCGTTGTATGAAACACCGATGGCCACCTCGTACCCCAGGTCGGGATTGACGCGAGCCGAACCCGCTGGGCGGCCGGTGGACAGGTCACCATCCAGATCCAGCACAAAGACCCAGTCGGTGAACACCGGAGGCGGGTCGGGGATCGCGCTATACATAGAGATCCACAGCAACACTTCATCCTCGGTGGCCCATTCGGCCAATTCCGCTGGCACTCCCTGGGTCGATTGAAGCACCACTTGAAGGTCAGCACCCACACTTGCTGCACGGATGTCCACGCCATCGGGGACTCGCTTGACAGGATCCCCGCTGGCGTAAGCGCCGACATCGCCCAGAGGATCGGACGGCGGAGTGGGGGAAGGCCCCGATGTCGGTGTAGGGTTAGGGGTGGGTGTGAGGGCCGGTCTTTCGGTCGGTGTGGGCGTGTTCGTCGGCGCTGGCGTAGTCACCACTGCTGCACCATCCGTCGGGATCGGCGTGAGCACTGGCGTGGGAGCGGTCGATGCTCCGGTGGTTGGCGACGCGGCAGTTGGCGTTCGCTCTGGTGCGGACAGAAGAAACGTGCGTGCAACAAGTGCTGCGCCTGTACACAGGACAATTATGATGATAGCTCCAAACGCTATCATCCAAACAGCCCTAGTACGTTGCTGGGTCATAAACTCGCGATATTCGCGCATAATCACTCCACTTGTATCTCGATTTGCTGATCCCTGCCTGGTGAAGACTGCCCCCTCGCAACGGTCAGACTGTTCTACCCGTTCACAGCGCATGCCGTCGGCTTGGCCTCCTACCCAGGTGGAGTCACGAGACCCCTGCTTCTGTCCGAGGCAGGGCCAGTATAACTCAAGCCTGCTTGGACGTCAAAGCGGCGTTGGCGGTGGGTTGGTCATCGGAACGTCACGCTGTGCCGTAACGGTATTGTAACTTTGTGTTGCCAAGCATCGTGGTATAATAATATTCATAAACCACTTCGCTTCTTGGTACGCTGATCCGGGCGAGGAATCGGCACGACAGTACGGAGTTGCTTGTGAACAAGTACTTTGGTTAGAAGTATTCTGTTCGCAACGAGATGGAAAGCGTGTTCGCCTTCACTCGTGGGAGCCTTTCTGTCCAACAGCATAACTGGAGGTGTGACATGGTAGGACTGAACAAGCGTATTGGTGCCTCGACGCTTGCGAGAACTGGATTGGTCATCCTCGCAACGGCGGCCCTTTTGTCGTTAGCGTGGGTAGTCGTCGTGGCTGGGTCGGAGGCTAATTCGGAGCACGTCCACAGGGCCAGTCCGCGGTTCGCTGAATTGGGCGATGTGGACGCCAATACCACCGCCGCAGTGAACGGCGGGAACTTGGTAGAGGACGAGGATGGCAGCGTGGTGGTCACGGCCGGTGTGACCCTGGACCACGACTTTGGTGAACTCTTGGTCGGCGAGGCCAACGATGACAACCTCGTCGATATCAGCGACTTTGGCGTCTGGAAGGCCACCTTCTGGAGCACGGCTGATCTGCGGGCTGATTTCGATCTGAGTCGCCGTGTTGACATTGACGACTTTGGTTGGATCAAGAAGAACTTTCTCAAGCAGGGGGATGGCCCGCTGAGTACGCGGGCGTCAATGCCCTATGCTTGGGAAACGAGTAGCCCGATCGGGCAGTCGCAGGCCAGCACGGTGACCGTCTATCTCGATCCTCCAGCAAGCAGCGTGGCTGCTGACGAGATCTTCACCGTGGCGATCAAGATCGCCGCCGGGATGCAACAAGTGGATGGCGCGCAGGCCTACGTTGACTTTGCCCCTGAGCACCTTATGGTAACGGGAATAAGTGGTGGGGGAGTTCTGCCGGACGAGATATACAATTCCTATTCCAATACCCTGGGACAAGCGGATTACGCCGCGGGTGATATCAGCGAGACAGTGTCCGGAACCTTCACGCTGGCCACCATCACCTTCCAGGCGGTGACGGAGACGACAGGGACACCGACAGAGCTGTCCTTCCATACGACTTCCCCAAGAGAGACTCGGGTCATTCTTGGGGAGACTACCCTGACCAGCACGCTCAGCGGTGGGGAGGTGGTCATTGTCGGAAGTCACTACATATACCTGCCCCTCGTGCTGCGCAATTACGCACAGCTGCAGGCGGACTTTACAGCCTCACCGACCAGTGGTCCGGCTCCGTTGACCGTCGTCTTTACCAACACATCCACCGGGCTTTACACTGATAGCTGGTGGGACTTTGGAGACGGCATCACCAGCACCCAAACCAGCCCTACACACACGTACACATCACGTGGGACGTACACCGTCGCCCTGACCGTGAGCAAGATGACGGGAACGTCGGTCCTGCCGGGAGATAGCTCCACCCTGGTCCGTCCGAATTATATCGCTGTTGAAGAACGCCCCGCGGCTCCCAGCCATCTGCAGGCCACACCGATCAGTTGCAGCCAGATCGAGCTGACCTGGCAGGATAACTCGTCTAACGAAACCGGCTTTACCATCTATGACGGAATAACGATGACGCACGTCGGAGCCAACACAACCTCGTACACGTTCGGGGGGCTGGCCCCATCGACCTATCGCTGTTTCCTGGTTCGGGCCTTCAACGAGTACGGTAGTTCGGGCTGGAACGATGACGACAATAATGGTGAACCCGACTGGGCCTGTACCACGACTTTGTCGGGTACTGAGATGATCGTCAACGGCAGCTTTGAGGACGACGGGGGCTGGGTCATCCCCGATACCCCATATCCTGCTGCGTACACCACTGCGATCACCCGCAGCGGCAGCCGGGCCATGCGCGCGGGCATTGTCGAGTCCGCCGACAACCGTTATAGTTACTCATCGTTTCGCCAGACGGTGACCATTCCCGCCGACGTCGTCAGCGCCACACTGCGCTTCTGGCTCTATCCGATAAGCGGGGAGCCCCCGGTTACCCCGACCTTTTCTGCGCGGCCATTGGCCGCTACGGTCGAGGAAGCGGTCCTGGCAAGCGACAGGCAGTACGTGGTTGTCCTCAATGAGTACAACGAGTGGATCAACACGCTGGTCTGGCAACGAACGAATGACCAGGAGTGGACGCCCCACGAGTTCGATCTGTCAGTGTATTCTGGCCAGACCATCAAGCTGCAGTTCGGCGTCTACAACGACGGTTGGGACGGCGTCACGGCGATGGTCGTGGACGACGTCTCGTTGCTGATCTGTGACTCCACTGATCAAATGTGGTTGGGCCGGGGACGATTGGGAAGCGGTGTTTCGAACGCTTATAGGACAAAGCTGATCGAGCTACTCGAGGAGGGGGTGAAATGAACACACGTAGAGTAAAAGCCGCGTTTTGTGGTTTTGAGGCACCGTCTGTTCCATGGAGCAGACGCGCAGGGGTTGGTCGTCTGCTGCTCAGGCGATGGGGGCCTAGGGTGCTCGCCATCGTGTTGGCGCTGATGCTGGCGGGCGCGGCAACAGTGCTGGCTGCCGGAAGCGGGCGGAGCCCAGACCAACTCGTGGCGCAGTCGCCACTCCCCACGCCCACCAATACTCCCGCTCCTACCACTTCCGGTGGGTTCTACTACACAGTGCGACGTGGAGACACGTTGTCCAGCATCGCCTGGCGCTTTGGCACTACTGTCCAGGCCATCGTCCAGGCCAACGGTATCGTCAACCCCAACTTGATCTTTGCCGGGCAGGTGTTCTGGATACCGTCTGGCGGCGGAGGCCCGACCGGCCCGACCGTCTACATCGTCCGGCGCGGTGACACGCTCTATTCCATCGCCCGGCGTTTCGGGACCACCTATCAGGCGCTGGCGGCCCTGAATGGCTTGCACTATCCCTACACCATTTACGTGGGACAGCGGCTCGTCATCTCCGGCTCTGGTGCGCCGGGGCCGGCGCCTCCGCCGTCCCAGCGGATTTACATCGTTCAGCGCGGCGATACGCTCTGGTCCATCGCCCTGCGCTACGGCACCACGCCCTGGGCCATCGCGAATGCCAATGGCCTGTGGAATCTAAACCTCATATACGTGGGGCAGCGACTCATTATACCGTAGAATCGCTTGTTCTCCGAGTAGATGGAGTGTCCGGCATCTCTCAGGTGCCGGACACTTCTCCCACGGGGGGTGCGCCAAACCTAGGTAAGCACTCCGGTGATATCCCTGTTTGACACAATTGAGCACCGGCTAGGCTGTCCTCCTGGGCGCGTGCTGGCGAGTCGAGGGTTCGCGGTTGACACCGCGGAAAGGTGTGGTAAAATTCAGCGTCTGAATTTTAGCCCGAATAATGAGCTTTGAAGGCAGGCTATGTCGCAAGTAGAGCGCGAGTTGCGCATCCTGGAGACCCTGGAGCAGAATCCTGAGATCACCCAGGCCAACCTGGCCGCTCAGTTGGGCGTGGCGGTAGGCAGCGTCAACTGGTACCTCAAGCGACTGATCCGCAAAGGGTATGTCAAGGCGACCAAGATGAAGCGACGCCGGCTAAAGTATTTCGTCACCCCCCAGGGGCTGGCGCTGAAAGCCCGGCTGACCTCGCAGTATATGGAGGCATCTCTGCGGGTCTATCGGGAATTGCGCGAGGCAGCAAAGGAGACCTTGGCCCAGGCGCGCGGTGCAGGTTACTCGGCGGTCAGTGCCGATGGCAAGGGCGAGGCGATAGAGATCTTCCGCCTGACTTGTCTGGAAGAGGGGGGGCGTGTCGAGAGGAATCCCTCTTTTTCACTTCCAGTGGTGCGAGCAGAGGGTACGGCATTCGTGGTGGAGTGGCCGGTAGAGCGGCGACTGGGACCTGCTGATGAACTCCAAATCCGGCTTTCCCTCCAGGTGCCTCCAGTCCAGCGCATACGTTCAATACTAGCTCAGCAGGACACCTTGTTGAGCATCTGGAGCGAGCGTCTCCGGCGAGCGCACCCAGAGATGTCGGATTTGGCTCGCTGCCGCATGATGTTCGAGAGACTGGCACAGAATGACTGACCAGCCCGACTTGACACTCTATATCGATGTTCTGTTGACGCTGGAGCGGTTGGAGGTGCCCTATGTTGTGATTGGCGCCTTTGCCGGCATCTCGTATGGGGTTACCCGCGTCACCGCCGATGTGGACATCGTTGTGGATTTGGACGAGGCGCATATCCAGGCACTGGCAGGGACATATCCGCCGCCCAGATTCTACGCTGATCCCGAGCAGATGCGCGAGTCCATCCGCTTGGGTATTATGTTCAACATCATCGACACAGCCGAAGGGCGAAAAGTCGACCTGATCCCGTTGACAATGAGGCCAGGATACGACTGGGCACTCCAAGGTCGCATCCGCCGTGACGTTCCACTGCCTGGGCAGGATGTCTTCCAGGCTTGGTTTGCCCGTCCTGAGGACGTGATCGTGGGCAAGTTGATGGCCTGGCAGGAGGGGCGGTCCTTCAAGCATGAGCAAGACATCCGCGATATTCTCGTCGCTGTGCGGCTGGGAGATGACTCGGAACTGACGTCAATGTTCGACGCGAGCTACATCGATCGGTGGGCTGCCCGGTTAGGGTCTGAGGTCCAGCAGTTGTGGGAACAGCTTAACCGGGTGGCAGGGTATAGAGAGCAGGGGGAAACGTATGCACTTGGGTATTAGAATCCATCCTACAGCAGACGTGTCAGAACAGGCCGAGATCGGTGAGGGAACCAGCATTTGGCATCAGGCGCAGGTACGCGAGGGAGCGCGGATTGGCCGCAATTGTATTCTTTCCAAGGGCGTGTACATCTGTGCTGGGGTAGTCATCGGAGACAACGTCAAGGTCCAGAACTATGTCTCCATCTACCACGGAGTCACCCTTGAGGATGGGGTCTTCTGCGGTCCGCACTGTGTCTTTACCAACGATAAACTGCCCCGCGCCATCAATGCCGATGGATCGCTCAAGTCCACTGACGACTGGCAGTCCACGCCGACGCTGGTCCAGCGAGGCGCATCGGTCGGCGCCAACGCGGTCATCGTCTGTGGCGTCACCATCGGCAAGTGGGCGATGATCGGTGCCGGCTCAGTCGTATCTCGCGACGTCCCCGACTATGGATTGGTGTGGGGGAATCCAGCGCGGCTGCGCGGGTTTGTCTGTCCGTGTGGGCATCGATTGCAGGGAGGCCCGGAGACGGAGGAAACGGGAGAAGGCGAGACAATCGCCCTACGCTGCCCTGAGTGCGGGACAGCGATCGAAGTCAGCAGAACATACTGGGAGCAGAGACAATGATACCAATTTCAAAGCCGTTGATCACGGAAGCGGAGAAGAAAGCCGTCCTCGAGGTGTTAGAGTCGGGGATGCTGGCGCAGGGAGCGCGGGTGGCGCGACTGGAGGAGCGATTCGCCGAGGTGTGCGGAACGCGTCACGCTATCGCGACGTCCTCAGGGACGACGGCGCTACACATCGCGCTCATGGCCCATGGGATTGGCCCTGGCGACGAGGTGATCACCACGCCATTCACGTTCATCGCCACGGTCAACTCCATGCTGTTCGTGAGGGCCAAGCCGGTTCTCGTGGATATCGAGGAGGAGACCTTCAATATTGACCCGGCGTTGATCGAGGGAGCAATCACTCCTCGCACTCGGGCCATCATGCCGGTGCATCTCTATGGCTACCCGTGCGACATGGACGCGATCATGGATATTGCCCAGCGTCATGGTTTGCTCGTGATCGAAGATGCGGCGCAGGCGATTGGAGCCACGTATAAGGGCAAACCAATGGGCAGCTTTGGCACAGGCTGCTTCAGCCTCTACGCCACAAAGAACGTCGCCGCTGGCGAGGGTGGGATGATCACCACCGACGACGAATCACTGGCCGAGCAGTGCCGGCTGCTGCGCAGTCACGGTATGCGGCGGCGCTATTACTACGACTTTATGGGCTACAACTTCCGCATGACCGACTTGCACGCAGCCATCGCCTTGGCTCAGATGGACAGATTGGAGGAGCTTACCGCGAAACGGCGGGCCAACGCAGCGTATCTATCAGAGCACCTGGCCGGCGTGGTTAC
>Ga0180438_10006429_pt1 | contig 15893 bp, 8 predicted proteins | sample SS_ome_12_FD_132455 | JGI IMG/M metagenome (GOLD analysis project Ga0180438, IMG submission 132455) | Hypersaline lake sediment archaeal communities from the Salton Sea, California, USA - SS_3_D_2 metaG | ecosystem: Environmental > Aquatic > Non-marine Saline and Alkaline > Hypersaline >...
CCGCACATCCAGTTCCAGACCGACGGACGCGTGGTAATCGACTACATCGACCCCGGCGATGAGCGCTACGGACCGGTCCACGGCGGCGGCAAGATCGGCTTTCGGCAGATGCAGTGGACCGTCGCGCAGTATCGAAACTTCCGCGTGACCGAGCTCCACGCAGCAAGCGAATGAAGCCGCCGGCGGCAGGAAGCCCGCCGCGATATGAAAGCTCCGTGCTGAAAGCTGAGAGCTGATAGCGAAGAGCTGAAAGTGAACACTTGAATGGAGAACGGCAATGAACCACCGCGATGTTACCCGACGCGAGTTCCTGCAAGCCGCTGCCGTCGCGGGGGCCGGCGGCCTGACGGCGGCCGCGCTCGGGGCACAGGCCGCGAGGCGGCAGCCCCCGCGGCCGAACTTCGTCTACCTCTTCTCCGACCAGCAGCACTGGCAGGCGCTGGGCTGCGTCGATCCCTTTTTCGAAACGCCGCATTTGGACGCCTTCGCCTCCGACGCGACGCTTTTCGAGCGGGCGTTCTGCACCACGCCGCAGTGCTCGCCCAGCCGCTCCTCGATGCTCACCGGGCTCTATCCGTCGAAGACCGGCGTGATGGGCAACGTCGGCGCCGCCGGTGGTGAGCCGCTGCGGATGAAGACCCTCGGCGCGATGCTCGAGGAGGCTGGCTACCACACGGCCTATTTTGGCAAGTGGCACCTCGGCAACGACCCCGCCGGCAACGCCGGCTGGACCGAGCAGGACTTCCGAGGCAGGGACGAGAAGACCACCGAGACGGCCGCCGGCTTCCTCCGTTCCCGGCGCGCCGGGCAGGAGCCGTTCTTCCTCGTGGCCTCGTACCTGGACCCCCACGACATCTACCATTTCCGCAACGATCCCGATCCGGCCGCCGCAAAGGACGTGGTCCTTCCCAAATCGTGGCAGCAAGAGGGCTTCGACGGCAAGCCCTCCGTGCAGAAACAGTTCATGACCGACGACCAGGGCACGGCTATCTGGGGCCAGCCCAAAGAGACCTGGCAGTGGTACCGCGAGTTCTACCGCCGCAAGGTGAAGCTCTTTGACGACGGCGCCGGCCAGGTGCTTTCCGCCCTCAAGGAGGCCGGGCTGTGGGAGGACACGATCGTCATCATCAGCTCCGACCACGGCGATATGGACACCCAACACCGCCTGATCTTCAAAGGGCCGTTCATGTACGAGCACATGATCCGCATCCCCATGATCGTCCGCGTTCCCGCCTCGCTGGGCGGGAGCCTCCGCGGCCGCGTAAGCGACTACGACGCGGTGAACGTCGATCTCGTGCCGACGATCCGCGATTTTGCCGGCCTGGGGCCGATCCCGTGCGACGGGTTGTCGCTCGCGCCGCTGTTGACTGGCAAGCCGAACCCGCCCAAGCGGGACTTCGTGATCGGCCAATACTACAGCAAACAGAAGTGGGTCAATCCAATCCGCACCATCCGCACGTCCGAGTTCAAGTTCAACAGGTACATCGACCACGGCGAAGAGCTTTACGACCTGACCAACGACCCACACGAGCTGGTCAATCTGGCCGGCGATGCCGGCTATCGCGAGAAGCGCGGCGAGCTGGCGGCCGAGTTGGACCGCTGGATCGAAACCAACGGCGACCCGTTTTACTCACTTTCCACCGTCCCGCTGGCCACCCGCCGCGTCGGCGACTCGGCTTGAATCGCAGTGGGTACTCCGATAACAATAGGGGTCCGGACCCGGCGTCGGGTGCCACTGCCGGCTTGCCCAGCAGTGCGGAGGGCACGGTTGGACGAGCCAACCGTGCCACCCAGCCCTGGCCAAAACATTCGCATGCTCGGGAAGCAATTGATGAACGGCATTCGTGGACGCGGCCTGCTGACAGCTTTGGTGTTGGTGGGAGCGATGGAATGTTCTTACGGCCTCTGCCAAGAGGCTCCGACTGAGCCGACGCCGGAACAGGCGCTGTACTGGTGGCAGGATGAGCTGCGGGAAGTGGCGGCGGCGGTGAGCGCCGCTCGCTCCGGTGCGGTCTCACCGTGGCCCAAGATGAGCGTGCCGGCAGGGTCGGCGACCATGCCGCTCGCCCCGGCCGCCGGAGAGATTCGCGCCGACGGGAAGCTGGACGAAAAGGCTTGGCAAGAGGCCACCACGTTCCCTGTAGGGTCGATCTTCGACGAGTGGAGTCGCGGCCTGCTGCTGCTCCAGGTGAGCGCCTGCCGCGATGCCGAGCATCTCTACTTGGCCATCCGCGCACCGCGAGACCTCACCGGGCTCGGCACGCACACGCCCGACGGCGAGCTGTTTCGCGTGGACAACACGCCTTATCGCGTTGGCCCCGGCGGCCTGTTCGTAGTCCCGCCTTCAGGCGAGTTAGTAGTCCCGCCTTCAGGCGGAACAAGCCGGCTAAAGCCTGAACTACAAACGGGCGGCAGCATCGCCGGCGACGGCTGCGTCATCGAGCTTGTGATGCCTTATCACAAAGGCGGCCCGGTAAGTCTCTCATTCACCGTGGAGAATCTCCGCTACGTCGACGGCAGGTTGCCGCCCGCGGCCCGAAGCCTGGGAATCGACAAGCTCCAGTCGCCCGCCGGCGGCCGCTCGGACTACCGCACCGGCGCGCTCTGGCTGGAGCCGATCAGCGTGCGGCTGGTGCCGGCTCGCCACGCCGCGCGGCTCGAATCGCCGCCCGCCGACGGTGGCCACGACGGCGTGTCGCTTTTCTCTTGGCAGCAGGAGATCGACGGCAAGACGTTTTCCTATGACGGCTTTACCTATCGCGAGCCGATCGCCGGGACGCTGAAGGCGGCCGAGGCGATACTCGATCGGGCCGTCGCCGCCGGCTCCCGCAGTGCCGATCCGGCCGGCGACTTGCCGGCGCTTGATGCGATTCAGGCAGCCCTCCAAAACGCATCGCCAGAGGATTGCGACCAATGGCGGGCGCTCTACTGCCGCGCCCGCGGGCTCCGGGCCAGAATGCATCTAGCCCTGTTGGACGCACCGCTTTTGTTCGTCAAGCAGCATCCGTACTTCGCCGGGCACATTTACGACGACTATTACACGTGGCATCCCGGCGGCGGCATCTACGTGCTTGAGTCGCCGCACGACGCGGCCCACCATGCCGTCCGCCCGCTGATTGACCCGACGACCAACGAGACGCTCGGCGTCGGCGTCTATCGCGACCCGGAGGTCTCGTGGCAGGCCGACCGCGTGCTCTTTGCGTTCAAAGGCGAGGACGGCAACACCAGCCTCTACGAGATCGGTATCGACGGCCACGGCCTAAGGCGACTGACGGATCCGGGCGGCGACTGCCGGAGCATTCCTACGGAGGCGACTCCCTTCGAGGGCCAGCACGACGTCACGCCCTGCTACTTGCCGGATGGGCGGATCGCCTTCACGTCGACGCGCCCGCGGGCGCTGGTGCCGTGCTTCAACAGCCGCGTCGACACGCTCCACACGGTCGACGCCGACGGCGGCAACGTGCGGAGCGTCTCGTCGAACAACGTCAACGAGTTCGACCCCGCCGTGCTTCCCGACGGCCGGATCCTCTACGGCCGCTGGGAGTACGTCGACAAGACGGCCCTCTACCTGCAGAGCCTTTGGACGGTTCTTCCTGACGGCCGCATGGAAGAGGCCCTCTTCGGCAACAATCTGGCGAAGCCGACGGCGATCCTCGACGCCCGCCCCGTCCCCGGCACGAACCTCCTGGTCGCCTCGCTCACGCCGCACAACGGCCAGGCCGTGGGCGCGATCGGTATGATCGATCCGCTCAAAGGCAAGAATGACTTGGCGGCGATCTTCAATTTCACCCCCGAGTATCCCCTGGAGATGGACCAGGGTCTGCGCGTCGGACCGTGCGATCCTTGGCCGCTCTCGAGCGACGACGTGCTGGTGAGCAACAACGCCATCGCGGCGCACGCGATTATTGAGCTGATCGACCGTCAGGGCGACCGCGAGTTGGTGTACTGCGACCCGGAAATCTCCTGCTACGCGCCGATGCTCGTCAAGCCCCGCCAGAAGCCGACGATCGTCCGGTCGCAGGCCCAACCCGTTGGTTCGGGCACTGACGTAGAGCAAGCGAAGCACGACCCGCCGGCCACGGAACCTGACCGCGGCCGCTTCCTCGTGGTCGACGTCTACCAGGGGATGGGCGACGTGCCCCGAGGCTCGATCAAGCGGCTGCGGATCGTCGAGGAGACCGCCAGGGCCAGCGGCCTGCCGCCCGGCGGACGCTGGTGGAATCAGGCCTTTTTGGTGAGCTGGCAGGGAGCCTACATTGTCAAGAACTTCCTCGGTACCGTGCCCGTGCACGAAGACGGCTCGGCCTACTTCGAGGTGCCCGCCGGACGGGCGGTCTACTTCGAGCTGTTGGACGACGAGGGCCGCGAGATCCAGCGGATGCGGACGTTCGTGCAGGCGGTGCCGGGCGCGACGCGGTCTTGCGTCGGCTGCCACGAGGCGAAGAAGACGGCCCCCTTGCGGCCCGGCCGTCCGCCCCTGGCCATGCTCGGCGAACCGGCACGGCCCGAGCCTGAGTCGTGGGGCTCCGGCTACATCGACTATCCCAGCATGATCCAGCCGCTTCTGGACAAGCACTGCGTCCGCTGCCACGGCGGCGAAAAGGGGATGAAGGCGGGGTTGGATTTTTCCGGCGGCTGGACCTGGGCCTTCAACATCAGCTACGAGACCCTCATCAAGCACCGCCTCACCGGATTTCTCAACTGCCACAACTCCAGCGTCCACACGGCCGAGATCCTCCCGCCGCGGACGATCGGCTCCGGCGCGGCGCCGCTGGCCGAAATCCTCATCAAGCGGCGGGTCCAGATACCCCGGCACGAGCGGGATCTCTTGCTGGCCTGGATGGACACCAACAGCAACTACTACGGCACCTGGGACTACACGCCCTACGCCACCTGCGAAGCGATCCTCGGCACGGCCGGGCCACTTGTGGCCGTAATGAAGGAAGCCGGCTGCAACGCCTGCCACCAGCCGGGCTATGTGGGTAACGATTGGGTGAACCTCCGGACGCCCGAGTGGAGCCGCATTCTGCGGGCGCCGATGGCCGAGTCGGAAAGCGGGCTGGGGCTGGCCATGTGCCGCCAGCGCAAGGCGCGGACCGGCTACCCGCCGGTCACTCAGCGGGTCCAGCCGCCGGACGTCTTCCTCGATACGCTCCAGCCCGAGTGGGGCCCCAGCGGTGAGCCGCACGTCTCGCTTGCCACGACCGACGATCCGCATTACCGCCAGATGCTCACGATCATCTGCCGCGCCCGCGCCGAAGCGCTGGCCACGCCCAGGGTAGACATGCCGGGGGCGGAAATCATTGCCGGCGAGTGCCGCATGCAGACGCCGCCCGTGCCGCCCGACACGCCGCCGGCGCCGGCGGCCGCCCTCCGCCCCGACGGCTCGGTCGAGCTCTCCTGGCGGCTCAGTGCCGCCACGATCGGGCTCCAGTTCGAGCTGCACCGCGGAAGCTCGCCGCAGTTCGCGCCCGAGGCGTCCACGCAGATCGGCCTGACCACGGCGGGCCGCTTCGTCGACCTGGACGCGCCGTCCGGTCTGCAGCACTACGCGCTGGTGGCAACCTCCGCCGGCCGGCGGTCGCAACCGGCAAGGACCTCGATCGACGTGCCGCCGGCCGCGCCGCCCGCGGCGCCGTTGGGCTTGACGATCGAGCCGGCCGCGGGCGAGATCGCCCTGGCCTGGCTGGGGCCGCAACCGGCAGGCGTCCGCTACCACGTCTATCGCGCCGAGGACGGTTCGACCGACTTCGTGCAACTGAGCGCTGAGCCGCTCGCCGCGACAAGTTACTCTGACGTGGCGGTCCGGCCGGAGGTGAGCTACGCCTATGCGGTCCGTGCCGTCGACCGCCGGGGCCGCCAGAGCGATCTTTCCCAATCGGCCGAGGCCGCACCGCTGCCGGAAATTCAAGAGCCCGTCTTCAAGGTCGATTTCGCCGGCGGCGCGATGGCCACACTGCTCGACGGTGAGGTGGTCAAGGGCCGCCTCCACGCCGGGGCAAAAGTGGCCGACGGCAGCTTGGTCCTCGCCTCGACCGGATTTGCCGCGTTCGACGACCGGCCGGAGCTCGACGTCCGCGCGGCTATGTCGGTCGAGTGCTGGGTGCGGATCGACCGCGAAAGCCAGATGCCGGTCGTGCTTAGCGCCGGGGCGTTCAACTCGGCCGGTTGGTTCTTGCAGCGGTACGGCCGCGGCTGGCGGTGGCACCTGGCGCCCGTAAGCTGCGACGGCGGCCGGTCCGTCGTCGGCCGCTGGACGCACCTGGCGGGCACTTACAACGGCCGCAAGGCGTGCCTTTACCAGGACGGCGAGCTCGTGGCCGAAGTCGACGCCGCGGCCGGTTTCGCCCGCTTCGACGGCCCGCTGGTGATCGGCCAGTATTCCCGGCAAGCCGATTCCTACCAAGTTCACGGCGCGATAAGCGGCGTGAAGATCTACCACCGCGTGCTCCGTCCGGACGAGATCGCTGATCGCGAGGCGGAAAAGGGGACAGGTCCAATTTGTGCGAAGCACCCTTCGGGCCGTTCCGGCAAATTGGACCTGTCCCCTTTTCCGCATGCCCCTTTTCCGCATGCGGGCCGGTAGCCGAAGGCGCCGTCATGCTGCACCACCTGAAGATCCCGGACGGAGTCGGTGAGTGGGTTCTCGCGCACCGCGGGCGCGTGCTGCTGGGGATCGGGCTGGTGACGGCCGTGGCGCTGGCGGCCTGCTGGGGCGTGCCCATCCGCGTGTCGATCCTCCAGGGGCTGATGCCCGACGAATCGGAGTACGAGGCGTATTTCGAGCGGGCCACGATGCTCGGCGGCGACAGCGACGCGCTGGTCTACGTAGCCACGCGGGAAGGCGACGCGTTGTTCACGCCGCCGGTGCTCGGCTCAATCCGCGCCGCCGCCCGCGAGCTGGAGAGCCTGCCGGAGATCGGGCAGGTGTTTTCGATTGCCGACGCGCCGCGGCTTCTGCCCGGGGGGCGGCTCTCTTCGCGGGAGGTCGCCGCCCGCGCGGTCTTGCGGAAACGCATTGCCGGGGGCGACGTGCCCGATTTCCGCAAGGCGTCGATGACGCTTGAAAAGTACTGGCCGGATGAGACGGCGGCCCAGCGGCGCGTCGACCCGGCGGCCCTGCGAGCGTCGATGCAAGCGGATCCGATTGCCGGCCGGCTGGTTTCCCGCGACGGCGCCGCCCAGACGATGCTGGTCTGGCTTGCCGACTCGGCCAGCCTGCACAACCGGCCGCAAACCGGCGTTCGCAAGGAAATCGAACGCGTGCTCGGCCGCCACGGGCTGGGCCGGCTGGGCACGTACTGCGCCGGCACGCTCGTGATCCAGGACTGGATGTTCGACGAGGTGATCCGCGCGTTCGTGCTCGTGCTGCCGGTGGTCGCGCTGATCGTCTGCGTGCTGGTCCACGCGATGTTCCACCGCCTCGCCTACGTGCTCTTGACGCTGGTGATCGCGGCGATTGCCATCGCCTGGGCACTGGGGTTCGTGGCGGCGCTGTTCGGCGAGATCACGCTCCTGGTGGCCGCGGTCCCCGCCTTGGTGCTGATCCTCAGCACGGCCGACACGATCCACCTGCTCTCCGCCTACGTCGCCGAGATCAACCGAGGGCTCGGGCGGGAGGAAGCGATCCGCAAGATGTTCCAAGAGGTCGGCGGCGCCTGCGTGCTCACCAGCCTGACAACCTTCGTGGGATTCCTCTCGCTGATGGTGGTGCCGGCGGTGACCCTGCGGCACTTGGCGGCCGCGGCCGCCGTGGGCGTGGCCGGGGCGTTGCTCTTGGCTCTGACGCTGGTCCCGATCACGCTCAGCGTGCTAAACCCGAGGACGGTCCACGACTCGTCGCGATCGCCGATGAACCGCCTGTTGGCGACCGTGTGCCGAGGCTGCCTGAACTTGAGCCTGGCGTATCCGCGGAGCGTGATCGCCGTCCACGCTCTGGTGATTGTCGGGTCGGTGGCGCTGGCCTTGCGGCTGGAGTACGACGCCGACCTCCCTTCGCGGTTCGCCACGACACATCCCCTGCGGCAGAGCATCGACTTCTTCAATCGCGAGATGTTCGGCACGACCACGATCGAGGTGATTCTTCACACGGACCCCGACGCGCTCCTGGCGCCGGCGACGCTTTCCGGCATGGCCGACCTCCAGCGGCGGCTGGCCGAGCGGCCCGAGGTGCTCGACACCGTCTCGATCCTGAACGTGCTCAGGATCATCGACGATCTCTTGGGCTTGCCGACCCGCCAGGGACTCCCCGAAACCGAGGCCGCCGCCACGGCCGCCGTCGAGCTGGCGCGAAGGGCCAGCCCGGAGGCCGTCGGGGCAATGATTTCCCACAAGAAGGGCATGGCGCGGATGGCGGTGCAAGTGGCGCCGACGCGGGTGCTTGAAGTGCTGCGGTATGCCGAAGAGATCGCGGCGCTCGCGCGCGAGTGCCTCCCGCCCGGCACCGACGTGGAGACCGCCGGATACTACTCCGTCGTCGGCAGTGCCGTGCGAGAAGTGCTCAGGAGCCAGGTCGAGGGGTTCATTCTCTGCTTCATCACGGTAACAGTGGTTGTCACGCTGGGCGTCCGCTCGATCCGGCTCGGCCTCCTGGCAGTGCTGCCCAATCTGCTTCCGCTGGCGCTGCTGGGAGGGATCTTGGGGCTGAGGTTCGACATCGTCGACAGCGATTTTCTGGGGATCGCCATCGTCAGCTTCGGCCTGGCGGTGGACGACACGATCCACTTCCTGCACCGCTACGACATCGAGAGGGCCGGCGGCGGCCACCGCCGGGCCTCGCTGGAGCGGACGTTCGTCTACACCGGCGCCGCCATCCTTCGCACCACGGTGATCCTGGGCGTCGGGCTGGTGCCGTTTTCGCTCTCCGGCTACCTCTCGATCCGTGTGCTGGGCACCTACCTCGTCTTCGTGCTCGGCTGTGCCGTGCTCGGCGACCTCCTGCTCCTGCCCGCCCTCATCCTGCTTTTCGGCGGCGAAAACAACCGCAAGAGCGGCACAACGTCAGCACCGTTGAGCGAGTGAAAGAGCGTCCGCCCGCAAGTACGCCTGCTTTCCGCGCCAAGACACCGCGCCCCTGTGGAAATCCGACCCGATCCCTCCAAAGAGAGCCGGCCCGAAGCTCGCCACTTCAGTCCGAGCTTTGGTCGGTTTCTGGGACAATTGGGGGAACTGGCACGGATCAGTGAAGCCGTCTTGCTCGACCACGAACCGGCCTTGACCGAGGATCAGCGGGCGCGCCGACCCGCCGAGAGGCACGCAGCTTCCGAGATGCCCCCAGCAAGTGGTTGGGGCACGGCTGCATGCTGCGAATCGCCCAGACGTCAGAATCGGACCTCGACGGCCTTGGCTCCCAGGAACTCGGGCGTCTGCTCATCCACGTTTTCCAAGCCTGTGGCGAACCGAAGCTCGTTCATCGTACGCTCGGTTTCCAGCATGCTGGAAGCCACGTGGTCGACCTGGCTGCTGATGAACTCCGGCTCCTGCCGATTCACCGCCAACTCGCTCAAGGAGCGGATCTTGTTCTCCAGGCGATCGATCTCCAGTTCGACAAGCTCCTGGTTCTCACGCGCTTTGTTCCAGTTTTCCAGACGGCTGCGGCTCGTCTGGAGGTTGTCTTCCAGGGTTCGCCTCACCCGCTGCGAGCGAGGACTGTCGGCCTCCTCCGGCAGGTTCGCAATCCTCTTCTCCAGGTGCTCAATGTCCTGCCTGATCCGATTCTCGGGGGTTCTCTGGAGAAACCGCTCGAGCGAGAAGTGCGTGTAGAGCAGACGGAGATAGATCCACAACAGCCGGTCGAGCCCGGCGAGTTGAAGATCCTCCAGCGGCCAATCGGCTTTCTCCTTGCCGGGATGTTTCAGCTCGACGGCGATCTCGCGGAGCTCCCGGCACCGTGTGCGGAGGTTCTCGAAGCGGTCGAGCGATTCCTTGGGCAGCGCCCGCGTGATGTGCTTGAGCGTCCGCTCGGTGGAGAGCGATCCCCGGGCCCGAACCGCCTTGGCCTTCTGGGCGTCGACGTACTTCTGGAACTTCGGATGGGTACCCAGCAGGCCGACGTAGGCAGCTTCCGCCGCCAGCACCAGGGGAAACGCTATGTCCGCACGACCGGTCAACAAAGCAAACCCCGCCCCGCCCAGAAATGCGAGCAGGTTCCAGCGGTTCAGGAAGGCCGCTTTGAGGTACTTGGTCAGATCCACGGGCAAGCTCTCGGGAGACGTCCGTCGGAAAGCACATCCCTATTGTACATCCGTCTCAGCTTCGGCCTCCAGACGGCTGATCAGGTCCCGGATATAGTTGACCGTCTCCTGGAATCGCGGTTCACGCTGCATGAGTCGAGCAGGTCGATCGGGGGGTTCGACGGCAAGCTCCCGCATAATCCTTCCGGGTGCGGCGCTTAGCACATAGACCCGATCGCCCAGGAAGACGGCCTCCTCGATCGAGTGGGTCACGAAGAAGACCGTGGCCCCCACCTCCCGCCACAGCGACACCAGCAAGTCCTGCATGTTCATTCGGGTCTGCGGGTCCAGGGCGCCGAAGGGCTCGTCCATGAGGATGATCCGCGGGCGGAGAATGAGCGTGCGGGCGATGGCAACGCGCTGCCGCATCCCTCCGGAGAGCTCATGCGGGTACTTGTCCTGATCGGCGACCACGTCGAGTCCGACGTGGTCGATCCAGCGACGGCCGATTTCAAACCGCTCTCGACGCTCGACGCCCTGACACTCCAGCCCGAAGGTGATGTTCTCCAGCACGGTGCGGTGGTCGAAGCTGGTATAGTCCTGGAAGACCATGCCGCGGTCGGCCCCGGGATCCGATACGGGACGATCCAACACCAGCACCTCGCCTTCGGTGGCGGGGTGCTGCGGCGCCAAACCGGCGATCAAGCGCAAGATCGTGCTCTTGCCGCAACCACTGGGCCCCAGAATCCCGATGAACTCTCCCTTGCCGGGAAGATCTTCTACGGCGAAGTTGACGTCCTGAATCGCCGTGAAAGCATTGGGCATGCCGGCGTTGTACGTCTTGGTGACGCCGCGAAACTCGACGACGTGCGGCGCCGCGGGCTTCCGGAAATCGTGTGCAGGGGCCAAGACCTCGCCCACGCCGACGGCACTCGGCGCTGAAGGCGATTTCGGGGCGTCGGCGGGGTCGTGGCTCATCGACGGTTACTCGGATGCGTTGTCAGCGTCGGAGCCCGCAAAGGCCTCTTCTGCCGGGCTCGAAGCGGCGCCGGCCGTGGGCTGGCGGCGAAAGAACGCTCTGAAGAACAGGAACTTGACGTCTTCCCAGCCTCGCAGAACGGCCCGCACGAGCCAATGCAGGATTCCGATTGTGTTGTATTTGTGCGGGAAGAGCTCTCGCTGAACCCAGTACAAGAAGCGATCGATTCCCAAGGCCAGCAGGGGGATGATCATCAGCAGGAGGAAGATGTGGGTCGGAAACCCGCGGCGCTGGGAGTTGATGATGATATTTCCAAGTCCCCCTGCCTCGCCGCCGAAGGCAACCAGTTCGGCGAGCATGATGTAGCCGAAGGCGAGGCCGAACAAAAGGCGTAAGGAGTCGAGGATGTTGGGCAAAGCGAGGGGGACAAGGACTTTGAGGACGATTTGCCGGCGGCTTGCGCCGAGGGTGTAGGCGGTATCGATGTACTTGGTGCTGACGCCGCTGACGGCGGTGGCCGAATCCATGACAATGAAGGCCACGCAGGCGATGAAGATGAACATGATCTTCTGAAGCTCCCCGATTCCGAAGAAGGAGAAGGTCAGCGGAATCAGCGCGGCGATGGGAATGTTGCGACCCATGATCGTCAAGGGCGCACAGAACGCGTTGACCCAGCGGAAGCAACCGCAGAGCACGCCGAGAGGAACGCCCACGATCGCGGCCAGACCGAACCCGAGGGTGACTCGTTTCAGCGTGGCGTATGCATTGCGGGCGAGCGCACGATCGAACCAGAGTTCCTTGAAGTCGCCGAAGGTGTCTTTGGGAGTGGGTAGAATATTGCGGCTGAAAACCTGCCGTTCTGCCAGCACCCACCACGTCCCCAGACAGAATGCCACACAGAGCAGCCCGGAGAGAACGGCCAGCCATCGGGGGACGGGGCGACGGAGCGCAAGAAAGGAAAAACGCCGGGTCGGCGCCCAGGCGGGGACCTCGGTCCCCGCGCCCGCCGCCGCCTTCGTTGTGGGCTCTGGCGATTCGCCTTCGGGCTGGTTCGTCGAATGCTCGTCCACGCGCCCGCTTCTCAGAAAACTCTACTGGGCCTCGGCGGAATAAACCTTGATCTCCACGCGGCGATTCTTGGCATGGTTGAACTGATCGTCAGGATCGGCCGGGCGGGCCCAACCGAATCCATCGACCGAGAACCTGTCCGGGTCCAGGCTGTACTCTTCTACGAGAGCCTCCTTGACGGCGTTGGCACGCTTCATCGACAGGTCCTTGACGAGGCCCTCGGGAACCTGCCCCTGCATGGAGCTATCCGTGTGGCCCTCGATGATGATCCGTGCCGCCCCGAACGTCTCGGTCCTCTGCGCCGCTTGTTTCAGCACGCTGGGGACGTTCGGGTCGTAGAGCTCCTCCACCGTCTGCCCATCGACTTCCCTGGTGATCTTCTTGTTGAGATCCCAGTCGTTCGGGGCGAAGCGAATCACGATCGTGTTGGTCAGGATCTCGTCCGCCTCCACCCGGACCCGCCCTGGATCCTTGGGGACGAAGGCGACGCCGTACTCGGGCTTCTGGCGCCTGTATTTCTCCTCTTTGCCGAGCTTGTCGATGATGCGGGCGTCCATCACCTCAAAGGCGGAGACTTTCCTTTGCTGGATGGAGCCGATCTGCCAGTACAAATCGTAGGCGCTGTTCCAGATGCTCTCGAAATTGGTGGGATTATTCTTGTTGAGGAAGAACTCGAAATTCTCGCCCCAGTTCGTGCTATGCGCGTCGGCGAACATCGAGAGCACTTCATCGGCCGGAATGCCGTAGCCTTCGGCCATCAACTGGGCGCATCGCTGCTTGTTCTGCGCGAGCTTCAGCTCCTCCATGGCATCGAAGATCCCGCGGACCAGCCCTTCGCAAATGCCCGCATGGTCCCTGGCGAAGTCGGCGCGGGCGAACCAGACGTCGGCAATCAGCTTGTTGGCCGTTGCCGTGGTGACCAGCATGCGGTTGCCTTTCGCTTCGGCCAGGTTGTAGATGTCGGGTGCCCAGGAAACCGCCGCGGCGATCTGCTTCTCCACCTCGAACGCCCTAGCCGCCTCGAAGGCCGTGGCGGTGTACGTCCACTTGACTTCGCGGGGTTGGACGCCGCCGGTCACGAGCGAGAACAAGGCGAAGTACTCCGAGGGCGAGTTCTTGGCGAGCACGATCTCCTTGCCGCGGAGATCGCGAACCGTCTTGATGCCTTCGCGAACCACGATCCCGTCGCCGCCGTTAGACCAGTCGATCTGCTGGTAGATGCGAGGCATGACCAGCGGGTCGTTCGCTCTGACAAACCCGTCCATGAACAGCGGCACCATGTCGAGCGTGGCCCAGCCGACGTGGACCTGGCCGGCCGCGTACGCGTCGCGCATGGCGACGGGGTCGTCGATGAGCACCAGCTCGACCTTGAAATCGCCGCCGTCGGGGTTCTTCCAGACCTTGCCGGCCTTGAAGCCGTTGTTGGCCAGAATGATCGGTCCCCACCCGGCCCAAACGTTCAAGGAGAAGCGGACGGTATTGTCCACCAGGGCTTGATAGGCGGCAGTCCCCTCAGGAGGCGGCAAGCCTTCTCCCGGAATCTTCGTGTATTCCCCCACGGTGGCAAGGCGTCCTCCATCCGGGGCTTCCACCGTCTCCGGGGTGAAATCATCCAGTACGACGTCGCCGCGCTGCTTCTTGCCCGGCTCCTGTTCTTCCGGGAAAAAGACGTCGGCCTGGTAAATCGCAAACGCCACCAAACCAACAACAACCACGCCGAGTGCGACGTAAAACGAAGCTTTCGGTTTCCCTGCCATGGCTTCCTCCCTTTTCTTGAGCAGAGACAAACGCAATGCCTAGCCGCGAAAAACGGTTTTCGGCCGAGCCCTGTGCATCGTGTGCATCACCTGCATGAGGTCGTAGGCTGTCAGCTCGCACAGTAGCTGCGTGACTTTCCCGTGCAGCTCGTCGTCCAACAGCGGCTCCACTTCCTTCATCAGGTCGACCAGCCGCGCCTCCTGCGCTTGGATCTCCGATTCGTCCACGACGCCGTCGGCCACGGCCTCCAGGAAAGACTCCAGGCGCCGGGCCTTTTCGGCAATGATCGGCACGTTCGACGATTCGTCCAGCCAGGCGGATTTTCCTTGTGCTCCCGTCATGCGATTCCTCCCGTGTAAGACCTGCACCGAGCAAGGTTTTCCTCGAATAACTACTCCTCCAGGATCTGACGGATTGCGGTCATCCGTTCTTGAAGCCGGGCGCGACCGTCCGGCTTGGAGACCTTCTCGCGCCATTGTGGCGGAAGAAAGCTCACCTGCGTACACTCCAACACGGCCGCCATCTCCTGCAGCTCTTTCTGCAAACCTTGCGACGAGGGAATAAACTCGCCCAAGGCGAACTCCAGGTCGGCGGTCGTCAGCTCGTTGCGGCCCTCGGAGAGGGCCCGCCGCTTCGCCCCCAGCACGATGCTCTCAATGTCCGCGCCGGTAAAACGCCGCTCCGGTGAAACGGGCGGCACCGCCTCGGCGGCCAGCGCTATCTTGTTCTTCCGGGCCATCACCGCGAACATGGTGCGAATCTCGCCTTCTTCGAGGGGATAGAAAAGCGGGATGTGCACTTCCGCGCGACCCTGCCGCTTCAAGTCGATGGGCAACAGCTCCGGCCGCGAAGTCAAGAGCATCCAGATGATCTTGCCGCGGTATCGCGTGTCGCCCATTTGCCGGGCGATCATCGAAAAAACCCGCGCCGACGTGCCCGAATCGCCTTCCGCTTGCCGCGTTCCCAGGGCGGCGTCGGCCTCGTCGATGATCACGACCACCGGGCCGAGCCAGCGAAGCACCGACAGCACTTTCTGCAGGTTGCCTTCCGTTTCGCCGACGTACTTCGAGCGAAAGTTCTTGAAGACGGCGCAGGGAATGCCGATCGATCCGGCGTAGCATTCCGCCAAGAACGTCTTGCCCGTGCCCACCGGCCCGCATATCAGGTATCCCATCGGAGCCGAGTCGAGCTGGCCGCGACCGATCCACTGGGCGTCCTCTCGAAGCCGCCGCTTGGCCTCGGTGTGCCCGACGCCCATCTCCAGGGTGTGCCCCGGCTCGATGAACTCCACCAGCCCCTGGCATTCCCGTTCAATGATCCCCTTTTTGATTTCCCGAAACCGGCGGCTGTCCACGCGGCGACCGCTGTGTGCCGCCTGCGAGAGCAAGACGTTCAGGTTCACCAGGCTCAGCCCGTTGGAAAGGTCGGCCAACTCCTCGGCCGAAAACTCAGTCAGCTTCGAGAAGTCCTCCTTTTGGGCCACGGTTTGGGAGAAGCGGAGCCGCTCGTCGCGGTCCGGAAGCGGCACCTCGACCACGGCCACGTGGGGACTTTGGACCAGCCGTTCGCTCACTTCCGCCAATCGATCCGCCACCAGGCAAAACGCCATGTTCACCCGCTTGATGTGCGGGTTCTGGGCCCAGCTCAAGAACCGAACCAGACGCGCCGCATGCCCTCGGGCCAGCGATCCCAAGTCGCCCTCCGGAACCAGATACTGGGCGTAGTCGAACAGAACGGCGATGCTCATGCGGTCTGTCGGGCCGTCGATCAGGCAGCGCTCGACCAGTCGGTCGAGCAACAAGAGGACGCGGTCGGGCTCCCCTGGCCAGTTTCTCAGCTCGCCCCACCGGGCCGTCAGGTGCCGGACCATCTTTTGCAGCCGCCCCGAATCGCTCCCGGCACGCGGCCGCAGCCCC
>Ga0180438_10006430_pt1 | contig 15892 bp, 10 predicted proteins | sample SS_ome_12_FD_132455 | JGI IMG/M metagenome (GOLD analysis project Ga0180438, IMG submission 132455) | Hypersaline lake sediment archaeal communities from the Salton Sea, California, USA - SS_3_D_2 metaG | ecosystem: Environmental > Aquatic > Non-marine Saline and Alkaline > Hypersaline >...
AGTGGACATGCTCTATATCCCGTCCATACTGCTTGGTCTCGAAAACGCGGCTCGGCTCATCCATCTGGAATTTGGAGTGCTTTTGGGGGTGGGAGTCTATGCCCTGGCTAAGCGACTCTTGGGCTCGCGGGCTGGTGGATGGCTGGCTCTCTTTGCCCTAGGCACGACCCCGATCCTCGGCACCGTAGGCGGATATGCTCATACTGACCTGGGATGGGCACTCTTCGAGTTCCTGGCAGCCTACGCTCTCCTGTGCTGGCGAGAGGAGGGGGAGCGACGGTGGCTGCTGCTAGCTGGGATCTTTGCCGGGTTAGGTATGGGGAGCAAGTATCACGGCGTGCTTGGCCTGGGAGCGCTCGGTGCCGTGGTCGTCGCTCACCATTTGTCGCGAAGTGGCCTGCTGACCCGCCGGACTTGGCAGCGAGTATTGAGCGACGGTCTGTCCTTCGGGTTGGTGGCGCTGGCCGTGGCGTCTCCGTGGTATCTGAAGAACTGGCTGTGGCTGGGTAATCCAGTCTACCCCACCTGGTTTGGTGGTCGAGGGTGGGATGCCTATCAGTCGGCTAACCTGGCCTTTATGGGCACGAGGTATGGACCACGTCGTGGGGTATTGGGCTTCCTGCTCTTACCTTGGGATCTGTTTCGTTACCCTATCGGCTATTTTGGGCCGGTTCCTTTTGCTTTTCCCACGCCACTTAGCCTCATGTTGCCCTTCTACCTGTTCGTGCGCCGTCGCCCGGTTGTCAACCTGATTTTGCTGTTCGCCTGTGTCAGATTCGGAAGTTGGGCTGTCTCAGCTCGGAATGCACGCTACCTGATGGACGTCTATCCCCTGCTTGCTGTGGTAATGGCTTACCTGCTGGCGGAATTGTCCCGGCGGAGGGGGGGGCAACGGCTGGTACAGGGAGGTGTCCTTGTTTTGCTGGTGGCCAATCTGTCTTGGCAAGCACTCCTACTGGTTCAGGAAGACCCCATCCCGGTGGTGTTGGGCTTGGAGAGTCGCGACGACTATCTGGCCGAGCACAACCAGCCCCCCTATCAGGCCATCCGTTTTATCAACCAACTTCCCGCCGATAGCAGGATCTTTTTCATTGGCAACGGACAGAGTTACTACGTCACTGCCGATCACGTAGCCGATGTCTCCCATGGCAACTGGGGACACTTGGTGTATCTCTGGGGGGAGGAACCGGATCACCTCCACGAAGCGTTGAAAGCTCAGGGAATCACTCACATTTACTATAGTGGCTACGATCTCGCCTGGCGACTGAACTTTGACTTTGAGGGAGGATTGGCCCACGAATTGGCGTTGTTCGAGCAGTTCGCAGCTCGTTGCGCGGACGTGATTTATGACCATGGGGAGGATGGACAGGTGTTTGCTCTACTTGAAGAATGTAGGGACTGACGGAATGAGCGTGTGGCAAAGCCCGTTGCGAACGGTTATTATCGGACTGGACGGTGGGACATTCGACCTGGTGCGGCCCTGGGCGGAGGCCGGTCTGCTGCCCACCTTCAATCGATTGATGGAGGAAGGTTCATGGGGACACTTGCGTTCGACCATGCCACCGATCACTGCGCCAGCATGGTCGTCTTTCATCACTGGCAAGAATCCCGGCAAGCACGGCGTGATTGACTTTGTGTTCAGGAGGCCCGGTTCATACGATGTGTCACCGGTGAACGCCTCGCTGCGCCAGGGGCGTTCTCTGTGGTCATTGTTGAGCGGGGGAGGAAAGACAGTCGTCGTTGTCAACGTGCCCCTCACCTACCCCCCGGAGCCGGTCAAAGGCTGTATGGTCACCGGGTTGCTGACGCCGTCCGAGCGGTCTAACTTCACGTACCCACCCGAGCTAGCCGATACGCTGCGGGAGAGTGGATACCGCATCCATGCGCCCCAGTCATATGCCCGCGGAGACATCGACCGCTTCCTGCAGGCGATATACGAGACAACCGAGGTGCAACTGACTGCCTTGCAGCGTCTGATGAACGGGCAACCGTGGGATTTCCTGATGTATGTTTTCCGGGGACCCGACAGACTGCAGCATGGTCTGTGGCATTTTATGGATGCCGATCACCCCCTGCACGGAGCGCCTGGAACAGATCGTTATCGGGACGCGATCTTGGAGCACTACCAATACGTCGATCGCAAACTCGCTGGATTACTGGCTCAACTGGACGAGCGGACCGTGCTTGTTCTGATGTCCGATCACGGGGCTGGGCCATTTCACAAGTACATCTATATGAACAACTGGCTGAGGCGTTGGGGGTTGTTGCAGATGCAAACAGGGACTGTGACCCGGCTCAAGGGCGCGATGTTCGCTCTGGGGATCACCCCCATTACTGTATACAACCTTATGCTCAGATTGGGCCTGGGAGGGCTGAAAGGACAGGTGACCAAGGGGAGGGGGCAAAAGAAGTTGTCCCACATTTTCCCCTCGTTCAAGGACGTGGATTGGTCTCGAACCAAGGTCTATTCGCTGGGCAATGCCGGTCAGTTGTGGGTCAACCTGCAAGGGCGGGAGCCGATGGGGACGGTCGCTCCAGGCGGAGAGTACGAAGCAGTGCGCCAAGACGTGATCGAACGGTTGTTGACGATGCGCGATCCAGAGACCGGGGAGCAGTTGGTGGGCGACGCGTACACCCGCGAGATGCTGTACCACGGTCCTTATTTGGAGCGCATGCCGGACATCGTGTTCGTGCCCCAAGGGTTTCGCTACTTATCCTTTGGGGAATACGAGTTCGCCTCACATCGTCTGATAGATGTATCGTATGGCATCACCGGCTGGCATCGACAGGAGGGGATAGTCCTGCTCCACGGGGCACCGGTGCGGGCGGGCGGGCGGTGCCTGCGGGAAGCGTGTCTCGAAGATGTGGCCCCCACCGTCCTTTATCTGATGGGCCAGCTGATCCCGGCCGATATGGACGGTCGAGTGCTGACCGAGGCGTTACAGCAGGAGTGGATTGACCCGGTTCGGTTGACGCCGGCAGAGGCGGACGCCAGCGACGTGCGTCAGCACAACGGCTTCTCTGCGGCTGACGAAGAGGCGGTGCGACAGCGATTGCAGGATCTGGGGTATCTGGGATGAACGGGCGAAGCGTGAGTACCAGGCTCAGAACGTGGCTGCTAATTGGGTTTCTGATTGGCGTGCTCTTTGTTCTTGAGAGCGTGGTGGTGCACAACCTCTATACCGCCAACTTCCCTGGCGGGAACGATTTCTATTCTCGATGGGCCGGGGCACGGGCTTTGTTGGTGGAGGGACGCGATCCCTACAGTCTGGAGGTTACCCAAGAGATTCAGGTAGCCAAGGGGATTGACCCGAGCCAGGAAGGGAAGGGCAGCTTTGCCAATCCGCTCTATGTGCTCTTTTTGTTCTGGCCACTCGTCTATCTCCCTTTTGATTGGGCCCAGGCGATATGGATAGTGACGTTGCAGTGGGTGTCTGTGGCGACGGTGGCGGCGCTGTTGAAGCTGGAGCGTTGGCAGCCGTCGCCGGTTGGGCGAATTGCTCTATCACTGGGGACGTTGTTCCTCTATCCCATTGCCCGCAGCATCATACTGGGCCAGTTCACCTTACACATCACCCTGTTCTTGGTGCTGGCACTGTGGGCGTTGCGCCAGGACCGTGATGGTTGGGCCGGTGTGTTGTTGGCTGCTACTTCTGTCAAGCCGCAGGTGTGCATCCTTGTCGTCCTCTGGCTGGTGCTGTGGGCAACCGGACGGCGTCGCTGGCGATTGGTGGGAGGGCTGGTGGTGGGAGGAGCTTTGCTATCGCTGGCTGCAATGGCCCTGTTCCCGCGTTGGCCGATCAGTCTCCTAGAGGACATTCAGCGCTATAGTAAGGTGGCTGGCGGGCGTAATCCGTTGGCGGTTCTGGTCAGCCTGGTGTGGCCCGACGGACCGCAGGTCGTTCGGTATGGACTGGCCGCGCTTCTACTCTTGAGTATGCTGGTGGCCTTTCGACGAGGCTGGCGGGATCGGGATGATGGCGAGTTCTTTCTTCTTGCCACCTACTGGGCTGTCGTCGTCAGTTTGCTGGTCCCTTTTCAGACGGGCACTACCAACCAGGCCATTCTGCTCATCCCGCTGTTCAACTGGCTGCATAAGGCACTCAGGCGGTGGGGGCGCTGGTGGGTGCTGATAGGGGTAAGCGGGCTGCTGATTGCGTTCTGGGTGCTTTTTCTCAGTTCCATCAAGGGCAGCTGGGAGAACCCGGTGATGTTCCTGCCCCTGCCTCTCCTTAGCCTGGTCGTGCTGGGAGGGATTGAGATCAACCGGTGGTGGGCCTCCCGGGGGGCGGCAGATCTTTCTGGATTTGGATAGAACTGTGGATAGTGACCGACGTGCCTGCTTGACGCTCTTCTTTCTGGCCTTGGTCGTGCGCCTGTTGGTCGCCTGGTCACTGCCAGGTCCACCCTACGTGGACGCCTACTTCTACACCGTGGGCGCGTGGCGGCTGGCGGAGGGGTACGGCTTCACCGAACCGTTTCTCTGGCACTACCTCGATCTCCCGACATCCATTCCCCGTCCTGGTTTCCTTTACTGGATGCCGCTCCCATCTGTCTTGGCTGCGCCACTTCTGGCGCTGTTTTCCCCTGTCGTGGGCCGATCGTTCTTGGTCGCTCAGGTGCCCTTCATCCTGCTCTCCTCCCTGCTTTCTCCCATCAGTTACGCCATCGCCTGCCAAACCACGGGGTTGCGCCGGCACGCCTGGGCCGCTGGCTTGCTCACTCTATTCAGTGGCTTCTTCTTCCCATTCTGGACTTTGCCAGAGACCTTTGCTCCGTTCGCTCTTTTTGGATGCCTCGCCCTCTCGGTGGCCGGCAGGCAAGGGCGTTGGCTCGACGCTCTATGGGTTGGTGTGCTGGTTGGCCTGGCACATCTGACTCGTGCCGACGGTGTTTTGCTCCTGCCTGTCGTTGCCCTTGCTCCTTTGATTTCTTCTTCAACGCGTAACGCGCAATCCACGTCAGGCGCTGCTCAAAGCCGCCCCCGTTATGTCATTTGTTTTCTTTCGCTTGTCCTTGTTGGGTATCTGTTGGCGATGGCTCCTTGGTTCGTCCGCAATCTCCGTACCATCGGCCAGCCCCTCTCTCCGGCCGGTACCAAGACCCTCTGGCTGCGCACCTACGACGACATTGCCTGCTACGGATGCGATCTGTCGCTCCATTCCTACCTGGCCTGGGGATGGGGCAACATCCTGAGTTCCAAGCTCTCTGCATTGTGGATCAACTTCCAGCGCTTTCTGGCCGAGAACTGCCAGATTCTCCTGTTACCCTTTGTCCTCGTCGGCCTCTACCGCCTAAAGCGGCGTCTTTCTTTTGCACTCTCTATTCTCTATCTTTTTCTCCTGTATTCGACCCACTCTCTGATTTTCACCTTTCCGGGGTGGCGTGGTGGTTTTTTCCACTCCAGTGGTGCGCTCCTACCATTTCTATACGTGGCGGCGATGGAGGGTTTGGATGCGGCTGTGGGATGGGTAGCGCGACGGCGCCAGCGCTGGAATCTGCCGCAGGCTCGTGTCGTGTTCACTACGGCGGCGGTGGTGGCTGCGCTGGCCCTGAGCCTGTATGCACTGACACAGACGCTACCCACGTGGCGGAGGGCCGATGCGGCCTATCGGGAGATTGGCGCGTGGCTCAAAGCGAGTGACGTCCAATCCAGCGCGGTCGTTTTGGTCAACAACCCGCCGGGATTTACCTATCATACCGGTATACCGTCTGTAGTTGTGCCCAATGGCGACGTGGAGACGCTCGCAGCGGTGGCCGACCGGTACCAGGTCGCCTACGTGGTGCTGGATCGCAACCGGTCGGAAGGGCTAGCGGAGGTATACGCAGGTGCGGTGACGGCAGGTTTGGAGCCGGTAGCGACCTTCAACGATGGAGAGGTCAAACTCTACCGATGGATCGGGTCGCCCTAGTACTTGGCGCAGAGATCAGACGCGAAACGGCCACAGGAGTACGGAGTTGTCTGTGAACAAGTACTTAGGATACGACTTCTCTTTGGGAGGTAGGAGTTTGGCAGCCATAAGTGCTGCGATAATCATTCGGCCCCCTTGTGACCGCTGGGGGCTCAAATCCAGAGTTGCATTTCTTGCCCATCGTGTGGTATACTATATGGGTGTGACCAGCCAGGGTGTGATGCGGGGATGAGACATGACGGATAAGATAAACGTGATGATTGTAGATGACCATCCGCTGTTCCGCCAAGGGCTGCGAAACGTCCTGGCCTCGCACAATGACCTCTGCATCGTCGGTGAGGCGACCGATGGGCCAGAGGCGATTGAGCGAGTGCAAGAGCTCCTTCCGGATGTGGTGTTGATGGACATCAACCTGCCGACTCTCAATGGCCTGCAGGCTACCCGCCAAGTCAAGGCGCTCTGTCCCGAGGTCAATGTCATCATGCTCACCGCCTACGACGACGTGGAGCAGATCTACCACGCGATCCGATCTGGAGCATCTGCCTACTACGCCAAGGATGTCAGCCCTGAGCATTTGGTGAATGTCATTCGGCGAGTGAGTCACGGCTGGTATGTCATCGGCAATGCCGAGTTGGATGAGGATGGCATGGGCAAGTGGCTCCTCGAGGAATTCCGGCGCTTCGGTGGTGGGGTGTTCGAGGAAGAGGATCGGTTCTTCGCGCCGCTCTCTCCCCGTGAGATGGAGATTCTAGAGCTGGTCATTCAGGGTATGAGCAATCGGGAGATAGCCTATCATCTGGGGATCAGTCATCAGACAGTGAAGAACCATATGACTTCTATCTTAAGCAAGCTGGGAGTGGCCGATCGTACGCAAGCGGCCGTCTATGCCCTGCGGCATGGATGGGTGCCCTTGCGCGAATAACCCACAAGGTTGAATTGGGAGCGAGGAGAATGAGCACTGAGATCCAAAGCGATACTGAATCATTGGAGCATTTCTCGGAAGAGTACAGTAGAGAGTACGAGCAGACTCAGCGTGAACTCAAGGAGATCGATCTGCTGATTCAGCAGACGACCGCTGAGGTGGAGCGTCTGGCACAACGCAACACGCACGTGACCAACCGCCTACGGCAGATCGAAGCAGTACTGGATACTGTGCCGCGGGAGGATGTACGGGAGGCGTACGTGGCTGTGTTGGATACGCAGCAGCGACTCTTTACTATGCGTGGCCAGTTGGAGAAGCTGCAGAGCAATCAGCGCAACATAACGCGTTATCTCGATTTGCTCCGTTCCGTGCTGGAGGTGACCGCCAGCACCAAAGCTGATGTCCAGGTTATGGAAGAGGGAGAGCCGTCGCAGCCCCTTGTCGTTCGCATCATCGAGGCCCAGGAACGCGAGCGACTAAAGCTCAGCCGGCAGATACATGATGGCCCGGCACAGTCTCTGACTAATCTGATCCTTCAGGCCGAGATATGCGAGAGGCTTTTTGAAAGTGACCCTTCGCGGGCACAGGCCGAATTGGCCAATCTAAGAAACGCCGTTGCGGGAACGTTCCAGAAGGTAAAGGGGTTTATCCTCAATCTGCGCCCGATGATGCTTGATGATTTGGGGGTGGTCCCTACTCTTCGGCGTTATGTGGACAGTTTCTCCGATAATAGCGGAGTTCCTGCCCACCTGATGGTCACTGGCAAGGAGCGCCGTTTGGAGTCTCACAAGGAAGTGACGATCTTTCGGATTGTGCAGGAGCTGCTCAACAATGCAGTTGACCACGCCCATGCCACCAACGTTCAGATCAACTTGGACCTGAGCGATGACCGTGTTCGCGTATCGGTTGAGGACAATGGCAGTGGTTTTGAGCTTACTGAGACGCTCATCTCTCCGGATGCGGACAAGCTTGGCCTAGCGACGATGCGTGAGCGGATAGAGATGCTGGGGGGACAGATTCACTTCGATAGTGGCCTGGGAAGGGGGACCAAGGTCAGTTTTGAGTTGCCCACTTTTTGACATAAGCGCGAGTAGTACAAAATTCCTATTGCTATGCTAATGGAAATCTAATATAATGGTGTCAACTTAGAGGAAGGGAGGTGAGACAGATGCTGTTTTTGCCGCGTGAAGAGGGACAGGGCTTGGTCGAGTATGCGTTGATTCTTGTTCTGGTCGCCATTGTGGTAATCGTGATTCTGGCCTTGCTAGGTCCCGCTATCGCCAACATCTTCAGCAACATCGTGAGCCAAGTCTAGTCAGTAGCACCACAATAACCTACGCAGATTACACTGTCGAACAAAGCCTCGCAACGCGAGGCTTTGTTCGTAAATGCGTTGCGTTGGTTTTAGGCGGAATCCAATCTTCTCTTGACCTTGTATACACGGAAGTGTGCTACGATAGCGGTACGAAAGTAATAGATCCAAGTTGGACAACCCCGCGTCGTGCCAATCTACACTTGCCTAGCGACGGTCATGTGAGGTATAATGTGGGCATGGTTGATCGTGAGCTGCGAGTTTTGGGAGAGCGAATCTGTCTCTTTTGTCGCTTTGCGTGAGAGTGTGTGAGTTAGGAGGAAACTGATATGAAGCTCTTTCCCAAATCAATACCGAGTCTCCAGTCGTCTCCCTCGTCTTTCCGGCAGTTGGGCCAGGCCATAGCTGAGTTCGCCCTTATGTTGCCTGTTCTTCTCATGATCCTCTTTGTTCTCATTGAGGGCGCATTGGTCATACAGGGCTATCTGACCGTCCAGTATGCCGCCCGTGAGGCGGCGCGTTGGGCCGTGACATACCGCCCTGTTCAAGGCGAGACAATCGACGAGGTCTACTGTACCAACCTCAGCGCTGGGGACAGTGTCGAGGCCTTCCTTGGCACTGAAGCGGGCTACAATTGTGATCCCTATGAGAGCGACGCTGAGTACCATAATCGGCGTGTTGCCCTCATCAAGGAGACGGCTGTTCAGCGCGCGGCTGGTCTGCGCATCAACGGGGATGCTCTGGCGTTGAGTGATGATGTTTATCGTTCTCTGTCTAGCGCGCCGGGCTTTTTTGGCGTGAAGGTGACGGGTGAGACTTGGGCGGGGGATGCGACTGCCTTCGAAGATGATCATCCTGGTCTCCCCGGCTTGCAGGTGCGGGTGGAGGTCGTCCATCGCGTGGCGCTGGTTGATCCCTTCTTGCGCGTCATCGCCCCTAACGGCGTACGGGTCCGAGGTCAGGCGAACATGGTCAACGAGGGCGTGCAGGTTTGGCAACCCTCACCCACACCTCTCACGACGACGCCTGGCGCCTACACTGCCATCCCTTCGCCAACGCCTCGCCAAACGTACACCCCGACCCCACCGCCCGCGACGTCCACGCCGCCGCCTGGAGGGTACAGGATAGACATCCTGTTTGACTATGTCACGAACACGCTGCCATTTGAGAGGGGACACACCGTCGATGTATTGGTCACGGACATCAACGATAACCCCCTGCCCGACGTGCTGGTCAGTTTCTCGACCGACGCGGGAGCCTACGATTACTCTGGGGTGCCGGATCCACAGGATCAGTACGCGGAGGACATGACTGGGGGCGACGGCATCGCCAGGCGGAGGGTCTATGCCAACCGGCCAGTCACGGCTACGCTGAGGGCGTGGGTGGATTTGGACGGGGACAATACCTTGGACGCGGGGGAGGTCAACGACGTGGCGACCAAGGCGTGGCTTGTGCCTGAGGGGGTGCCCTACATCCTTGCCTCCAGCTACGAGGTGGCCCCCCTGGAGGTGATCCTCGTGGATATATATAACCATGACCCACTCGGCAATCCTTACACGCTTCTCTGGTGCCGCACGACTATGACCGGCGGGCTCGAATCCGCCGTGTTGTATAACCAGGAGCTCAGCGTGGACATGGATGGAGATCTGTTGGAGCAAGAGGTGGAGATACCGATGAATAGCGCGGGTCACTATCGGCTGGAGACCCATCCTTATCCTGGCGGCGCTTGCACGCCTCCAGGCAGTCCTCCGGAAACCTGCCTGGGCACTGCCTGCTCGGCGGAGATACGTATGTTGCCCCTCCCGCCTGACCTCGTGATCACCGACATATCCTATCCTGAGGCGTATGGCGACGTGCTGCCTTCCAATGAGGATATCCCATTCACGGTCCGGGTGGAGAATCTGTTGCCCTGGCCTGTAGAGGATGTTTTGTACGACATCGATCTCTATGTGGACCCGCCTGTCACCCCCACGCTGGGGCAGATCGGCGACGCGAAGCAGTGGCTTTCGCATATTGAGGCCTACGGAACGGAGGAGCTGACCTTGACGCTGTCTCTGGCTCCCGGCATCCACGAGCTGTGGGCACAGGTGGACACGACCAATTACGTCGAGGAGCAGGACGAGACGAACAACATGTTTGGCCCCTACGAGGTGGAGGCGGATTGCACCGTTGACAGCACGCCCTATGGCGACGATTTCAACGACGGCTCCTTCAGTGGCAAGTGGTCGCAGTCCGCGATTGGCTCTGGTGTTAACGGGAGCGTGACGGAAAGCGGCGATGGCGAGCTCCAGATCCACGCACTTGGAGCGAGCATATGGGGCAATAGCGACAATTTCTTCTTCGTCCACCAATCTGTCGTCGGCAACTTTGACGCCCGCTTGCGCGTCGTGTCTCCGCCCCCGAACGCGGGGGCCAAGCTGGGGCTGATGGTGCGCAACAGTGGCGCCACCAACAGTCGTCACGTGTTGGCAGCGGCCAGGGATGCGGACGGGGCCAGGCTCCAGTTCGCCTATCGGGAGCAAGATGGAGGGAGCACCGATTATGCCAGCCGCGAGCTCAACCTGGGCGCTATCGGCGAGGGGCGCTGGTTGCGCATCGTGCGCCGCGGCTCTGATTTTCGGTTCTATTACTCCGATGCGGAGGTGCCAGCGAGCGGCGACTGGGTCTATGGTACTAGCGTCACGGTTGGTATGAACGATGCGGTGCTGGTGGGACTGGCCCACGCAAAGTACAGCTCCAGCGGTTCGCCCTATACCAGCCGCGCGGATGAGTTTCTGGTTTGCCAGGGTGGCGATCCTCTGGCGGGGTACGATGCACCGGGGCTGAGAGAATGCACCCAGCTTTTCGAGGTCGGTGGGTTCGAGGGCAACCCGGAGAGGGTCGGCGAGTACTGGCGACAGGGCGCGACGGGGGCAGCTACCCAGCGGGGCGGCTATCTGCAGTACGAGGGGGCTTTCTCAATGCGCCTCCATGCCTCGTTGGGGAGCTACCCGGCGTGTATGGCTCTCGATCCCTGGGTTGCGCAGACGGTCCAGATTCCACCGATTCCGGCCGAGGTACTCACACTGACCCACGTCACCGTGGAAGGGTATCAGGCCGTGGGGGGCAGCTTGGCCGACTGTAGCGTCTACAATAGCACGGATTCCGAGGACTTGCTCTACGTTGAGTTGCGGGATAGAGGGGGGGCTTCCATCTCCGATCCGATCACAATCACAGACGGTGGGGGCATCGCCGAGACCTGGCGGCGCTTCAACGCGGATTTCACCGACGACGTTGATCTGGAATCCCTCGCCGGGCAGGATGTCACGGTCCGCTTCTTTGCTACTCAAGACGCGGATGAGTACGGCACCTGGTTCTACCTGGACAACGTGGAGTGCAACATCTGTTCAGAGTGGCCTGTGCCGGACGAAGAGCCTGGGACGGCGTCTTTCGGCGGGTTGGTGCGCGGGATGACCGGCGCCGTGCCTCAGATTCTGACCGGGGTCAAGGTCATGGCCTACAGCCAAGGTGGACGGGTCTACCGGACGCTCAGCATTCACGATGGTACATATCACTTCTACAACAAGCCTCCGGGGACCTACATCATCTACGCCGAGGCGTGGGCCGGCAACCACCTGTTGGTCGACTCTACCTCGGTGACGGTGGTTTCGGACGAGCGGAACTATGCAGTCAATCTGCTGCTCCAGTAGGGTTTCAGGGCGCAGCAGGGGCGGGACACGAGCAGCAAGGAGCGAAAGGGGGCGGCGTGACGGTTGAGGTCGGAGAAGCGGGGAGAGGGAGATGGTTGGTAGCTGCCGCGGTGGCAGCGGGTGTGTTGGCGGCATTGACCGTCGTCCTGGTGCTAGCCGCTCCCCAGCGCAGCATTCCGCTCGGAGCGACCAATCTCTCGGAAGAAGCCAAGTATGATTCGGTCTTTGCCAGCGCCGCTGTCGGCCCCGACGGGGATCGGGTGGCGGCGATCTGGGTGGAGGAGGTGGCGGGCGTCGAGCGCGCACGCGGTTCACTGTGGCTCCGCTGGGCCTCGGAGAGCACGGGGGGCGGTTGGAGCGATCGGCTGTCCGTCTTTGAGGGTGGGGCGTCGGCGTGTGCCGTCAACGCCGCGGCGGTGGCGGTCACGGATACGCTGGCTCACGTGGCGTATCTGGTCTGGAGTCCCTGTGTAGAGAACACGGAGCGGAGTGTCATCTCGTACACGGTGTGCCACCTGGTGGAAGGTGGCGACTGTGACGCGGCTCAAACGGTCGTGAGCGCTACCTCTGTCCTGCCGGAGTATCTGCCCCGGCTTGTTGGCCTGGACATCGCGCTGGATAACGAGGGGGGACCGCACTTTGTGTACGCGATGTACGATCCGACGGGGACCAGCCCTGTCATCTATTATCGCGAGGGCGTGTCGCAGCCCGCTGAACAGGTCCCTGATAGCGTAGCGAGCCTGAACCCCGCCATAGCCTGGTTCAATGGGGATGTTCACGTAGTATGGGAGGAGGAGGTGGGGGGCGGGGGATTCGAGATCGTGTATAATCGGCGGGGCAGCGGTGGTGGGTGGGCGCATCCCGCCACGCCTCCCAGTAGCTACGCGACGGCTGCCAAGCACCCGCGCAACCCAGACGTCGCTGCTTATGGAGGCGAAGTGGTGGTGACATGGGACTGGCAGTGGACGGCGCAGGCGGACCAGTACGTCCTGGCGTACACGCGCTATCTGACGGATGAGCACAGGTGGATGGACACCTACGAGGTAGGCACGCAGGGAGGGGTGGTAGATCCCCTGATCCTTGGGGACTTTGGTTTTCGTGAACCGCCCTACTACACGTATACCTCCAAAGTGGATCCCCTGCTACCCGCCTATAGCTATCTGCAGCCAGTCGTGGCCCTGGACTGGAAAGGGCTGCCCGCGGTGATCTGGCACGCGGACCGGGGAGGCACGTACGACATCATGTACTCCTGGGCGCAGTCGATGACGACTTCGACTGCGGGGGACAGCATATTCTCCTGGTCGGAACCGGCGGTTTTCAACCGGAGCTCCCAGGGGGACTTTGTCAGTCCGGTCTTGGCGGAGGCTCTTGTCGTCTCGCCCACGCTGCACGTGGTTTACCTGCGACGCCCGACGGGGGACTGGGAGACGTACTACGAGGGCAGAGAGGCAGGCGTCGAGCCGGGCAGTCCGGCCGATTTCCCCTATTCTGTGTACCTACCGCTCGTACTGCGGGGGTTCATAGGAGTGGATTGGTAGGTGACTGGAGTAATGAGGAGGGGCGCGCGCCGGTGGGTCATCCTCCTGGGCCTGGCCTTTGTCGTGGCCCTGGCCCTGGCCCTGTTGATTCTGGCGTTATTCCGGCCTTCGGAGCGGCCTGCTGACACGAGCGGAGGGTTGGCACTGGCCAGTCTTCCAGCCGGTCTCGCCGAAGGCGTGACTGCCCGGCAGGTGTATCCACCTGCTGCGGAGGTCGCCCAGTCCTGGCAGCCGGACGGGCAACTGGCGATAGTCACGGCTCATTGGCGACCCCGTCAGGGTCGCTGGTCCGCTGCCGTCGCCTGGATGTTTCAGTTCTATTCTCCGGCTACCCGCCGGTTGGCGGTGGTCGTCGTCGATGGTGGACGCGCACGCCTCCTGCGGGAGACGTTGAGCCCCTACCCTCTGCGCACCTTTAGCACGGACGACTGGCAGTTGGACAGTCTGGCGGCGCTGGGTGCGTGGTGGAATGCAGGTGGGGGGACTTTTGTCTCTTTGTATTCTGAGGTCGATCTGACGGCCCAGTTGCGGGTGTTGGACGGTGATGGGGAAGGTGAGCGTCTGGCGTGGGCTGTCACCGGCATCATTGGTGACCAGGTGAAGAGACTGGTCGTGGATGGCACGACAGGTGAGCAGATCCAGGACTAGGACCTGCACAGGGAGGGGGACGAGGATGACGATAAGGATGCGGAAGAGACCCGAAGAGGCTGGACAGAGCATGCTGGAGGTGGCGCTGATTCTGCCGTTTCTTGCGCTTCTACTGGTCGCCACGGTGGAGGCAGGCTTTGCCTTGCGAGATTATCTGATGGTCCAGTCGGCCAACCGGGAGGGGGTTCGCTGGGCTGTGCGTACCCCTCCAGGCGACGAATACCGCGACCATTTCCACAGTGCTGCAGAGGTCGAAAGTGTGTTCAACAGGATCCGTATCGCAGCCGATGAGGGCGGGCTGCGAGAGGACGATGTCAGCATCATCTTCACACACGTCTACATCGCTGATGAGGATGAAGATGGACAGCGCGAGCCTACGATATTCAAGGCCACCTGGCCGCCAGGCTTTGACTACCCACCGGGCTTTGATGACGGTGACATCCTGACCCTATCGGTGGACAATGCCACAAAGGCCGCCAGCATCAACGCTACGCGGCAGAGCGCAGACTACGAGCCACTGTGGAACGAGGTTGTCGTCATCGAGGTGTTCTACAGGCACGAGACCGTGTGGGGCTTTGACATCGTCGGATCCTTTGGGAGAGACTGGACGATGTATGCGCAATCTAGCATGCGGATGGTCGGGACAGGGCGACTGGGGGGCGAGTGAGATCACCGAGTGCAGAATGGCGGGAGGGGCAGCGGAGCGCGTATTCTTGAGCTCTCAGGGAGGTGCAACATGAAAGAGGCGATCAGGTTTCTGAAACGGCGACTGCAGCGGTCTGAAGGTTCCTTGGAGCGTTGGGAGAGGGGACAGGCGCTGATCATCGTCGTTTTTGCCGTATTTGGCCTGCTGGTTCTGGTTGGTTTGGCCGTTGACCTGGGCCTGTACTACATCGAGCGGGTGCGGATCGTTCGGGCGGTGGACGCGGCTACCCTGGCCGCGGCATACGAGTTGCCCCTGGAGGACTCGGCCCACGTGCAGGCGATAGACTACCTGCAACAGAACGGCTACGATGCACTAGCAGCGGACACTGCGCTGATTGTCGACGGCGTCAGGATCAGCGCGCCCACTTCGGGGGTGACCAGGACCATCATCTACCTGGACACGGCGATGTTCCAGGATCCGCCAGAAAGCCCGGATACGGCGTACCGGATTCAGGTTCGGGTTCGCCAGGTGGTGCCTGTGGTCTTTCTGCAGTTCGCTGGTTTCGGGAATCTGTTCACCGAGGCCTCTGCCGTCGCCGAGAACATCAACAACTTGGATGTTGTCATCGTCTTTGACCAGTCCGGCTCCATGGAGTTCAACACGGTCTGCTATGGCTGTTGGGAGCCGGATGACGGAGGCTACCCGAGTGGCGACCTGTACCCGCTGCCCTGGCAGGGGCCGGCCGACGGCCTGCCTCAGCACTGTGGGCCGACGCAGGTGTACAATTCCGGCGGCCACGATTATTACTTTATCGAGGCGGAGGAGTACTCGTACACGAACGTTCCAGCCGATCGGGATTTCGCGGGCTCGGGCCGAACCTTCTGGGCGCTCCAGAGGAGTCCCAGCTCTGCGTCTGCCAGGCGGAGATCTGACGACGGGAAGGGCGCGTACATCATGCATATGCCTTACCCGGACAGGGAAACCGTTGCCGGCGGCGCTGGTGAGACCTGCCGGTACGAGGAGATTGATGGTAACCGTGACTTGTCTGTCGGCTCTGACGAAGGCAAGTGCTACTCCGGGGCGCCAGGAGGTCCCTACGAAGCACCCCGAGTGGATTACAACTTTACACCAGTTGTGGACAGGCCCGGCGGCTACTATATATGGGTGCGCGGGCAGGCGGCCGGCAACTGGACTCGAACCAGTCTTGATCCGCCCGACAAGCTCG
>Ga0180438_10006431_pt1 | contig 15892 bp, 18 predicted proteins | sample SS_ome_12_FD_132455 | JGI IMG/M metagenome (GOLD analysis project Ga0180438, IMG submission 132455) | Hypersaline lake sediment archaeal communities from the Salton Sea, California, USA - SS_3_D_2 metaG | ecosystem: Environmental > Aquatic > Non-marine Saline and Alkaline > Hypersaline >...
CGGCGATTCAAATTGTGGTGTTTCTCTTGTACGCAATTCTGCAACGCTGTTCGCTAGCATGTCATTATATATACGGCGTTGTTCTTTGTCTATTTCAACATAGTATCGTTTGTATATTTTTTCTGGGAGGTCTAAACACTCGCTCTTTCTTACTCGCACACAATACGGCGCAATTTTGGCTTTTAGCTTATCCAGGTTTTTAAATTCAACGAGTTCTTCGTATTCACGTTTGGTTTTGCGGTTTAATTTCTTTTCCCATGTTGCATACTCGTGTTTGAAACTTAGGAACGAAACGGCTCCTATAATACGAGGGTTTAGAAATCTAAATTGGCTGTATAGATCAAGCGGGCTCTGTGTTATTGGCGTCCCATTACAGATTCGTTTGTACTTCATTTTCTTCGAATAAGTGACGATCGCCCGTGTTCGTTTAGCTCCCGGAGTTTTTATTCTTGTGCTTTCATCTACGACACACATACACTCCAGCAAGGCTAAACGAGAAAGCAGCTTTTTGACTTTTACCGTGTTGAACGATTCTATATTGAACGCAATAATTCTTAAGAAGTCGCCTTTGTCAAATAGTTTTTCAATTTCTTTTTGGTATTTCTTAGAGCCCGCTTTGCCACCTTCCCAAAACAATGTTCGGCGGTCAACCCAGTCAGGCAAGTGGTCAGGAATTTCGTCATCAATCCAATTACGATGCACGCCATTTGGAGCGATGATTATGAGCGTATTGATTTCACCTTTAGCGAATAACCAAGCTGCATTATCAATACTCATCTTAGTCTTTCCAGTCCCCTGTTCTGCAAGGTATCCGAATGCTAATTTGTCTCTCGATTCTAAAAATATTTTTCGTTGATGGTCGAACGGTTCAGTCTTGTAGATATAGTCCTGCTTCGTAATCGTTTGCATTATCGCCTCGCAGCTTCATCGATTTCATCCAGATAATCTTCAAAGGCTCGTGTTGTGGCAAACAATTTTTCACGGAGTGTTTCTATGCCGCCGTTTTGTTCAGCAAAACCTTTGTTCAAGGTGCCAAATTTATAATCACTCGCCGCTTCAAAAAGCGCCTTTAAAAGTCGTCCTCGTGTTGACATGTTTTTTCCTGTTATTTGATTCTAAAAAATTATGCGGAAATCTTACATAAATTATCCCTTTTCGTAAAGCGCGAATATCGAGTGTTTTTTGCGCTCATATGCTCCCTTTATACGTGCGTAGAATCGAAATCGAAATCGATTCACTGATCCAAATTGAGGAAGCAATAATATATCTCATATATTTAAAAACTAAATCAACAAGTTGAGGCCATTATTACAACTAATATTTTGAACATAGGTAATATGAATGAACACGAAATGTGTTCTTATTTTGCACAAGATCAACTGCGCGGGGTGTTTAGTGATCGTTATTCAAAAAGATTTCTCACGTGTTACAGAGAACAAGAGTACATTAAATAATCAAACATATGTTTTGATTCAAATAGCTAATATGAAGCCCACTGTAGAACTTTCTTTTAAGATCTAGCACATTGCTTAGACAATAATTTCCCAGTCCGTCAGTCATGATTACGCTAACGATTTGACGTACTTTTTATAGAACTCTTCGGCGGTTCCTTTGCCTTTCGAAGTGTTGTAATAATTCTTCCAATATAGCCCCATTCCTAGGATGTCATTAGGCGATGGAAGTTTAGCCGGAACGCGCCAATAATGAACACGGGCCATCGCGGTTGCGTAATTTATGTTCCCGATTAATTCTAAAGAACTGACCTTGCCATTGCTAAATCTTTCACCGGCTAGGGACTTAATTATGGTCGCTAAATTGGGGCGGTGTTTCAAATAGTTTTCCCAAATGTCGTCGTGTGTTGCTGGTTCCATTTGGTAAATTCCCAAAGCAGGCCCGCCGCCAAGTTGATGAACATAATCTGCATTAGATTCTTGAAGACAAGTGCCAACCAAAAGGTCAACCGCAATTTGCGAATTCATCCGAGCATCATATTCACTCAGCGTGAGAAGTGTCGGTTTTATAATGTACTCTCTTAGCTGCTTCACGTTCATTTTCTAGTTCCTCTATCTTTGATACTAGTCGACTAACATTAAGTTGAAGATCAAGAATTTGTTTTTCATGCACGCGCCCCTCTGTACCTGTGAATGGATCTTGGCGAGGCGGATTAATAAAATCCGCAAGCGCGTGCGCAATCAAACCAGCGATGATAAACCCCAATAATAAAATTAAATTATCTCTAGCCATTTTTGTCCAATTCCCTTTCAATAAGTCGGTCGATCTTTTTGGATGTCTCGTCCAACTTCCTGTCGATGTATTCGATTTTCGCAATTTGCACCTCCATATGATCAAGTCTTTTATGTGTCGCTTGGTTCATCTCATCTAAACGTTTGGAGTTTCTAAAAATAACCGCCCACAACCAAGAAATAACCGTGGACGCCCCGATGGCGATTTGTGCTAATAGTCCAGAATGTTCGTGCGACGGTTCCATTGTTATTCAATCCATCCGCGCAACCACATATCAATCGTATCGGCTCTAGTGGGCGATCCCGAACTCGCCGAACTTGATCTCGTCCAATAAAGGTCGAATTGTCGTGAACTATTTATTGGGATAATCACATGCGACATGTTTTCATTTCTCACACCCCAACTAGAACTCGTCGAGCTTGTGTACCCACTCACCGCAAGATTTGCAACACGAGTTCCGTCGCCTGTTGTCGCGGTTGAACTTCCTTCCCTCGCATAAATGCCAATCGTTCCCGAATGATTAGCGGCGACACCATAGAGGAGCATATAAAGACGAATTGAAACAATGATTGCTTTCGCCCCGCTTGGGACGTCGCCAAGAGCGCTCCACGTATAGTCGCCGCCACTTGGCGAAACTGTCTCCCATGTTTGATGGGTTATACTCGCCTCGATATCCATCTCCGTTGTGTTTGCTGCATCATCATGAATGGCGACGTTTTGCGCTTCGTAATAGCCCGAAACATTTGTCGGCGGATATAACTCAACGCCGCTCGCGTAGTACTGGCTCGCATAAACATCGCCGGTTGAATTTCGTGCGACAACGGTTGAAGCAGTTGCGGCGGTGGCTGCTTCATAACCGTCGACAGTGTCCGCGTCTAAACCGGATCCGCTTCCGTCGTTGTTGGCGTGCCATAATTTCCCGTTAGACCCTCCGCCGCTTTCGATGCGCCAATCCGATGCGCTTGTGTCAAAATATAACGAGCGGACCGTGTTGTTATCATCGTCATAAAAGAAAATAACCGAGTCGCCATAAGTATTGTCGCCGACTTGCACACCATTATTAAAAGTAGCTGCGTTAGCATTAGTGAATGTCCATTCCCCCGAAACACTTTCGTTATCGGCTAATTTAGCAAACGACGCTTCGCTGTAACCGTCTAATAAATCCGCATTTAAGTTCGTGCATTTTGTTCCGTTGGAGATGGGGATTTGTCCGCCCGCGTTCCCCGCTTGGTAGCTGTCAAGTGTGTCGGCATCAAGTCCCGAACCACTACCGTCAACGGATTTCACTTTATCCAATACCGTTGACGCGGTGACGTTGCTCAACGTTGTGTCAGCAAAATAATTCGCGTCTTGTCCGTCAAGTTTATCGGCGTTTAAATTTGTGTTTAGCGTGCCGTTTGAAATTGGTATGTCGCCGCTACTGTTTGACGCGTCATAGCCGTCGAGTTGATCAACGTTGATCGCATAAGTTGCGGCCATGTCCGACCAACTAGCGCCACCCCACGTTTCCCATTTGAATGAACTAGGATTAAATCGTTTCGCGTTAGTTGGCAGGTTTGTCACACCTGTCGTGCTGTGTAGTTGCGTTAGTGCGTCATCATCTTTGTCCGCGAGTTCAGTCAACACGCTGACATAGTTGCTACTCACTGTCGGATTGTTCCAATTACCGCCCGCCATGATTATTTCTCCTGTCCAATTTGTTTCATTATATAAACCCTCGCACCGTCCACGAAAAATCGCCGTTCACTTTGTTTCCATTAATATCTAATAAATAAACGATAAACGATTTCGGATAAGGTACGTCTAGGAAATCATAAATCGCGGTGATCCCGTCTTGCTGCGCTTTCGGTGTAACCGTGATTGAATTAATGTCGATAAAATTCTTAGTGAAATAAATCCGCTGTCCGAAATCTGCTGTCGCCGACACGATTGTCGCTTCACCGTCAAGTTTTAGATTTTGATTTCCTTGCTGATCCACCAGCATTGTGAATGTTGACGCGAGAATTGTCGACGTGTCTGCCGTCATATCGTAAAAATTAAATAACTTAGAGGTCACATAAGTGCCGTCTTTACCTGCACTGAAATTGCTTACAACTTCCGACGAAGTTAATGCAGTACTATATACTCGCGCAAACTTATATTCACCGTTCGCGTTCCGATGTCGCATAGTTCCTGAATTATAACTTGTTCCGTCATAGTTACCGATAACAAGCAAGCCCGATGCGGCGTTCGTTATTGCCGACGCGCTCGTACTGGATTTTTCGGAGAGTAAATTCCCGTCCAAGTACACTCGCGCGGTTTTCGCATCTTCATCCCACGACAGCGCGTAATGGTGCGCAAGGTCGTCGCGAGCCGGATTAGGTATCCCAGACGCGTGCGGCATATTCATCGTCGCTCTAACGTAGCTTTTAACATACCAGTTATCAGCATAAGAGTTGCTAGAAACGATTTGAAAATATGCGTCATAACCTTTTACTGCTGACGCATCGCGCACGGCGGCGAACATAATATACGGGCTCCACGCCGATGTTACGTTAGAAGGAGGATTCATTTTCAATTCACATTCGAACGTCGTATTCGGACCGGAAAACCACGTACCGTGGCCGCTGCCGTTGGCGTGTAAAGATTGCGCTTTCGCCCAACCCGTGTCACTTCCTCCCGACGAATAAATTTTTAGAGTATCAAATGAAGAGGTGAAAGAAACATTTCCGCTTTCGGTGGTGATCTTACTGTCCACCTTAACATTCAACGCTTCAAGCAGGCCGATACTCGTATCGTCATCGGCTCCGGCTTCTACCGTTGCGCGAATATATCTAAAATTGTTTGCATAGCCTTGCCATTGTGTACTCGTGATAACATCCCAGCTCGCACCCGTACTCGACCGCGCTTCGATAGTTGGTGAAAGTGTCACTCCGCCATCCAGCACACTGAATATTTTAGAAACCGTGATCCGGCTTGTTGCTACGACAGCACCCGTGTCAAAAACTTCTTGATACAACGCCGACGTTTTAGACGGTTGCGCATATATAGGATACCCACTCGCGATTTGTGTACTAATATTAGACCAACCATTGTCCACAAAATGCGAACTCCAATCCTGCACTAAATCAACAGGACCAACAAGTTTCCCGTCTAACTGTTTAAAGAAATTTGTTTTGGTGCTTGTGAATGTACTATTGAACTCGTTTTGAAAAACAAAATCAGGCGGCTCGTTAACGACCGCCGCTTGGACGGCATAGTCACCAGCATTCCCGCCCGTGTCTTGTGCTTCTATATAGTACGCATATTCATCCGCAACGGTTTCAAATATACTTGTGAACGTTCCATCTTTTTCCCCGATCAATGTTGCGCTCGCGTAACTTTCTGTCGCTATACTTCTATATAAATTCGCGTGTGCGATTGGTAACGTTCCGGCGGTCGTTGTCCAGTAGAGAAGAACGTTGTTGTCTATAACGTTTATATTATCGATAGTGATTGTAGGCGCAATGATTTCCGCGTCGGACGTCCCCTCGTCACTAGCAACACCGGCAGCGTTTATCGCTTTAACAAAATAGCGTTTCGCTCCTCCATAATTCACTTCTTCTTGGAAGACCGTTGTCTTAATGGATCCAATAAGTGTTGCGCTCGCATAAGTGTCCGTCACTTCGCCACGCTTGATTTCGTATTCGACAACATTTATGTCCGAAGCGGGTTCCGTCCATGTTAGAACGATTGAACCACCTAAAAAGGTATGCGAAATCGAAGGCGTTTGTGGTTTGCTTACAGCGGCGGAGACTATAGTGACGACACCCTCGTTCCCGAGCAAGTCATACCCTCGGATTAAAAATGTTTCTTCGTCTTCCCAATTAACATTCACACGATGGCTGGTTGTATTAAACAGTCCAACCGATTCCGCGCTTGCCCACGTTTGAGCGCCACGTCTTAGATCATATTGCTTTATTGCAAAGGTTCCAGCGTCCATATTCCATTCAAGAAGAACATCTTCGCCTAATGTTTCAACATTTATGACGGCAGATCCAGGCGTTGTGATGACTGCCGAAACAGCAATTGCATCTCCATAGTTATCAAAAACATCTTCTGGAGCAACCCAAAAAGTTCGCGTCCCTGTCCAATCTGGAACGACAGAAAACACATTTGATTTCACATAGGCTACTCGCGTTCCCGTTGCCCAATCGGAACCGTGTCGAATGTCATATCCATCAATCGGATAGGATCCCTTCGTCGTGTCCCAACTCAATTGATATTTTTGACCGATAATATTTTCCGAAATACTGGAAACCACGGCGGCATCAATCGTGATACTCGAAATCGCTGCCGAGACACTTTCTTGATAATAATAGTCAATCGCCTTGACCATGTATGTTTGGGATCCGGTATCTGTTTGCGGGAGTATTAGTTTATTTGTGTCTGTGTATGCGACATGTTCGGCCGTACTCCACGCGAGTCCTTTTCTTATTTCGTACTTAATAACATCTAGATCAGGAACTAAATCCCACGTCGCCACTTGGCGGTCGTCGTCTATAGAAATGATGATCGCGGATACGTTAGAAGGAACGGCAGATTTTCCGATTACTTTGTGTGTTGTTTGAACCCACGGACTCGTCACACCGAATGTGTTTTTATAGCGAACCATCAACAAATATTTTCCGCCGTCGACTACATTATTGATGTATGCTTGTGTCGTGTTTCTGTCAGTGATAAAAATATCACCTGAATGCGTGACTAGAGACGATACAAAATTTTCTTTATTCGCTATCCTATCGGAAAATCTAGCGAGTCCCGCCGTTGTGCTGACTATCCCATAAGCGACTTCGTATCCGGTAACTAACTGATCATCCGGAGTGTCCCATGTTAAGAATATACGTGAAACGACAGAATTCCCAGCATCAAGACCGAGAAATTCTGTACTTGAACGCGCTTCTATTATAGAAACGGTTGAAGTTGTTCGATCAGTTGGTAAATTCGTATCCGGCGATGCATCTTTTTCACTTAGTGTTTCTAAATCATAAGTTGTTTCTTCGTATTCAACGCATGTTAAATGAACAAGTTCATTTTCTCGCAAGTCAGTTTCTAGTACTCTAAACTTCTTACTAGTCCATCCAGGCATTTCGTGTGTAATAGTTCCAACATCCATTGGCGCTATATTCAACGCTGAACCATGAGCATCAAATTCAACAACAATACCCTGACGGCTTTGTTTTAATTCTACATGTGCAATTTGTTCCGCTGTGTAGAGATTAGTCGTGAACGGTAAATCAACTTCTTTTTGTAAAAGCAGCCCATTGTCTTCAGCTGTTCGTGCTGATGCATAATCTTTGATCGCAACATCCGCTTCCCAATTACGATCTGGATCGATAAAGTTAGCGCGAACACGGTTTGTTCTAGTTTGGCGCGACGCTGGTGAGAGAGTCCAGTTGCCAACAATATGATCTTCTGTCAAATCAAACGTGCTTGCTTCGGGCTTATCTATGGTTAGATAGTATTTCCCAGCACGATAAATAAGCACACCACGACAAGAACTGAGCAACATGTCCAAATTGTTTTTAATTGTTACGTCAGTGAACAGAGCGCCGTTGCATGTGTATCGTGACTGCATTGCGCCTCCGGCAAAGGTGGAAACTTGAGCGCTGCAATAAGTCGCCGCCGCATTGATCGAGGTGTCGTCAATAACGGCGCTTGCTATAGCGGCACCCTGATCACTGGTAAGATAATCACGAATACATAAAGCAGGGTTATCCGACAAACCAGTTGAACTGTCTCGTGGGTCAAAAACTTTACGACCATTAATTAAGAAAGTCGCATTAGGTAAACCGGCAGGGAATGCAATTTCATCCCATCGTAATTTTATATAGACGCCTGCAATACCTTTCAACGTGTGCGCACTAGTCCAGCTTGATGCTACTGAAGAAACTAAAGCGGTGATGTATGTTTGCGTGTCGGTTCCAACGAAGCGCGTAATTGTTGCAACCGATGTCGGTTCACTCCGAACAGAATGTGAAAGCCCTGTTGTGATTGCGCTCGCAGTAACGGTGAGAGCGGGCGTCCCTTCTTTCCTTTTAACATAAACGTCAGCATCTATATCGCCGACGCCTTTGAAGGTTGCCTCGTAATCTTCACCGGCTGCGTTAATCTTTTTGACTAAGTTTGCCGCTATAACACCAGACATCGCCCGCAAATTGATCCGCGTCCCATCTGCCCGAGTGTGAACGATCGATTCGGCGCGTCCTTCGTACGTGTCGCCATTAATTGTCATTTGAATGACGCCGTCTTCGAAAGAAGTTGTTCTCCCAGTGAACCGATGAACGTACGGATCATATGAAACCCAATCGTCGCCTTCGGCATCTTTTTCATTCAGGTAAACAGTTCCAATAGAATCGATTTCGCCAACACAAACACCGTAGACCAAATGGAGGAACTCGTTGCTGTCCCCACTCACTTCGGCGAAAATTAAGTTACCCCCAACAAGACGCTCTCCATAAACAATTTTCATTGGAGTTCCAGGAGTCGCCGTTGTCGTTTTTAATGAAGTGCCTAATTCCCCAGCAACCGTCGGAAGTTGTTCTGGACCTAATCCAAAAGCTTTAGCTAATAAGTAACTCGCTCCGGCTGTGACAAAGGCCCCACCAACCGGCCCAATATATGGAGTGACGAGTGCTCCGGCTGCAATGGAAAGTCCTGGAACGATTATTTCAGCGGGCATCGGAGAACCTCATAATTTTTTGTGATAACACGCTTAGGAAACAAACGCGCCCCGTATTTTGGATGAGTAGAAAACACCTTATCCCCGAAATCTATATAACTATGGTAGAGCCCTGTTTCACTGGAGCTCAATAATATGTCACCTTCTTTTTCAAATCCTCTAGCAACGTCTTCAAACTCTAATTCCTTTAATAGTTGTCGAGTACTTGTGGCAAATGTTGAAAACTCACGCGCCTGCTTTTCATTACCATAACAGTCTTCAAACTGTTCGGTTAATTCCCAATCATGCGTGTAGTCTAGAAATCTTAAAACCATCATAGCACAATCAGTCTTCCCCCAAATGAACTCAACACCAGCCCATTGATCTATGAACAGGTTTATTTTCTGCCCCATATTAGCTCCAATGGAATCTCAGTAACAAATTCTAAACCTTTATCGCCAGAGAACCGAAATTGCTGTTCCTCGTTTGAATAGCGTCTAGGGTTTACTCGTTCAAAATCAATCCAATGCGAAGAACATTTTAACGAGATCACTGTTGCCCCATTTTCTGGATCATCTTGTATTATTGGCTGATCAATTCGACCGTCAAAAAGCAACTGCTTATCGTCGATAATATCGCCATTACTGTCAAGCCATACACGATAGAGTCTGACGGGTCGATCAATATAATCATTTGACAGCAATAAACTGATATATGTCTGATCAACGCCGGATAATGAAATCGTTACCTCGTTATTTTCTAAACGTGCGACTTCTTCTATATCGGTAAATCCTAACAAATAACCGAACGGCGAATATTCATTTCCGCCCAACGTTAACTTTCGATAATAATCCGATAAATAATAAGTCGCCGCGTCCAATTCGATTTCAACTAGATGCGCTGTACTTTGTGAACTGTCCGCGATTACCGAAACAACCGCCGATGAATAACCTCTAGTCAAGGACGTCCTCCACCATAGCGATAGAAAAATTATGTTGAAGCGGTGCGTTGATTTGTGTTGTCACATTGTCTGTCGCAAATCTAACTGTGAACGCCACGCTTGCCATCGTTATTGAAACACCCGCTGACGCATTTGCTAATAATGGCGGATAGAAATCCACATTGGCCGAACCACCGCTGTCACTTGTGACGGCAGAAGTCACCATATATGTCTTCGAGTTGCCCGCTATAGTAAACACATCCCCAACTTCCAACACTGTTTGGCTGTTACCGAACGCGCTTACCACCATTGTTTGAGCGCCTGCTGAAGTTAGTGCATTGACAACCGGCGACCCAGCACCCGTCCCCCGTGGGGCGGTTTTATTCGGGAGAATAACTGTGAACGTTTCACGCCTGCCTTTTTGCTTTATTGCGAAAGCGTACAATGGCCAGAGCTCAGCTTCAGTTAACGAGTCCTCGTACTCCGCTGTAATTATCCAACGGTTAGCATCTCTAGAACGGGTTATTGTTCTAAGGTTATGCGCTTCTGACTGACGGGAGTTCGTTTGCTGTGTCAGTGTTAGGCTTTTCGGTGTAGGTGTTAATGGAAATTGTCCACTCATAATCGTCGCCCGCTTCTTTTTCGTACAGCCTTATCAACTAAACCAACAATGACCGGCTCCTGTTGAGCTATAGCGTCAGCCATACCACGACCGTCAATGGTGTTTATTTCTGGTTTATAGTTTACCGTCGTTTGATATGTGTCGCCACCTCCAGACAATGCAACTTTACTTCGCGCCAATCCTCCGGCCCCTGTTAAAGCGACAGGAGTGGCACCCGCCGGAGCAGCTGATCCAGAGTTTGTTGTTGCCGAAGCCCCAATGTCCGGTGAAATATAGCCTCGTAAAGAATCAACTAATGGTTTTATAATTAACAGATAGTTAATCATTCTAATTAATTCATTAACAACGGTGTTTCCAAAGTCCTTCCAAGCGTCATCTCCACCACGTATAGACTCCACAAAAGCGTCATTAATGTTGTCGCCTAGTGAATCAAGTTGTGCTGATAAGACATTATATGTGTCACTGTATTCTGTTTTTAACGGCTTGGCTTTTTCAGTCAGTTCAGTTGTTTCCTTGTTTGCTGCCTTAAGAGTTTCTATATAGTCCTCAGTTTTTTCATCAACTTCAGCAACTGCTTTAGAGCCTTCTTCGCCGCCTAACATTTGCTCTTGTCTTAACGATTCAAACTCTACAATAATTTCATCCATCTTCTGGCGAATGTCTTCGGACGGTAGGCCTGATGTCACCGCTCTTTTCATTTCATCAGCCATTATTCTTATTTCAGACTGCATACTCTTAATTTCTTTTTCCATACTTGGGAAATTAGAATCTATGTCTATTTTAAAATCAATGTTTTTATTGAGCCATGACAGAGGGCCTGCTATATATTTATTGAATCCGACGGCAAAGGATTTCGCGTCATTCTGCATTTTTTGCAAGCCTTGCAGCCAAGCGATATTCAATCCTTTCCAAACAATGTTCAATCCTTGGACTGCTCGCCTGATTGCCCAAACACCGTCAACCAGCCAACCTAGTGGAGTGATCAGGGCGTCCGCACCTCCAATAATTGTGTCGACAAATCCTCTATAGACTTCTTCATTGCCTTCTATCGCATTACCGAAAGCAGTATCAAACTCTCTTAGTCCAACTTTTAAAAAGTCGAACAAACCTGCTTCCATGATTTGGTTTCTAAATTGGAACCACTTATCGCCGATCATGGACATTGTACCTGTCCAGGTTTTGGCAAGTTCGGCGGTTACGCCACGAAAGGAGGAATTGGTTTTTGTCCATTCCTCCATTAACCTCAACCGAGTTTCTTCTGCCGTATAGGAAACACCCGCTTGGAATCCTAACATGGCGTTGATACCACGCTCACGGAATTTATCGGCTGATGCCGCGCCTGCAGAATACATTCGCACGACCTGCTCAGTTGTTTCTTGTATACCAAGACCAGAAACAGCGGCTAAATCGCCAATCATTGGAATCCATTGGTTTACTTCATCAACACCACCCTCCATAATACCTGCGAGTTGAGTAGCGGACTGCATAATTTCGTCAAATGAGAATGGGACTTTACTGGCAAACGTGGCCATGTCGTCAAACATGCGATTACCTTCTTCAACACTACCCAACAAAGCACGCAACCTGACTTGAAGTTGTTCCGTGGTATTGGCAGCATCCAAGAAACTTTTTCCGACCACGCCTAAACCGAGACCGGCTAAAGCACCTTTGAAACTAAAGATTTGATTTTGCAAAGAAGCAAGGCCACCACGCGAAGCAGATATTGCACCACGCATGGTCTTAGATGCTTGAGTGACTTTCTTAGCCCCAACAACAAAGCCTCTAGAATTTAATAGTACATTAAGAACCGTATCCATGATGGTCTAAAAACACCTCATCTGCTGCTTGCATCATTACAATAAATGTTTCAAGATCTTCGTAACCAGCCATTTGACCGTATGCAATTATATCGCTGATCTTTAAAACATTGTCCCTTGAACGGCTTAATATAGTGAACGCCTTTAAATACATTTCGCTGATCAATGTCGTTGTAGGCTTTGCGGCTAACGACTCAGGCATCTTGCCTGTCACTTTATAGACTGTATGATAAAAATCCTCGTGTTCGGCGTTTTCTAGTTGCCACTTGAGGACTTTTTTAATTCCACAACCTCGGCAGCTTCTTCCTCGATTTTGAAAACAGACAAGTCGCGTGAATATGCCTCAACCATATCTAAGAACCAGCTTAATTCAGGATTACTTAGAACCCTAATGGCTTCCTCTTTTGAATATGGTTGATCTTCACCATTGGCCTTCATACCTTTCCAATCTAACAAAATACAATTCGCTATAGAATCGATACGCATTTCCTTTTCAGCTTTGGAACTTAACGCATCCATTCTAATCGCTTGTTGCAAAGGCTTGGCATGTTTTCTAACATACGCTTCATGAACAGGGTTCATCCATCTGGCAACTAAAATAGAAGTTTCCAAGTCAATGTCCTGCCACACACCCTCTTCTTCTAGTTTTGGGTCAAGCCTGTTTTTTGATAAATCCATTATTCGCTCCTTAGTAAAATAATGTTAGTCTAAACGGTCAATCTGTAACGCATATGTTCCAGTTGAATCCACCACAGCACCCCAATCAAGTTCCACCATAATATCATTATTAGATCCAGGAGTTAACTCCTGTGAATTGGTGTACTTAACACGAGGGATTGTAAAAATGTACGCCTTGCCGTTATCATCTTCGGCTTGGAATCTTAACGATGTATAGGTCGCATCCAAGTATTTATCAACTAGTGTTTTGTCTTCAAAATATGCTTGAACTGTTCCAGTGATTTCAGTCACACCCGTTGCAATACCTGCCAACGCATCTGAACCAATCTTAGCCTGTCCGCGTGTGTTACAGTTGACTTTCATTGTTAATGATTTGAAAGTTACTGTGGTCACTGCATCTGAACCCTCAAAGATTCTAGCCACATTACCAGAGGCGTTCATTTTAGGATTGCTAGAAGCCGCAACCGTTGCCGAGGCAACCGCCGTTGATGTGATTGTCATGCTTTTGCCCATGAAACTAAATCCACCTGTTAAAATAGATTCTGTTTCTAGTGCAATATCCATGTCCGCCACACGACACCCGCGAAACTGTTCATAAATACCGATGTCATTAAATGCTTTTTCAAGTGAGTAAGATTTAAGCGTTGTTCCATTACGCATGACTCGACCTTTTAATGTCGTGCCCGCTGCGAAAACTTCGCTTGTGAATGAAGCCGCTGCACCTGTTGAACCGTGTGCTAAATAAACACGCGATTGTCCTGCTCCAGGAGTTTCAGTAGAAACATCCGTTACCCTCCAGTCGCCATTATTAGCCGATGTCGTAGACTCTGCTGATCGCAACCATTGATTGTCCACAATGCCATTTAAAGCTGAAGAATCACATTGGATAAACGCGCCGGAATAATGTGCAGACGCTATACTCGCGCTGACCACGGTTGTCGCCCATGTTGATTGGAGAGCGCCTTGCATCATGCCGTCAAAGTCATTAAATGAGAATTCAAACGCGATTGGCCCGCTTGCACCGCCGCCGACTTTTGTTATATCTGAAATATTTTTATCAGAACGAATAGTTTGTGAAGTTACATTACTAATGTCACTTTTTAGACCTTCGCTTGTTAATGGCAGCGTGGTCATAGATGGGCCCGTTGGTGTGGTTCCCCACGTTGCTTCTTCTATCCATCGTAATGTTACCCGATTTGAATCACTAAAAGATGGCATGATTATGAACTCCTCGAATTAGGTTGTGTGTAATTCTTGGAGATATTCCGGCGAGGCGTTTGAGCGAGGCGATTAGAATATGTGCAAGGTGTTGAAAAAATTATAGTCAAAATATGTCTGAAAGTAAATTAATTATAGGATTTTATGCACGCTTCATAGTATTCTTGATTTATTTGTCTTTGATGAATATGCGCGTTTGTATCTATACCAGTACCCACCATCGCATGAAAATCTGACGGGGAGAACCCAACCCATTCTTCGCCATCAATAATCAATGCTTTCGGGTGTACTTCTTTAGCCCTAACGACGTCAGGGTGTGGCGGGGGCGGACAAAGTATCTTTGTCTTTTTGTAAACTACCCTCACTTCGGGTTTTGGCTTCACGCTCTTTGTACATGCTGTTGACAATGTTGCCAAGAAGATTATTGAGATCATCAGGGTGGTGTTCAACAAACCATTTAAAATTTTTGACGATTTGTACTTCATCGAACGACTCCTTTATTGCTTGACGCTCCTCATCAATATCAACTAAATCGCTGTTTAATTCCCTAATCAGCCCGTCAAAAACAGCAACCGTCTCTTTCAAATATTCGGCTTCGACACTTTTGCTCGCGTAATGTTCTTCAAGTTGTTTTTTCGCATGGTCTTGGTCAGCCAATTGTTGCAAAAGCTGCCTTTCACGTTCTTCCTTATTTTCTAAGTATTGCTTACCAGCAAAACCAATCCCCGAAAGTGTGATGGCCACCGCTGCAAACGCTAGGATTTTCCAATGACCAAAAAGAAAGGAAATCATTTCTTGCCCCAACCATCACGAGCAGTACTGAATCCCATGTAACCACCAATCACCGTCCCCCAGAACATAAACAGACTCGTTATCACTTCTCCGAGCAATCCGTTGTATATAACGGCGCACGTTATGATGATACCTGTGATCATTCCGGTATATGCCATGATACGCATGTGAAACCATTTAGTTGACGGATCCGGATGTTCTTCACTCATCTTCTTGCTCCTTCAGCCACGTTTCCCAAGCTTTAATCATACCCTTTGCCAAACGCAAGAGCGTTTGATGTAGAATTCTAGTTGAACGCCTCATTCATTTATTTATCCGGTGAACGTGTACGTTCCATCCCAATAAAAAGGAATGCTAATATTTATTTGGTAATAAGGCAGGGAACCACTAGATAACGCGCTACCCTTTGTCACACCGATATTCGTTAGTTCAGCCTCTTGGCAAACCACACCATTGAATCGCGCATCCCTAAAAATACCCGCCACGTCGTCAGCATAACCACGTAGAACTTGAGTTCCTGTGTCTTTTGGTGCATATAATTGAACGAAGATTATTCCAAAGTGTCTAAAGGTTCCAGCAGCACCAATATTCTTTCGCTGTACGGATCCGTCTCTTATTGAAAACCGAACCCAGTGGTCGTCTTTTGGTGGGACGAAATTAACATTGTCCCATGCAATAAGTGTCGACGCCCAATTAGCATCAAACCGTTTTTCAATATCTCTTCTAGCCGTTGCAAAACTCATCTTGATCGCTCCAGTATATCTTGAATTTCTGCTTGAATTTCTTGAACCGTTATGGCCACCATTCCTTCAGGTGCTTTTTCTTTTGACCATCCTTCCTCTAACGCTAGGATATAATCTAAATTGTTACTCACATAGATTGGAGGGTGGTTCCTCAATTCA
>Ga0180438_10006436_pt1 | contig 15888 bp, 11 predicted proteins | sample SS_ome_12_FD_132455 | JGI IMG/M metagenome (GOLD analysis project Ga0180438, IMG submission 132455) | Hypersaline lake sediment archaeal communities from the Salton Sea, California, USA - SS_3_D_2 metaG | ecosystem: Environmental > Aquatic > Non-marine Saline and Alkaline > Hypersaline >...
GCTCTGAGGGAAGAGATCGACCGCATCGATGAGGACATCCTCGAAAGACTCAATCGCCGTCTGAGCCTGGCACACCAGACCCGGGGCCTCAAATCCGGGATCTATGATCCCGAGCGGGAGCGCCGCGTGCTGGATAGGCTTGAACTCCTGCTCGCGGACTTCGAATTTCTCCGCGCGGACTTCATTGCGGCGGTGTATGGAGAGATTTTGCGGGAAAGCCGCAGAATTCAGCAGGAGGAAGGATCATGAGAATCGCGATTCAAGGAGCCGGCAATATGGGGACGTGGTTCGCGCTCCATCTGAAGGAGGCGCATACGGTCGGAGTCTTCGACCTCCGGAAGGACCGGTCCGAAAAGATTCCCGCTGTGATCCCCTTTTCGGATATCGCGGAGCTGCAGGATTTCGCGCCGGAACTGCTCCTCAACGCGGTCAATATCCAGCACACCGTCGAGGCGTTCCAGTCGGCGCTGCCGTTCCTGCCGGACAGCTGTGTCCTCTGCGATGTGATGTCGGTTAAAGGAAAGATCCCGGAATTTTACCGGAATGTCCCTTATGCCTTCGTGTCGATCCATCCCATGTTCGGCCCCACCTTCGCCAACGTGGATCGACTGGAGGATGAAAACGTCATCATCATCCGTGAATCCTATCGAGAAGGGCGGGAGTTCTTTTGGGATTTTTTCTCCGGTTTGGGCGTGAACATCTTCGAGTATTCCTTCGATCAACACGACGAGCTCATCGCCTATTCGCTCACCCTCCCCTTTGCCTCTTCCCTGGTCTTCGCCGCCAATATGGATGCCACCACCGTACCGGGAACCACCTTCAAAAAACACCACGAGATCGCGCGCGGCCTGCTCTCCGAAGATGACACCCTGTTGGCCGAGATCCTGTTCAATCCCCACTCCCTGCCCCAGCTTGAGCAGGTCACCCACAAGCTGGAGTTTCTCAAACACGTCATCCGGCAGAAGGACCTGGAGGAGGCCAAACGCTTCTTCGCCCGCCTGCGGGAAAATATCTAGAGCGGAGGGCCGAATAAATAACCTAAGCTTTTTCGGGAAGTAATGCTGGAATCCCCGTCTAAATAGTGAAGGCCCACACGAACGGAGGAAAAAATGGCAAAAAAAACCAGCATCTTGACCCTGGGGATCCTTGTGCTTACGGGGCTCACGCTTTACGCCCTGAGCATTGATGTCAGCGGCACATGGGAGATAACAACCCAGTCGCCCCGGGGAGAAAGGTCCTCGGAGATGACGATCGAACAGGACGGAGACAACATCAAAGTGACCATGACCGGCATGCGGGGCAATAAGATGCAGGGGGAAGGAACCGTCAAAGACAGCAAGATCGAATGGACCGTCAGCATCAGCACCCAGCGCGGCGATTTCACCATCAGCTACCGAGGCTCCGTTGAAGGGAACACCATGTCCGGCCAGGCCGAAATGGGTGACTTCGGCACCATGGATTGGACGGCCAAAAAAAAATAGGCCCGGGATATCGGGAGATTCGCGGGGATCATCGAATCTCGCACTGAAAAGAGGTTTTCCCTTGCAATCCCCCTCCGCCCCTGCCATTGCCCTTGTTTTCCGCTGCCTGCCTGCGTTTTGCGATTGACACTCTTCCTTGAGAGTGATACATTCAAATGGCTCGGCCTCCGGGCACAAGACTTACCTGCTTAATCCATGCGAGGAGGATCCAGGGACAAGCTGTCGAGAGAGCCGAGTCACGTCCAGAGCATCGCCCAGGTGCGCGCCGAATACACCAGTGCGCGGCACATCTGCGCCAATCTTGAGCACAGGATTTCCGGCCGCCGCTATCCGCGACCCGCTGGCTACCTTCCTCCCGCCCTCGACTACACCACTGCGGGCCGGAGCCGCCGCACCATCGCGGTCCGCGATTACGACGTGCGTTTTCTGGACCGAGTCGACCCGGAAAAGGCACTGGCCCACCTCAATCTGATCCATTCGGCGCGTTCGGGAGGGGCATCGGCCCGTCAGGAGCTGCAGCATATCACTCTCAGGCTGTATCCCCTGATCGCCGCCCGTTTCCGGGGGGCCGATCTCATCGAAAACGAATATGTCATTCCCTATACCACAGATCGGAATTTGAGTGAAGATCGAATCAGCAACAAGGGCAGCATCCTGCTCGATCTTACCCGACGCGGATTCGCGACTCCGGATTTCAATCTCCTGACGGCGGGAGTCTATCTCGAGCGCCGGAAGGAGCGGGTCCGCTGCGCCCGTGATGCAATCCGGAATCTGGAAAAACTTTCCGGCCGCCGACTCGGAGATCCCATCAATCCCCTGTTGATCGCCATGCGTTCGGCCATGCCTGAGTATATCCCGGGTTTCATGCCCACTTATCTGAACGTCGGCCTCACTCCCGACATTTTTCCCGGACTGCCGTCCCGCTATGGTGATAATGCCGCCTCCCGTATCCGTCTCAACAACCGGAAAACCATCCTGGAGGCCTTGGATCCGGAGTCCTTCAAGGCGATTGAGATGAAGATCCGCCCGGACCTTTCGCTAGACCAGAATCACGCCCTGGCCGATCGGATCGAGGCGGCGATTGAGCGGAGGAAAGAGGCGCTCCTGCACGATCCCCTTGAGCAGGTCCTTTTTTTCCTGGACAAAGCGTATGCTTATTACGAAACCCACTTCGATGCCCTGCGGAATTTTATGGGATCCGAGATCCATTACCCGGCCCTGATCATTCAGCGCATGGTGTGCAGCGTCATCGACGAGCACTCCTTCGCCGGGGTTCTGTACAGCCGGCATCCACGGGCGGGCAGAGACGTGCACCTCCAGTACGCCCGCACCATCTATGGGGAAGATCTCATGACCGGCCGGCTGCGGCCCCGAGAGATCAATCTGAAAAGCGCAAAGGACGCACGCCGGGACTTTCCCTCGGTGTACCATTTCTGGTCCCGCTTGCCGCAGCTGGAGGAGATTTTCGCCGCTCCGGTGATGGTGGAATTCACCGGCGTGCACGGCACCTTTACCATCCTGCAGGTCAATCAGGCGGAGCTTTCCGGAGTGGGAATGTTGACCGCGGTCATGGATCTCTACCGCAACGGCAAGTTGGATGCCGCCCGGGTGCGGGAATTGATCAAGCCCTACCATATACGCCAGATCGAGTCGGACGCCATCGATCCCAAATCCCTGCACAACCTGACTCCTTTCTGCAGAGGGATCTCGGTCCTTCCCCGGTCGGCGGTCACCGGGCGCTTATTCTTTTCCGGCAGCAGGGCCAAAGCCGCCCGTGAGGAGCGATGCGGGGAAAACATCATACTGGCCAAAGCCAGATTCACGCCCACCGATGCCATCAACATGCAGAGCGTAGACGGCATCTGCAGTCTGAGTCCGGCTGCTATCCACGTGGTGACGGCCGCTCAGAATCTAGGGATCCCGGCCCTCCTAAACCTGGAGGAGTCGGGAGTGCGGCTGTATGAATCCCGGCGACGGATGGATAACGACCAGGGACTTGCCCTCAAGGAAGGCGATTGGGTGACCATATCGAGCCGCTACAAAACCCTGTTTTGCGGGCGAGCGGTGTATGCCCCGGCCCGGTTGCTGCGCTACATGAACGGAGAACGGTTGAAGCTGACGCGGGCTGAATCTAAACGTTTTAAAATATTGGCCGCCACTTACCGCGCCTATCGGAGCATCCTGGAAAGTGTGGAGGCTTCGGAATTTAAAAGCCTGCAGGATTTGGGCCATGCCGTACGGTACGGAAAACTGCGTGACAATCCCGAGGCGGCCGTCTCCTTCGTCAACCAGTGCTTCGATGTGAACCGCGCAAACCTGGTCAGGAGGCTGTTCGAAACCACCCTTGGTTCCCACATGGTCAATCTGGCCGCGTTCGAACTCCTCTCTGTGGAACGTAAGGTGCAGCTGCTTAAGGACGCCCTCGATATCGGTCGCCGCCGGCGGGTTTCCGGTTATCAGGCCGGCGCCTTCGTGATCGGAAGCCTGGTCCGATCGGATGCGCCCGTCGCTTTCTGGAGGAGCTTCGATCCCTGTGAAATCGCTCTCCTGATCAATGAGTGGGTGCTGCATCAGAAGTATCTCGACATCCTCAATGATGTTGGAGAGCGTCGGATCAGCCGTGCCGAAGACACCATTCTCTCTCAAGGATTGGGGACGCTGCGGATCCACAACGGGATGGTCTCGGCGCTCATGCCCCTGAAGCTGAGCGGGGTGGATCTTAATGCGGTCAAACAAGCGCTGGTGGAAAACTGCGACTCCCAGACGATGACGGTGTTGGATATGTTGATGAGACCTTTCGGCGAGTTCTATGACTATTCTCAACCTTGGAGCCTGTCCGCCCTCCGCCGTCTATGTGCGAAAGAAGGCGTAGCGGTGCCGCCGCCGGAGGCGGTTTGATGGCAGTGCAGATTGACGCTGTGATTTCATATATGATATTTTTCCTCCCGAGTCGTTGAAATTGGAGAGAGCGTCGAATCGCGAAAAAAAAGGCAGACAGCGGAATCCCGCTCGTGCACCCGCAGGGAAACCGGTCATCCTTAAAAAACCGGGTCACATGATCTCGAACCGTCAGATAGACCCGGACGCGCTCAGGATCATCCACCGCCTGCAAAGACACGGATTCGTCGCCTATTTGACCGGGGCGGCGGTTCAAAACCTGATGCAGGGCATGCCCCCCAAGGATTTCGACATCGTCACCGATGCCCGGCCGGGGCAAATCAAACGGCGCTTTGCGAACACCTTCATCATCGGGAGACGCTTCCGCCTGGCCCATATCCATGTCAAGGCCGGCAAGTACATCGAGGTCGCCACATTCAGGCGGGATCCTCGGATTGAGCATGAGGAGGATTCGGAATCGGACAAGGGCTGGATAAAAACCTACGGTTCGCCGCGGGAGGATGCCTTCCGAAGGGATATCACGATCAATGCGCTCTTTTATGATGTGGACAGTTCCGCTGTCATAGACTATGTCGAAGGCCTGAAAGATTTGGCGGAAAAGCGAATCCGGATCATCGGCGATCCGGAGGAACGCTTCGCGGAAGATCCAGTGCGTATCCTCCGCGTAGTCAGGCATGCCGCACGCTTAGGTTTCGATATCGAGAGCCGCACGGAGCAGGCCGTCTATGCTCACCGCCGCTTGTTGGCCGAGAGTTCGGGTGCGCGTCTCTTCGAGGAGTTGAACAAGGACCTGGCCGTCAAGACCCTTCCCGTTTTCACGGCCATGCATCGGTACGGGATCCTGAAGTATGTGCTCGGCGGGGTGGGGGATGCATACCAAGCTGATGACGACATGTTCTCCCGCCTAAAAAGCCTGCTGGAGATCCGGGAAAAGGCGGATGCGAAGGGATTTCGATTTTCTCAGGAGGAGCTATTCGCCCTGCTTTTTTGGCCCTGGGCGGAGAAGATCCTAGCCGTCGAGAAAGAAGACCTTCAGAAAACGCTCAGCGACCGGCTCGGCCGGAATCAGGAGGGAGCCATCCTGCCGCGGGGGCTGCGCGCCGGCAGCATCCAGATCATGATCCTCCTTTGGAATTTGATGGGAGCGCTCCGCACAGGGAGAAGGCGCTCGTCCTGGAGACGCCGTTCACACTACATGCAGGCCTCTCGCCTATGTTTCCTGATCGAGAAGGCTCGCCCGCCCGAGGTTGGTGAATCTTTCGACAGCCTCTATCGAGAAGCTTTCCCCTCTGGCTCAAATCGCCGACGGCCTCGTCGAGGAAGGCGTAGACGGCGGAGAGTTTAGACGAATGCGACGTTCAATCCGGCAGCGGATGCAAAGAGCCGACGGCTTTCAGTCCATACCGGCATGGACGAGAGGCGGGCTGATGCCAGGAGGTGGGCATCGATCCAGCCCAGTCCCTTCCCCATGAGCCGGTGGGATTCGAGGAGATCCAAGACCTCCTCGTGATCGGCGGTCGAGGCCTGGGGAAGGGCTTCCATCAAGTCCAGGATCTCCTCCCGATTCTCGAGATGTTTACAGGCCAGCTCTCCGATCACATAGGGATGGGTGGCGACCAGGCCTCGATTCAAAAGCGGGGAGAGCTCCACGCTGTCTCCTCGGAAGTGAGAGATCCACACGGATGTGTCGACAAGAACCATTCCCATGCCTTATTTGACGATCCGCCGGCGGGGCGTACCCCTTAAGAATTTTTCCGAACCTTCCAGCCGGGCCAGCCGCTTGCTGCTTTCCAGGGTGATCAACGCCTCCAATCCCCTCCGGACCAGCGTGGTTTTTTCCGTGATACCCGTCAATCGAGCGGCTTTGTCGAGAAGACCATCATCGATGTTTAATGTCGTTCTCATATGCATATATATGTATAAAATATACATACATGTCAAGGACAAAAAATCCTTTTTAAAATCTTTTTTTCGCTCCGACTGATGGGAATTATTGATTCTATAATAAAAAGTGCGGAAGGGTGTCGTGAATTCGGCCTTACACGCAACATCTGAGGGGAAAACATCCTGTTTAGAAAATCCGCGTTGTGTATGGGTATCGGGGCTTAGATGGATCATATGAGGCCGAATGTCTGATTTTTTAAGTAGATAATGGGGGCCATTTTTTGTCCTAAATGTTTCATATTCAATTATTTCTCCCAGTCAGAGCGTATTATATTTGATTGACCGCTTGTTTTCTCTATGGTATGTTTTTTCTGCTAATCCTAAGACTCCGCCTGTGGACAACCTGCTGAGTGGCTCATGAGAAGCACCCGGTTATTGAAAAACCTGTACCGCTGGGTCAAAATCCGAAGCGGTGAGGAGACCATCGCCCTTCTCCTGTTCACCTTTTTCTTTCTCATCACCGCTCCCCATACCATCATCAAGGCTCTCCGCTATACCGATCTCCTGGAAAAAGTGGGATACCAAGGACTGCCGCTGGCGTATATTTTGGCAGCCCTCTCGACCGGCCTGGTCGTCGTTCTCAACTCTAAGATCCAGGCCCGGATTTCGAATCAGCGGTTGATCGTTTCCAGCCTGATTTTCTTCATGCTGACCGGCCTTGCCTTCCAGCCTTTTCTCGATGCCGGTGGAAATTTCCTATCTTATCTCTACTGGGTGTGGGCGAGTGTCTTGACCGTGGTGCTCATGACCCACTATGGAGTGACGCTTTCCGAGGTGTTCAATCCCAGGGAAGCCCGACGCCTCATCGGATTCTGTGGGAGCGGAGGCATTTTGGGCGGAGTCGTGGGCGGATTTTCGGCCATGCTGTTAACCAGGCTCGATCTCGGACATATCCTTCTCCCCCTGGCCTGCGCACTGCTCTTCGTATGCATTTTTGTGGTCAATGCAATCTTCAAACACCGCGAGAAACGCGTTCTTTCCTCCGTCAAGACATCGGCCTCCAAACGAAGCACAAAACCAGTTGGATTCAGGGAAAGTTTCAATATCGTCCGAAAACATCGATATCTCATCCTGATCAGCGCCATCGTCATACTCACCGGCATCATCGCCACCTTCGTCGATTATCAATTCAGCTCAAAGATCGATGAACATTTCGGCGAGGATGAAGTCCAGCTCCAGGCGTTTCTGGGACTCTTTTTCGGATGTTTGACCACGGTCGCATTCTTCCTTCAACTGCTTCTCACCGGCCGCCTTTTGGACAGATTCGGCATCCGCTCCACGCTGCTGCTCGCGCCCATGGTTTTGCTGCTGGGATCATCCGGAATCATCGTGTGGGGCCTGACCCTCCCTCTGGTTATCTTAATCAAAGGCAGCGACGAGAGCCTCGCCTTTTCGCTCAATCAGTCGGTGCGGGAGATTCTCTACATTCCTCTGGAATGGGACCTGCGGTACAAGGTCCGGCCTTTTATTGATATGTTCGTGAACCGATTCGCCCGTGTCCTGGCGGCCGTCCTGCTCGTTATCGCCGGTCTGGTGGCAAAAGTCCTGGGATACGGCACCGAAGACCTGCCTTTCCTGAGCCCTATCAAAGACCCCATATTGGCGGAATACCTGGTGTGGGCGGTCCTGGTGTTCCTCATCGCATGGATCATCCTCATTCTAAAGATTCACAAGGAATACATTTCGGTCATAATCGATAAGATCCCCATCAGACGGCCGGTGGAAATGGAGATAGGGAAAAAGCTGGACATCGATTACACCAAATTGGTTTTCGACACCATCGACAGCCGGGATCGGAGTTCGGTCCTGTTCGCCATGCATCTCTATGATCTCCTGGAGCGGGATAAGCTCACGCCGGAAATCAAAGATATGATTTTTCAAAAGAAAGAAGAGGTCAACGTCTCTTCCCTGACCGATCTCTTCAATGCCCAAGGAGTGAGCTGGTTTCCCGACATCGCCGATGATATCTCCCAGGAAGGATTGATCACTGATATCAGGGAGGTCATGTCTCTCGATTCCTACCAGCGGCTGATGATACAAGATGCCGACCGAATCGTGCGGGCCGGCCCTGAAGCTGAGACCGAAAAAATGGAATTGGCTAAACGCATCGGAATGATGGCAAAAACTTCCTCTTTGATCGAGTATCTCGAGCCCCTCATTAGGGACGATTCACTCGACGTCGCCCGGTATGCCATGGAAAGCGCCGCTCGACTGCAGCACACAAACAGCATCCCCGTCATCTTGGAGAACCTCAACCGTTCCCAGATCCATGAAGACGCCGTGTCGGCATTGAAATCCTATGGTGATGTGATACTGGGCATCCTGGAAACACACCTGAAGGACGAAAAGACGCACATAGCGATGCAGAAGTCGTTGGCCAAGGTCTTGGGACGCATCGGGACGCAGGAGGCGGCAGATATTCTGGTGAAAGAATTGAGCCATCGGTCGGGAGACTTGGGTTTGGAAGTCCTCGATGCCTTGGATCGGATCCGCTCCGAGAGCCCCGACATTCGTTTTGCAGAAAGAATCGTCAAACAAAAAGTCTTTCGTGCGATAAAGAACTACTGTCGGGCCGGCATCAACCATGCGGAGTTGGATCCCGAGGTGGCCAGCGATGAAGACAGGAAGATACTGCAGAAAGAAATGGATATCCATTTCCGGGAGATATTTAAATTGTTGGGCTTGCTATATCGCCACGAAGATATGTTGGGAGCTTATCAAAATCTGAAGTCCGGGTCGCCCGAATCCAGTGCCTTCGCCATCGAGCTCCTGGACAACTCATTAAAGAAGGATGTGAGGGATTTCGTTCTGCTCCTGGTGGCAGACCGAACCACGATGGATCGGGTGCGAAGGTTCCGACAGATCCTCAACACTCTTCCGATCCTGTAGGACAAATTCCTTGCCGGATCCGGGCCGTAGACAAGGCCGGAGTCCAGGAAGCGGCCGCCAGATACATCCCTCCGGAAAAGATCGTGATTTTGATCGTCGGTGCTTTCAAAGCCTATAACCAAGGCGATTCACCCCGCAACATTGTTGTTGCGTCCGTATCTACATCCGTTGACTAATCCACCTGACCCGCTTACCTTAGCATTAGACGAAGGGAAGGTGGAACGAGCGCCATCTTTCACGTCCGGATTCTGAGGAATCGGCTCGATGCAGGCCTTATGGTTGACGGATATTCAAATCATTTTTGAGGTATAGCCGAATTTTCCTTTAAATTTTAATAAAATCCTTGACACGATCCTTGATATTCCTTAGATTTAAAGTATTTTCGGAGGAACGAACCATGAGACTTCTGACACGAGCGGAAGAATATGTGCTGTTGGCCGTGCTCAAATTAGGAGATGAGGCCTACAGCCTCCCCATTCTGGACTTCATCCAAAAAATCACGCAAAAGAAATGGGCCCTGGGTGGGATCTACATCCCGCTCTACCGGCTGGAGGAGAAGGGCTATCTGAATTCGGAATTGGGAAGCCCCACCAAGGAAAGAGGAGGCAAGAGAAAGCGCTATTATCGCGTCACGTCCAAGGGGAAAAAGGCTTTGAAGGACCACAAACAAATACAGAGGGCCATGTGGGCCGATATCGGCGAATCCACCCTCGAGTAGACTCCCATGAGCGCTTCCCATCCCGGACCGCCCAGATTCGCCCGTGCGGTTGTTCATCGATTGAGGCCTCCGCACATGGGCGATACTTCGGCGGGTGATTACGATGAGATGTTCCTCCGCATCGCAGAGCAAAACGGACGGATGAGGGCCCGTCTCTGGTACTGGAAACAGGCCGCGCTATCCATCGTCTTCTCTTTTTTTTGGAGCTGGATCATGTTGCAGAATTACTTGAAAACCGCTTTCCGGCATGTCGGTAAAAACAGGGCGTATTCCTTGATCAACATCTCGGGATTGGCTTTGGGTATCGCCTGCTGTATTCTGATCCTGCTATGGATTCAAGATGAGCTCTCCTGGGACCGGTTTCACATACACGCCGATAGTATCTATCGAGCGGTCCAAATTCAGCGCGATGGTCATCTTACATCCGTGACTCCCGACGCCCTGGCCGGCCATCTCAAGGCCGAATATCCGGAGGTGGAAAGCGCCGCAAGATATCGGTGGTTCAGCAAAGTCGATTTGAAATACGGCGATAGCGGTTTTTCGGAACAGCCGATTGTGGCCGATCCCGATTTTTTCGAGGTCTTTTCGTTTCCTTTTATCAGAGGAAACCGGGAGACCGCTCTGCTCGGGCGACGTTCCATGGTGATCACCGCGCGATTGGCGCATAAGCTTTTCGGGCAGCGGGAATCCCTCGGCCAGTTCGTTACCGTCAACAACCGTACCGATTTTGAAGTCACCGGCATCATAGAGAATTTGCCCCTCAATTCGAGCCTCCGATTCGACTGTGTGTTTCCCTATGATCTGCTCACCCAGGGGAGGACCGACAACAACTGGACGGAGAGCTCGACCTGGACCTATGTCAGGCTTCAAGACCCGAGCTCGGAGGACTCTTTCAACCAGAAGATCGCCGCAATCGTCTCCCAGCGTGATCCGGGAAACAGTGCTCAGATCCGCCTCCAGCCGCTCACCCGGATCCATCTCTACCCCGAGGGCAAAGGCAAGGGCGGGCCCGTCGTCTATATCTATATCTTTTCCGTAATGGCGGTATTTGTGCTGCTGATCGCCTGTATCAATTTCATAAACCTCTCCACGGCCAAGTCCGCGAACCGCGCCCGCGAAGTCGGCCTCCGGAAGGTGGTTGGTGCCGGGCGATCCAATTTGGTGCGGCAGTTTTTCGGTGAGTCGATGCTGTTCACCTTTGTGGCGGTCCTGTTTGCCGTGCTTTTGACGGCGTTGTTTCTGCCGGTCTTTAACAACTTGGCCGGGAAGGAGCTCTCTTTTTTCCCCGATCTATTGGAAAATCACATTCTGATCCTGGGAATCATCGCGACGCTGATCTTCACCGGCCTGGCCGCGGGAACTTACCCGGCGCTCCTACTGTCCTCCTTTCAACCGGCTGACGTATTGAGGATTTCACAAACTGCCGGTACCGGTGGACGTTCACCCCGTCTTCGGCGCATCCTGGTGTTGGTGCAGTTTACGCTGGCGGTCTTATTGATGGCCGAGACCTTGCTGGTGTACCGCCAGCTGGACTTTATAAAGAACAAGAATCTGGGCTTTGACCGAAGCCACATCGTCTGCATCGATTCTCCTTGGGAAAGGACCACGGATCTGCAGGCCGTCAAGGAGGAATTCCTGCAGAATCCAGGAGTCCTGAGCGTGACGTTTTCCAACCAGAAAATGGGAGAATGGGAGAGCGGAGCGCGGGACGATGTGAGATGGGAGGGAATAGTCGGTGATCCGCAGCTTACGTTTGAGGTCATATTCTGTGACCCGGATTTTTTAGCCACCCACGGGATGGAGATGGCTCAGGGGCGCTTCTTTTCTCGGGAGATCAGAAGTGACATAGGAACCGCTTTTGTGCTCAATGAAACCGCGGTCAAGGCCATGGGTCTCGGGGAGGAGTCACCGCTGGGAAAAAGTCTCTCGTTCTGGAATAGGTATCAAGGGACCATTATAGGGGTGATCAAGGACTTCCACACCCAGCCCCTTCACGACCGGATACAGCCGGTGATTTTGGCGTATGATCCAACTGCATTCGACAACATCAGCATCCGGATCGATTCCCAAAACACGGCCGCAACTCTGCGCTTGATGGAAGGCAAATGGAGGGAGATGACATCCGGCAGAAGCTTCGAATATGATTTTCTCGACGCGAATCTGGAGCAGCGCTATCGGGCGGAGCAAGCTACGGGGGAGCTGCTCAAATATTTCGCGGCCCTCGCCGTTTTTATCTCCTGTATCGGGCTGCTCGGGCTGGCGGCTTTCACGGCCCAGCAGCGCACCAAGGAAATCGGGATCCGGAAGGTACTCGGGGCGTCTGTGGCCGGCGTGGTTCGGATGCTGGTTATGGAATTCTTGGTCATGGTGATGCTGGCCATAGTCATCGCGTGGCCCACGGCATACCTCATCGGCCGGAGGTGGCTCGACAACTTCGCCTACCGGACCGATTTCGGTGTCGCGATATTCGCCTTATCCGGAGGAATCGCGCTGGCTGCCGCTCTGGTTACGGTCAGCCTCCAAGCGCTCAAAAGCGCGGCAACCGATCCGGTCGTGAGTCTACGCTACGAGTAGAAAAGAATGGGGACTGTCCCCATTCTTTTTATTTCTTCAAGATCCTGATGGCCCGGTCGATATCCGAGACATCCAGAATCACGGCCACGGATTCGGCCTGTTTGGTGGATGTGGCGTAGCAATATTCGATGTTGATCCCTTTATTTCCCAGCGCGGTGGTGACTTTGGCCAGCAGTCCCGGCTGATTTTTGAGTTCCAACCTGAGCACCTGTCTTAATTCCGTTGCGTAATTCAGCTTGGAAAGGACTTTGGCGGCTTTAGTGGTGTTTCTTACCCAGAGCTTGGCGGTATCTTGGAAGACTCCGATCGATTCGATGTTGATTCCATTTTCAGCCAACTGGCTGCACAGTTCTCCCAGGGTGGAGGGCCGGTTTTCCAGGACGACGAAGATTTCCTTTATCTTTTCCATGTTTTCCCCTCTCTTAGGTTACATTTTAAGCCGCTACAATATTATCCTTTTTATGAAGCAATGTCCATGGCTCCTCCCTAATTGAATCCTATGGTTATGGAGTGAGCGTCGGGCGGGCCTCAGAATGCAACCTTCCGGGGCGGATTACGTCTTTATAATTGATAGAGTTTAATGCCTGCAGGAGGAGAACCCAGGTATGCTTTCCAACTATCTAAAAGTCGCCCTTAGGAACATCATTAGATATAAGGCTTATTCATTCATAAACATCTTCGGCCTGGCGGTGGGGATGGCGAGCGCCATACTGATCCTGCTGTTCGTGCGTTACGAGCGGAGCTTTGACCGTTTCCACGAAAAGGCCGACCGCATCCACCGCATCGCCGTGCGGGCCATGTTGGGCGACACCAAGATCCGCCAAACCTACACTCCGGCCATCCTCACCCCGACTTTGCTCGAGAATTACCCCGAGGTTGAGCGATCCATCCGCTTTCAGGCCGCTTTCGATGGCGTCGTTGTAAGAACTGAAGACAAAGCCTTCAATGAGTACCGGGTGGGCTTAGCCGAGGCGGACATCTTCCGGATCTTCACCCTGCCATTGATGGCCGGTGATGCAGAAACAGCCCTGACCGAGCCTAACACCGTGGTGATCACGGAATCCACCTCACGAAAATATTTCGCCGATCTCGATCCCCTGAACAGGATTTTGACCGTCGACGGCAGGGATTTCCGGGTATCCGGCCTGATCCATGACTGGCCGGACAATTCCCATTTTCGTTTTGATATGCTCCTTTCGCTGAACACGTTCAAAGAAGGTCTAGAGAATCCCAATTGGTTTTCCAACAACTACCGGACCTATATATTGCTCAAGGAAGGATCATTCGCACCCGCCCTTGATGCCAAGTTTCCCGATCTGGTGAAAAACTATGCGCTCGCCGGGCAGGATTACGATTCCTGGACGGCGAAGGGGAATTATTGGGAGTATTATCTGCAGCCTTTGACCGATATCCACCTCCATTCCGACCTGAACGGGGAATTCGAGGCCAACGGAAACGCGGCCTATGTTTCGGCCTCTTCTCTCATCGCCCTCTTTATCCTCATCATCGCCTCCGTCAACTATATGAACCTGGCCACGGCCCGCTCGGCCAATCGTGCGCGTGAAGTGGGCATCCGCAAGGTCGTCGGATCGAACCGCGGGCCCCTGCTGTTTCAGTTTCTGGCCGAATCCCTGGCGGCGGCCTTCATCGCCCTTGCGCTGGCCGTGATACTGGTCCACATCCTGCTTCCGGCCTTCAGTGCACTCACAGGGCGATCGCTGGCCATGCCCTATATGGAAGAGCCGCTGGTCATTCCCGCCCTCATAGGACTGACGTTGGTCTTGGGCATTTTTTCCGGCGCCTATCCCGCGTTTTTCCTGTCTTCGATCCGGCCGATCAAAGTGCTGCACGGCCGGCTCCGCAGCGGATCACGCAATTCACGTCTGCGAAATCTGCTGGTTTTGGTTCAGTTTGCGATCTCCATCTTTCTGGTGGTGGGCACTCTTGTGGTTCACCGGCAGACGGAATTTATGCGCAGCAAGAACCTGGGATTCGATAAGGAGCACGTAGTGGTCATTAAAACTCCGGAAAAATTGGGAGAGAGGAGCCGGGCATTCAAGGACCGGCTCCTTGCGCTGTCAGGAGTCACGGCGGTCAGCGGATCCGATACGACGCCGGGGCGCTCCTTCCGCAACTGGGGTTGCCGGGCCGAGGGCAGGGATGCGAGTATCACCCTCAATATGTGCATCTGCGACTACGGCTACCTGGAGACCATGGGATTGGAGATGGCCGAAGGGCGCTTTTTTTCCCGGGAATTTTCCACGGATGAGAGATCCATCGTCATCAACGAGGCCGCTGCTAAGCTTATCGGCTGGGACGATCCCATCGGCAAGACCATAACCTACGGGCCTGACGCAACCTTCACCGTAGTGGGCGTCGTCAAGGACTACCACTACGAATCCCTGCATCAATCTGTGCGGCCGGGAGCATTGATGTCGCAGCCCGGAATCTGGGGGACCCAGGAGGACTACATTTCGGCCCGCATTAAGCCGGGCGACATCCCGCGCATCCTGGCCCGCATCCGAGATATTTGGGCCGAGTTTTCGGCCGGGATTCCGATGGAATATTCCTTCCTGGATGGGGATTATGATGCGCTCTATCACAACGAGCAGCGCACGGGTCGGATCTTCATGGTCTTTTCGTGCCTGGCCATCGCTATCGGCTGCCTGGGGCTTTTGGGTCTGGCCGCCTTCGCCGCCGAACAGAAAACCCGAGAAATCGGGATCCGGCGGGTGCTGGGCGCTTCGGTGCCGGGGATCATGATATTGATCTCCCGGGAGCTCACCCAATGGGTGGTGCTGGCCAACCTCGTGGCCTGGCCCGTGGCCTACTTTGCCATGAAGGGTTGGCTCCAGAATTTCACCTTCCGGATCGGGCTGGGTTGGATATTCTTTGTGGTCGCCGGAGCCATGACGTTAAGCATCGCATGGCTCAGTATGAGTTTTCAGGCCTACAAAGCCGCCAACACCGATCCGGTTCAGGCTTTGAAGTACGAGTGAGTTCTTTATTTGCCCGACGATGCTTGCATGAAGGTCAGCACCTTCTCATTGAACACTTTTGGTTGCTCCAGCGGTACGAGGTGACCGGCTCCGGAAATGATCACTCGTTCCGAACCGTAGATCCCGGCGTTGATGGCACCGGCATGGGCGTGCACATCGGGGATGTCGAATTCTCCCACCACGATGAGGGTAGGGACGCTTATCTCGTTCAATGCCTTGAGTGCCGACCGCGCCGGTCCTTTATTCAATCTGTGTTTGGCTGTATCATAGGGTCGCCTGATAAACTTAAAAATCTGCAATAACTTATTGATAATGCAATAAATATATGATAGGTTGACGAGGAAACTCAAGTCCCAAATGCAAGGTTTTGACTGCAACCCCCTCA
>Ga0180438_10006437_pt1 | contig 15887 bp, 32 predicted proteins | sample SS_ome_12_FD_132455 | JGI IMG/M metagenome (GOLD analysis project Ga0180438, IMG submission 132455) | Hypersaline lake sediment archaeal communities from the Salton Sea, California, USA - SS_3_D_2 metaG | ecosystem: Environmental > Aquatic > Non-marine Saline and Alkaline > Hypersaline >...
AGTTATTAGGATAGAATCACATATGGATAATGTTGATAAAAATATTGAGAGGTTAATGCACAGTATTGAAAGGCATACAGATAAAGTGTTGGGAAAAGAGATGCAACTAGAAAGTTCTTTTGTAGAGTTTTCTTCTTTTGAAGCTTGCGATAATCAACTATAAATAGAAGGGGACCATCAGAGTCCCCTTTCTTATGTCCGGTAACTACTTACCCTTAAACACCGCTCCAGGCCTTATAGCATCTACACCTACCTCATAAGGCACACCACTTACTCTCACTGTCATGTCCGGTTTTGTGTCCGGTTTAACAAGGGCCTGATTCTCTAGCTGAACAATCTTAGCTTCCATCTGCATAACAGCTCTCTTCAATCCTTCGATGTCATCTCTCATATCAGTTAGTAAGGACATTACACTGCTCCTTTCACACGTTGATCAGCCAACAGTACAATGTGATTGCCATTGGATTGAATTACTTTCAACTCTCCCCACCAGCGCCCAAGCTTCTCCATCCACCAGTCAGGGGACTTCACTGTAACATGTGGGTCTGATCCATCAGGCAATCTCTTCTTTGCTGGCCGACAGGAGATAGTGAAGAACACCCTTCGTCCCATCAGCCATAAATCAAACAAGGTGCTGGTGAGGTTGTCCTCAAGGACATGCTCCATTACATCTGTACAGATGATAAGGTCATGTGGTTTGATTAGCCCAGAAGGAAGCTTATCCTTTCCAGGGATGGCTGGGTCATACCAATACTTCACCGGTACGTCCAGGGATGACAAGAGCTCTGACTGACCGCAGCCGAAGTCTAGTACATCCTTCACCTTATATTCATAGATGATGCTCTGAACATCATCCAGGTAATCAATGGATGTGTTGCCATATACCACCTGCTCATGCATCAGTTTGTATTGCTCAATCAAACTTTCTCTTGTGTGTTGTACCATTCGTTTTGTTTCCTTCGTTCTTCCCGCATCTCTGCATTGTTGGTGTATACCTTAATCATTACATTCTCAATCCCTAAAGCATCAATAGCAAATATCTTCTGGTTTCCAGCTGCAATAGCATACACCTTCTTATCTATAACCATCTTTGGGAGATCGGATCTCATACGATAGTTTGGGTAGGAATCCTCTGGATTAGCTATCAATAGGATGGGAGAGATCTGGCCTTCCTTGGCGAAGGACCGGATAACTCTTACAAGCTTATCCGGATCCTCCACTCTATATTGTGTAAGAGTGATATCCTTCCTTGGGATTATTAATGTCTCATTCGTATTCATCATCTTACTGGACACATCCCGCCTTCGCAGTCATTGATGTCGATATCATCGAAGTTAATATCATTAATGGAAGTGATAGGGCTCACCTTCGATGCCATCTGTTCGTATGTCTCTTTATCAATCTCCTCATAAGGTGCCTGGTCAAAGCCATGCCCTGAATGCAGGAGAAAGCTGACAGTTTTGACATTCACATAGTTGTCTTTGAGCCAGGCCTTAATCTCATCAAGCTCCTCTACCTTGTAGTAGACAGTAACAGAGACTGAATTGTCTGACCAGTTGGCCTGGAGTTCCTTGATTGTGTTAAGTTGGTCCACTGCTGTCATCTCATCAGCCAATACAGCATTCTCAGGATAGCTGCAAGGGAATTCGACAACAGAGGTTGAATGATCCTCGGTGCCGTCGAAGTTCCTCACATATTCCACATTGTATCCCTTAGCCCTGCATGCCTTCACTAACATATGCTCAGAGGCTATACGAATACGTCTGATGTAATATCTGCTGTAACCTGGGTGAGCGCCAGGGGTCACTCCTGCAAGCAGCGAGAGGGTCCCTGAGGGCTTTACAGTGGTGAGCTTTACACTCTCTGGCCACCCCATCTTAGCAGAATACTCTTTATCCAGCTCACGGAGACGCGGATAGATGTTCTTACACCACTGCTTCTGCTCAGGTGTGCTCATCAAATATCCAGTGACACCAATACCCATTCTCATATTCTTATGGACAATCTCTTCGGTCTCCTTCAAGGCGCATGGGATTGCCAGAGAATGCTTATTCACTTTATACAGCATGGAGGCTACACCAAACAGCTCCTCCTCACTGGTGATATTAGGTAGCCAGATCTCAGAGAGACAGCAAGTTTCAAAGTCTGCCAGTCCTTGCTCAGCACAGGGATTAAATCCCATTACAGTGGGATCAGGGTATTCAGTCTCCCCAGTACGGCCCATCCTACGAGCAGCCTCAAGATTGATTAGGCCATAAGGCTCTCCATCCCCTAAGTAACCCCTCCAGAAAGCTTCAGGAAGCTTGTCAATATCCTTGGAGTCACAGACAACAGAGTTGTTAGACATAGCTCGCCAGTTCGGAATGTCCCCCATAGACCAGTTTTTGGCTTGGAGATAATCAATATCGTCAAAGTCACCAATGGCTATCTGAGCACTACGACGTACATTCCCTGCCACTACAACTGATCCAATGATATTCATAATATCCAGGCAGTCAATAGGACGGAGGCGCCTGTTCGATCTGGAGTTGAGGACTTTATTGATATTGAACATACCCTCAACCAGATCCTCAGGTCCAGATGCTGTGCCTCCAAACCCCTTAATCGGACTGCCCTTGGAACGAATGAGATGGGTGGCAAAGCTGAACCCTTCCCCGGTGTAGAAAGAGGCCTTCAATACCTTACCCAGGAGCTTCACCCATCCTTCTCGAGAATCAGGGACAATGAAGTCAGCATCATTCTCATCCTTCCGTACAATCTTCACCTTCCCTGATTTCACCTTCGGGAGCTGGTAAACATTCTCCCGTTGAATGTTAAAGCCTACCCCACTCCCAAGCATCAACATCTCAAAGGCCCAGGTGAATGGACGTACAGGCTGATTGACTGTAGTGAATGCACAGTTCTGAAGAGAAGGTAGGCCTAGTCGATCAACAGTGCCTGTTCCAAGCTGCCATAGGAAACGGCCGGCCACTGTTCCCTTCAGCTCAGTCATATACTTAGTCAGCTGAGCCTGCTCATCACTACCGAAGGAGCAATCGAGCTGCTTATTGCATGCCTTCACTACACGGTTAATAGTGTCAGGCCACTCCTCCTTTACCCCTTTCCGTATATCTCTTGCATATGTTCTCTTGTAGGTGATGTATCCTACCTCACCCCATGGTGTTACCGTATCTGTACTCAAGCGTTCTCCTCCTCTATCACTGCATCTTCTGGGATATCATCACACAAGATATCATGTTCAACTCCGTCTTCGTCTTCATACCGGCATACACATGATGCTGGCTCTTGCGGGAATAGCTGTACCTTATAATACTTTTTGCTCACCTATCACTCCTTTCTTCTGCCGCTCGATATATGCAAGACACTCTTCATACCCGCCAGAGAACACTACACGCTTGTATGCCGTCCCTTGGTAGTATTCAAATGTATCTTCCTCTACACAATACATAGACCCGCCGGCGTGGGTTATGTTAACGGTTGTCGCCGTTACCACTCAACACCCCTCTTGCCTGACGTGAGATTAGCTTAGTGTGGTTAATCTTCAAGACATCAGATGCCTTAATATCCATCTCATCACAGATGCGTACCAGATACCAGAAGACATCTCCAATCTCTTTGATGAAGTTGTCGTCATCCCAATTCTTATCTCGAATATATTTCTTAACTTTCTCTGCAATCTCACCACTCTCGCCATTCAAACCTAAAGCCAGATAAGGGAGAGCATCGATACCCTCTCCTGGGTAGAAAGCTGTAGTCTTTGTAAAAATTTGATAATCGTCTAAGTTCATAGTGTTGTCTCCATATAAATAGTCTTTTTCAATCTCGTTTTCAAGTCCAAACTCTTGTTGTGCTTTATTTAAATCTTAATCCTCCAACAGACTCATAACTAAATCTTCTTTAGTTGTGTAAAGGTCATCCATTGGATACCTCACAGGCGATGAAGTATCATAGATGCCTCTAATAACCAATGCATATTTTACTGTAGTGAAACACTCCCTTTCAGAAGTGTCATCAACCATACTCTCCCCCACTGCATAAACAATCCTCTCAGTGGGTAGATTATTCTCCATAATCCACACCTTGTCATATACGTTCAGCATTGTCTTCCATCTCCTTCATCCCAGCTGAAATAGTGGTATAAATCCCTTGCGTCTTTTTCTGAAATTACATCATATTCTTCAAGCATCATAATAATATGATTAACAGAACAATCCAGCTTAGAGGCCATTCTCATAAAAGAAGATTCTAAATACTGCATATCTTTAAAGTTCATTCACCGCTCCAAGGCTTAGGATCCTTCATCCAATGTTGAATAAAATTCCAAGACTTATGAATCCCATTATGAGGGAGAGTGCAAGCACTGCAATCTTTCCTCTTAACCCCATCATACTCGAGCACTGTATAAGGGCCAGGACATTCAAGAAAAGCCAAAGGGCAATAGCAAAAAAGGCAGTTGAATCGTTCATCAGGAATTCCTGTATGGCAAGGGAAAAATTCACATTCACGTCTTGGACCTCCTTTGAAGTGGTCAGTGGTTACTGTGTCTTTAGGCTGGATAGGTTCAGTCATTAAGCTCTCACTATCTCATAGTCAGGGAACTTAGCTTTAACTCGAGGAAGGTGTTCACTTTCCGAAAAATTTACCAGCTGAAGTGATCGATTCTTGTGATATAGTGTAATCGTCTTATTGATCTTATCATCAATAAAATTCTCAGTGAAGATGTATTCACCACCCTTCCTTGCTATTTGACAAATCCCCATATCAAAATTAAATAGAAGTGAATATCCTTTCATCCCCTCACTCAAGAACTTAGTGCTAATAAGATCAATATCAACACCATCTACCTGACACTTCACTATCCTAGTAATACCAATCTCCTCAATCTTATAGTGATCCTCAGACTCTGTTATAGTGGGAATAGTAAGACACATTCCCCTGCTTTCAAACAACTCTTTAAGAAGATCACTTTCTCGATTACCTATCTTTACATCTGAAGGAATCCATATATCAATATCTTTTGGAGTTTTACCAAAATAAATATCCCTAGGGAATCCACCTGCTATCATTGATTTGCTTCCGTACACTAGAGAAAACACATCCAGTATATCATCTGCAAGCTTAAGAGTCTTATTCATTTTTCTACACCTCGCAAATAGAGTTCAAGAATAGCCAAAGCATTCCATGCCATGTGTGCCATGTGAGGAAGATTGCTCTCCTCATCCATCTCCAATCCGCTAGACATCTTCAACCAATGTCTCATCAATGCGTTGTTGTACCTCTTCTCTGCACTTATCACTTCCAGCCATCCATGCTCAGAGTACTTCTCAGCCCCGAACGTTCCCACCTTAGATACTTCCATCAAAGCCCTTGAGAAGTCTCCTAGAACGAGCCCAGCTTTAGGCTTACCCTCGTCATACTTAACACCAGGTATAGTCATGGCATACTCCTTAAAATTATTGAATGGAGGTAAGACATTGCACCAAGGATGGTGAATGGTTTTTGGTAGGCACAGTCAACAAACTGATAGGCACTATTCCCATCTTCCAAATCTGCAATAAGAATGAAGTCAGGGTATTCAGTTTCATCCTCTGCTGCCTCAAGCTTGGACAGCAATACTCGGAGGATAGCTTTAGGGTCTTGGTTATAGGCATTAAACTGTTCAACTGACATTTAGAATCTCCTGATCACAATCTCTTGTGCATTAGTATTAGGGTTTACCCAGAGCTCTTCTACTTCAAGGCGGTGTGTTATGTGGATGGGGCATACATCAAGCAACACCCAACCACCTTTATCATTACATAAAAAAGAAGGGGCCTGTCTGGCCCCGTCTACGATCTCAATCTCTTCCATCAATTATTTAATCTTCTTACTCAAGTCGTGCAGGAGTGCTTTCTTGTGGGGGCTATATCCCATAAGCTCTTTTGGAACTGCCTTCCTCCCATTAATTCTCCACATGTTAATGTTTGGGTTGTAGTCCAGCCAATAGTCTGAGCCTTTAATCTCTTCTTTAATTGTATCTTTCGATGTTGCAAAGTATCGCATTTAGTGGTAATACCGTGAGTTGGATTGATGCTCTTCTACATCAAAGGTGATTGTATATTCTTTACCAGAGTTTTTGTCCATCAAAGAAAGGCGAAAGCTATCCTCTGGATCTTCGATGTATAAGTTCAAGATGAAGTTCACTACATTTCCTAACGGTGTCTGCATAAACTCTATCTTTTCTTCTGGGCTCAAATCGTCCATCGTACTTTATCTCCTGTCTAGGAAAGTTCCAAAGATTCAGTGGTGGTAGTTTCAATAGAGGCCATTCAATCATTATACCGTAAGTACATCAACACGCTTCTTGAACTGATCATCAGCATATCTCTCTCGGGGATATGATCCACAATCCTTGCAGTGATATTGCTTATAACCCATCACTTTGGTTCTCTTATAGGATTTGAATGACAAGTTTGTGCTGCCGCAATTAGGGCAAACTTTATCCTCACCACGTGGTAGCCATAGAGCTTGATTAGGATGACCCTTAATCCAAGGCAGTAGCTTGAGATATAAATCCTCTAGCAAGACAGTGTCCTGGATATTATAAGTCTTCATATTTTCCCAGGACTGGATGAGTTCAGGGGTGAGTGTATCCCGGGGGATGTTGAGAGCGGTCATGCAATCCTCCCACAAAGAGAACCCCTTATGGCTCACCTTCCCGCCAATACCAAGCTGCTGTGCTACGAAGTCCAGCTTATTACTCATGAATCTAAAATTACTCTTCACTACATTAAGAAGATCAATTTCATGTACAGGAGATGCAGGAGTCATTCCATTCAAAACAAACTCTTTATTCAGAATAGGTACATCGAACTTCTTTCCGTTGTAATGTACCACTGCATCTGCCTCATCCATCAAGCTCCAGATGGACTGGAGCATATCTTTTTTAGTGTCGTGGAAAAGACTCTTAAAAATAATATCATCTTCCCCATGCCACTTAGCAGCATAGCAAAGCGTGAACCCAGGTTTCACAATCTGGTGAATACCTACATTCTGTTTGTGTAAGCCCCAGACGTAGGCAACAGCGGGTGCTGTTTCAATATCCAGATGCAAAACCTTAAGGTTGTTAGTCATAAAAATTACACTCCATCATGTCCTCTTCGGACATCTCAATTTTTTTGTCAGCATAGTAAGCATTTACAATATCGCTTACTTCCTCAATGGTGAATACTCGATGAGTGTATCCCGAGGGGCACACATAGTCCTCTTCCTCTAATATCGTGCCACATGTTGTACAGATTTTAACCATCACTTCTTCCTCTCTTCATTCGTTTTTAACTGGTGGCACTCGAGGCATAATACTTGGTAGTCTTCACCTGATTCATTTTCCGGTGTTAGTCTTTCAATAAACCCAGCTACATCATCAAGACTTTTAAGACTTCCTGCCGGCTGAACGTGATCAATCTGGATGGACTTTTCGGGGAACCATCCCTTGCAAGCGTTACACTGATATTCCCATTTTTGTCTTCGATTAGATCCAGTATACTCCCGTCTGGCTGCAAGCTTACAGTCTGTAGCAGGTTTCCAATAACGGAACTTATGCCTGAGGGCCGAACGGATTGCGGAGAAATATTGGGATTCTGTCCAGGTGCCGCCATTACGAGTCCTCTTAACTCTCCTTGCCATCGCTTTCAGTTGCCGTTATAGGGTCGGGTACTGGCAGATTCATAATGGTATGCTTCAGTGCTACCATAGCCTCAGCCTCACTACCTTTCAAATCAACCCGGCTCAAAAACTCAACTGCAATTTTCTTCAACTCTTCATTCATAATTTTACCTCTCTATTAATAATACTCTTCAATGTGGAATAACTGTCTTTGTATGGGCATCTGCTATCGCTACACCCATACCTCCCCTGTCCCTTCACATGTCAGGCACATCTCTGATAGGCCTGCATTGCTTGTAGTATACCCTCTCCCTTGGCAATCAGGACATACATCAGGCATTGGTATAGGACAATGATGTGGCCCGCCCTTCTCCCTCCATGTCCTGTCCTTCTCGTTGTCCAGATTCTTCTTATAAGCCACGATTAAATGTCTCTCGTACCGTTGATGGTGATATATTTAGAGGTCCGTTCCTTTTATCATATTGGAGCTTAAGCTCAAGGATAGTTTGGAGATCCATCCCAAAGAGCTTTATATCTTCTGTAGCGAATGTGGACATAATCATATCTAAAGCTAAAGTTACATACGCTCCATTCACATCCTTTATAACTACATGATTAGAACTCATAATAGAATCTCCCAGGCTCATACATCTGATCTCTCTCCTGCCTCATCCAGATAAGATTACCAACTTCATACAGAGCATCTGTATTACCTTCATACAGATTAAGTATATAATAATAGATATCTTTCTCGTTGTCAAGCTTATCTATTGCTTTGTTCCACTGAGCTGGTGTGTTTCTGCTTTTTCCCATGAACTCTTTCCAGCCAGGAATGTTATCCGTCTTATCCCCGATAAGAAGTTGCTTATAGAAATTCTTGCAAGCAGCTTCCAGGGTGATGAAGTGGAGTTTCTTACTGGCAACGTTATACCGCATTCCGGGCACCATGTCAAGGTCTTTGTCCTTGCAGACGATGATGGTTTCCTTCTTATCCCACACTGGCCACTGGTTAATACTACACCCATCATCAGCCTCTAGCCCATCCATCTCCTCATACTGGTAGTTGGTCTTGAGGTAGTCCTTAATCTCTTTGATGTACACTGGCTTGCTGCCAGGATCCCGGTTTCCTTTATAACCGTGTACCGGCTCACCCTTAATCATGCAAGGTGTATTGGCTACCCCCTCTCTGACATTGTCCTTTCCAGAGAAGAATAGTGTATAACTGTTAGCATCACCCTTCTTCATCAGGGAGTTGACAATCATCTTGGCATTGTAAAGGGCCATCTTCAGAGGCTCGACCCTCTTCTCCCTGCCCACTGTGATGTCATCTCCGTCAACCAATCCCCATCTATCACAGTATTCCACCATGTCCTTGTGGTATAGGAAGGAGGCCATAGGTCCATCCTCTTCCTGGCCATTGGCATAGATAAGGTAGTGTGTCTTCTCTACAGAAAACCCAGCTGCATATGCAATCTCATCGCCTTCAATCAGCGCTCTCATTTATCTTCTCCTTTATGAGAATAAGAATTGTACTCTATTCCGGTGTTCCCGGGCATGGCTTCTTCATTGCCTTCTTGGCAACCGGTGCTCTGGTAGCTATCAGGCCACACTTGCTACAGTACCGGTAGTTGCAGATCTTAAGATTAAAGTTATGTGCCTTACTCATAGAATACTATGTGCTCATTTTTATAAGGGCATCTATCGTCTATGCATTCTGCACCATCACCACGGTATACCCAGGCTTCTGCATCATCACACCATCCCGCATAATCAGCTCTATCTAACAGTGGGCAATTTTTACATGAAGTCACATCAAAGATAAGCTTCATAGGTTCTCCCCAAGAATCTCATCATACTCTCCATCAGCTTTATATAGCTGGTAATAACGATTAGCCTCTTCAATCAAACTCATACCGTATGGACCTTCAACACTCCATAGTCCTAGCTTACATGAGATAATGCAACGACCTGTATTCAAGAACATGAAGGTGGTACACTTACGCATCTCTAATTCTGCGTTCATTATTTAAAATAGTTCTCCTTACTTGGGATAGGCCGCCAGTATTCGCACTGTTCCGGGCGCATACCATCTCTGGCGTAAAAACAATCATGAATGTGGCCATCAATAAGTACACAGGAATCAGGTTCCATATGTTCTTCCAGATCACAATGACAGCCGTATTGGATGTCATCAAATTTCCCAAGCTCAAGAACTTGTTTAATTGAGTCTGCAGCATCATACATACCTAGTCGTGCGGCAACTCGAATTAGATCCTGTACCTGGCTAATTGTAGAATCTTGTCGTTGAGGTCTTGATGGGATTCCATCTAGTATATTGTCATTCATTAACCACTCCCAATAAATACAATCGTTTCAATATGTTTAATCTTTCTCTTATGGGTCTTTTCCATTCGAGCTTTCACATCCTCTTCATTGCTTGCTTTGATAGTGAGGGCAGGAAGATTGTTATCAAATAATACACGCCATATGGCTAGCTTCTTAGGCATTCACTGATAACAGAGTTGCCTCTGTCCTAATACTATCCACATTATTACGCTTACGTTGCTCATGCAATATCTCTTTAGCATTAGGTGTTTGTAGATCTCGGATAATCTCCAGTGCCTGTGGCACCTTATCAAGAGTGATGATGAGCTCTTCCTTTTCTTTAGAAGGCTCGAATATCATCCATTCATTCTTATCTTGGAGTGGAGAATCTGGTGGAGACATAGGCCGCCCTACACTCATAGGCTCCCAATCTATGACAGGCATGTGCATCCTTTCCGCTATCCCTTCTTTGCTTGAGAGAGTAATCTCTTCAGGGAAGTAGAGATATTCCATAAAGTGACGCGCAGATGACATCTGTTCCGTTGGTAAACTAAAGCTTGCTACCATTCCTGTACGTTTATTATACAGGCGAACCATGTATAACATCATATAATCATTGCGGGCTAAGTCGAACTGCCACCCACTTAAGACCAGCTCTCTGGATTGTGCTACCCAGGGACCAGCTCTAACTGTAACCCCTGGATCCAGAACATGTGAGTGGATATTAGAGGTTGTCAAGCTCATATACAAACTCATCCAGCTCGCGCTCAAGGTTGCGAACAATAGCCTTAGCATCATCGATCTGCTTCAGCTTCTGTTTTAGAAAAACAATACTGTTTTCCTAAAAATTATCAGCATTTTTATATGTCGCAAGGTATTGAAAATAAAGTTATTTCACGGATATATGGCCGTGGTAGGGGGTGGGCCTTTACCAAGACCGACTTTGTGGCCGAATTTGGCGAGGCTAATATCCACCAGGCGCTTTCCAGCCTGACCAAGGCTGGCAAGATCCAGCTCCCACTCAGCCTGCTTCTTGATATCATCAATATTCATAATACACTCAACACTTTCAGTACAGCCTTATCCAAATCATCTGCTTCTCTGATTGGCCATGGGATTGGACTACCATGGGTGTCTAAATCAGAATACAGCCAATCCTTTCCATCCCTTTCCCTGATGTATTCAGCTCCATCAATTAGAGTTGATAACTTCTTCTTGACAACCTTATTCACATTGTCGGGAGATAAGATGACGTCTTCACATACAGTACGTTGAACTGTTAATTTCATTAATATAATCCTACGGCTGTAAGAAACTCCTCTCTCTTAAAATTATGATTATCTGTTTCGAAGAAATCAGCCATATCTTCTGCAATATATTCCCACAGATCCCACAGACGATACTCACTATCATAGCATGTATACATATCGTATATTGGTGCAACAGGCTTATTATCTTTTAAGATTTTAGCAACAGCTATGTAATGTTTCTTTGTAAACATTAGAAATCCACCACTGCAATTCTAAGATAATCAGAAGCTTTCCAGTCTCCATAACTGAAATTATTTAAAGGGTTGTCAACCCACCATTTTCCATTACACTTAGTAAGAACAAACACTTCATAGGAGGGGTGAATATCCTCGACTAGGATAATAATATTTTCAAGTGCAGTTTTATCCAAGCAGGCTTGAAACTCTGCCGGAGTCTTCCAGATAATATCTTTATTCATCGCTTTAATCCTCTACCTTTTTGTTTACATACATGCTGTGCATTAGTTTAACCTCAAGTCTTTGTAAGTACGTGCTGAGTCTTTAACGAAGTCTTCAATATCATCTACTTGATAGAGCCTTCCTGTTTCCTTAGCATAATATAGATGAGCAGCTGCTCCTGTCAACCCTGCATATCGATTCTTTAACACAACAATCTTTGTCATGTTCTGAATCTTTGGATCATCAGCTTGTTGATTTCTCTCCAACCCAATCACTGCATCAGACAGCTGAGCAATTGAATGGCTGCCTCGGAGTTGGTTGAGGGTGACGTTAGCTCCCTGCTCATGCCCCTTGTCACCACTACCACGGCGAAGGTGTGATACTAAGAACAGCCCGGCGCCTGTCTCCTCAATGAGCTTCCGTAGATTGGTCATGATGCTATCAATAGTACGACGCTCATCTCCACCATCCTCCATAGCTGATACTACAATGGAAAGATGATCCAGGAATATCCACTTGCAGTCCATACCCTTAATCAAATATCTCACTTGTGTTATGAGATTCTCTTCTGAAGTGGACCCGAAGTGATCATAGGATATGAATCTACCAGTGCCAGCTGTATTATCCCAGTGCTGCTTGATAACCTCTCGCTTAACATTCTTCCTCTCTTCCCTGATATGCAGAGGGAGGGAAGCATCCACTGATACAATGCCCCATTGTGTACGGCCGATTGATTCCTCTAGGGCCAGCACTCCAATGTTGTCCTCTGTCTTCTTGAAGAGCCAATGCTCGAGCTCTCGAATGATGGCACTCTTTCCCATCCCAGACCCTGAAGTGATAGTGACGATCTCGCGAGGCCTGACGCCGTACAGCTTGTCATTAAGGCCATCCCAGGGGTAGGGTATAGAGTCGATGCTATCGTCGGCCCACATCTCATCCCAGGCCTGTGAGAGGCGAATGATACCATCGGGCCTATACTCTTTTGCATTCCATACAGCCTTAACCCATTCCCCATACTTCCGTTGGAGAAGCATATCGTTGGTGTCCTTCTCTGACATGGACCCAATCTTAGCCTTCCCTGGTGTCAGCAGCTCTGCTATATCTTTAGCAGCCTTCTGTCCCGGGGAGTCCTGGTCCATCATCAACACTACATTCTCAAAGCTCTCAAGCCACTCCAAGGCGTCCTGAGCATTGCGTTTAGCTGAGGCTGCACCATGAGGGATAGATACTACAGCATAATTTTTATTATTCTTCTTGAGGATGTCATAGGCAGCCAGACAATCCAGCTCACCCTCAACAACGATTAAGAGCTTTCTGCTTCCCCCTGCATACAGGTGTTGACCAAAGAATTCACAGCCTTTTGTATCTCCTCGTGAGATAAAGTCCTTAGTGGCAACGGTGCGCTCTTTGTATCCCGTAATCTTTCCATGTTTATACACAGGGTAGTAATGCCGATCAACTTCCCCGGTCCCAGTATCAAATGACACCCTGACCCCAAACTCTTTGCAGGCATCTTCTGATATACCTCTGTCTGGAAGGGCCTGGATTGGGAGATCTTTAATCCAGTCAATGCCTTTGTTTCTATCTAATCCTGATGTGATCTTGGGCCGGTCATCCTCCTCACTCTCTTCTGCTTCTCCTTGTGGTACGAACTTATTACAGCTCCAGCAATATCCATCAAGCCTCCCATCAGGCTTCTCATAAATAGCCAGTGCATCAGAGCTACCACACTTCGGGCAGGATGTGTGATATAGGAATTGACCTTTTGTTTTGTCTTCATATTTTTTCATATAATGTACCAGCATTCATTCATATAATAATTACCATTGTCATCTTGTCGGCACTCTCCGCCATCAAGAAACAGATAGTATGTTAAACTGTGAGGGTAATCATTAAGGGGGGAGGATATAGTTAAGAAGCATATAAAGAGGATAAATTTAATATCATTCAACAGGACCAGTGATTGCATGCTTGATCACCTATCTGAGCAGTATCCATTACAATCCCTCATAACTAGTTTCCTCAAACATATGGAGAGGGAGGGGGTTGGGGGCATGGAGAGGAGGTCCTTTCCTCTTTAACACAGGTAAAAGACCATTTGGTGACATGAGGCAGATTAAATCCTCAACAGTCAACCTCAATAGCTCCTCTTGCCTAAAGAACTTACCACTTGCATTTATAATAGAAACCTGTATATCTTCTAAGGCATTGTGCTCAGGGCCACCGTATGACCAATCTTCAATCTTCATATTAGAAATCTCCCGGAGCTACTTGGAAACAAGGGAGCCCCATCCCTCTCCACAAATCCACCACTTGATTCCGGTCATCAAGAATAAAATCAATATGATATTCACCCTTAACATAGGATTCAAACATCTCCTTCTTTAACACGCTGTCCTTCCTATAATCACCAGCTGGTCTCATGAAGAGGTGAATGGAAGGTTTACATAAATCTATCTTAGCCTTATCCTTTAACCAGCGCTCAGTCTCCTTCCTCACTTTTCCTGCAGCCTCTCGACCTGATAGAAAGATGATGTGTCCATCGCCTCTATCCAGGTAGTTCTGCAATACCATCTGAACACCCCTGTTTACATCATCATTGTAACAAGAGGCGCCGTCGTATGGACTACGGCCACCTATGAGGGCTAGGGTTCCATCAAGATCACAGATGATGGCGTGAGGGAGATCCTCATCCTGCTCCATTGGCTCAGTCTTCTTATACTCTTCCGGCCTCAACCATCTATTGTACATCTCCGTGATCACCTTCTCACCAACAGGATTATCTCTCTTGCTATCTCGTTGAATACAGTCAGTTAAACTTACATCCTTGCTGAAGTCTATAACTTCAATTAATACACTCTTATTATATTGTTTCCGGAAACGGCTAACAAGCTTAGAGATAGTTTTAATATTATGTGGGTTTAGATTAATGTCATCCACTATTACATGCTTTCCCTTCTCCAATGAAAGCCAAATCAAATCATCCCTTGCTTTCACTACAAATTCTTCATTACCTTTAGACCGGTGACTGTCATCAAACATCTCTCTCAGCAGGTCTTTGTTGATCCTCTTGATTCCACCAGGGTTGGTGAGGAGTTTCTTCTTAGCCCAAGTAGACTTACCTGAAGCAGGGAGTCCCCTGGTAATATGTACTGTTAGCATGGCTTCAACACCCGTCAAGCTCTATAAACAAGTCTATAAGTTCTTGTTCATTAGCCCCAATAATAGATAACATATTCATACCATCATTACTCATAAGGATACTCACAATATCATCTATGACAGCTTCCCTTTTACTTGGAAAAAGCTGGCCGAATTTATTAAGATATGCTTCTGTTTGCCTGGGCATTAATCACCTCCATTCATTAACTGCTTCTTGTAGAATTCAGGGAACCCTTTGACAGATTCACTTAGTATATCCTTCCCAAACTCATTCCAGAGTTTTTCCATGATATTGTGCTTCTCCTCCTCAGAGATATCATCTTTGATTCGTTCAATGAGAGGACCAATATCTTTAGGTGTACCCGTTAGCTCACCCTTCTCTTTCAAGTATTGAACGGCTTTGTTCCATCGTGCCTCAGTACGGAAGCCTTCCTTATAGGTCTGCCACTTACCTCTGCCAGTGTTCTCTTTGTTCCAATTCTTGTTATGTACTTCCTTGAAGGCCTCAGACACATACTTCCCTGACATGATAGGAAGAAGTTGGCTTCCTACAAGATGCTCCTGATATCTCTTAACTACTACACCCTCAATCTTAAGTCCACCCAGTTGGCTCTCCGACTTCAAGAAGGTTTCAATCCACTCTGATGTAGAGATGTCCTCAGGCTTCATCCCAGTGTAGAGAAGCTTTACGACACCCACTCCAAAATGCATTGCCTCATTCTTAACCTTAGCATATTCAAAGGGTACTCCATCTGGATCCAGCACGCCAAAGAGAGCTATGTTGTTTTGTGGTGTTTTATCATAAGCAAGAGTGGAATGCTTAGGCTTACACAATGTCTCACCGTAGTAGATGTGACTGTCAAGGAGATAGTCTTGCTCCATCAAGATGTATTGAACAGCAGGGTAGAACAGATCATTCTCTGGAATATCACGTACAAAGTGATCACCATCATAAATGAATGCACCCTTACTACGGATGAATACATCCTCACCCTTCCGCATGAAGCCAAGCTGACTACCGTCAATCTTCTCTGTTACTTCAACTGGC
>Ga0180438_10006439_pt1 | contig 15882 bp, 9 predicted proteins | sample SS_ome_12_FD_132455 | JGI IMG/M metagenome (GOLD analysis project Ga0180438, IMG submission 132455) | Hypersaline lake sediment archaeal communities from the Salton Sea, California, USA - SS_3_D_2 metaG | ecosystem: Environmental > Aquatic > Non-marine Saline and Alkaline > Hypersaline >...
AAATCCAGGATGGATCGAATCAATCCGTAAACAGGTGGATTACCAGGGATGGTTAGAAAAAAATTATGAAAAACGGGAGTAGCGTTTTATGAAAGGTATTATTTTAGCCGGCGGGTACGGCACACGTCTTTTTCCGTTAACAATCGGCGTAAGCAAGCAACTACTGCCGGTGTACGACAAACCTATGATTTATTATCCGCTATCCATGCTCATGCTGGCTGGAATCCGGGAAATTCTCATCATCAGCACACCGGAAGCCTTGCCAAGTTTCCAGACGCTTCTAAAAGATGGTCACCAATGGGGTTTAAACTTCTCCTATGCTGAACAACCCGAACCACGCGGATTAGCGGATGCTTTCCTGATAAAACCAGATTTTATTGGCGGGGAACCAGTCTGCCTCATGCTGGGAGATAATATCTTTTTTGGAAGAGGCATCCGCACCCAGCTGCAAGAAGCATCCGAGCTGACCGAAGGCGCGTTAATATTCGCCTATTCAGTGCGCGATCCCCAGCGATACGGAGTGGTTGAATTTGAGGAAAATGGTCGTGCGATCAGTATTGAAGAAAAACCTGCCAAACCACGTTCTCATTACGCCGTTCCTGGATTATATTTTTATGATGGCAAAGTGGTTGAGATTGCATCCCAGTTAGAGCCCTCACCGCGCGGCGAATTGGAGATCACGGACCTGAATCTCGAATATTTAAAACGCGGTGAATTAAAAGTCAGTGTTATGGGTCGTGGTCTTGCATGGTTGGATGCAGGAACGCACGAGTCGCTTCTACAAGCCGCCAATTTCGTCCAGGCAGTCGAGGATAGGCAGGATTTGATGATCTCCTGTCCTGAGGAAATCGCATACCGGATGGGATTCATTACGAAAGAAGAGCTCCGAATTCAAGCGGAAAGATACACCGGCAACCATTACGGTACATATTTGCTTCGATTAATCGAAGAGGACATACCCTTTTACGGTAGATAGAATTTCTTTATGTCAAACCAGAGGAACCGAATCCTGTTATTGGGAAATAAGGGTCAGCTAGGATGGGAGTTAAACCGCTGCCTGGCGACCCTTGGAAAATTAACCGCTTTAGATTACCCGCACATCGATTTCCTTGATTTAGCGGCTTTACAGCGTATTATCAGGGAACATAAACCTCAAGTGATCGTCAATGCGGCTGCTTACACAGCTGTCGATAAAGCAGAAGAACAGCCAGAATTAGCTTTTGGGATCAACAGCACCGCTCCCGGGGTAATCGCTGAAACGTCAAAAGAAACCAATGCGTTGCTTGTTCATTATTCTACGGATTATGTTTTCGACGGGAGTTCAGGAAGACTTTATATCGAGACCGATAAACCCAATCCAATTAGCATTTACGGCAAGAGTAAACTTCAAGGTGAGCAGGTTATTGAACAAATTGGAGGCAACTATCTAATTTTTCGTACGAGCTGGATGTACAGCCTGCGGAGATCAAATTATCTAAAAAAGGTGCTGACCTGGGCGAGAAACAATCCGGTAGTAAAAGTCGTGGATGATCAAATCGGCAACCCGACCAGCGCACGCATGCTGGCTGAAGTGACAGGGCAAATCCTCACATTGGCAGGCAAGCAAGTGGTGGATTGGGGAAAAGAACATAGTGGGATATACCATTGCGCCGGTGATGGTTATGCATCCCGCTTTGAATTTGCCCAGGAGATTTTAAGAAACGACCCGAATCCGGAAATGCATGTTTACAAGAAAATAATTCCAGCCTCCAGCGATGAATTCCCGATGCCGGCAGACCGGCCTCTGTTCGCTGCACTTGATTGCACTAAATTCAAGAACACCTTTGGAGTTTGTTTGCCTGCCTGGCAGGAGGGGATAAAATTCGTTATGCAAGAAATGCCTTATAGCCAAACAATTTAGGGTTACATCAAGACCAAAGCCTTTTTAAAAATCCCCAATTTCAATCGGTAATAATTAAAATACAAGGAGTAAACCATGGATCCTATTCAACTTTTTTTTCCAAAATTTCGGATTGAGGAATGTCTTGATGAGATTCGGATATGCCTGGAAAAAGGCTGGACTGGGTTGGGATTCAAGACGGTTGAATTTGAAGAAGCCTGGATTAACTATACCGGCATGCCCCACGCCCACTTTGTAAATTCTGCAACGGGAGGATTACACCTGGCTGTCCGACTGCTGAAGGAAAAATTTAATTGGCAGGATGGTGATGAAATTATCACAACACCACTCACATTTGTTTCTACCAACCACGTAATTCTTTATGAGCAACTTAAACCAGTTTTTGCGGATATCGACCAGTACTTATCGCTCGATCCCGAGTCGATCCTTGAACGCATCTCTCCGCGTACAAGAGCGGTAATATTTGTAGGTTTAGGCGGCAATACAGGTCAATTAAAGAAGGTTGTCCAGTTATGCCAGGAACACGGGCTTAAATTAATCCTGGATGCTTCTCATATGAGTGGGACACGTTGGGTAAACGGCGGACATGTCGGTCCTGAATCGGATGTATCCGTATTCAGCTACCAGGCAGTAAAGAACCTGCCCACAGCCGATTCGGGAATGGTCTGTTTCCGCGATAAGGATTTGGATGAAGAAGTGCGTAGATGGACCTGGATGGGGATTAATAAAGACACTTACTCGCGCACCCACTCAAAAGCCGCTTATAAGTGGTCCTATGATGTCGTTCATGAAGGTTTCAAATATCACGGCAATTCCATCATGGCTGCCATCGGGCTGGTCTCTCTGAAATATCTCGACCCGGATAATGCATACCGCCGCCAGATATCGGATTGGTATAACGAGATGCTGGCGGATGGAAAAGGGATCCATACCATACCAGTATCACCGGATTGTGTTTCAGCCCGCCATCTCTACCAAGTCGAAGTTGACCAGCGCGACGAAGTCATGCTGGCTCTAAATCAAGCCAAGATCTATCCTGGTGTCCATTACCGGGAGAATACACAGTACAGGATGTATGCATACGCGCATGGAACGTGCCCGAGAGCCGAGGCTGCCAGCGACCGGGTGATATCAATGCCGATCCACCTGAACCTTCAATACCAGGATATCCAGCGCATATCCACCACACTGAAAGAGGTTGTTGCCAGGCTGGCGTCTGAGTAATAAATGACGAAACGTTTTATCGAACCAGTCGAAAAGGAAAACCTGCGCCTGCGATTATTGCAAGAAGCTGACTTACCAATGACCTTACAATGGCGCAATCAGGACGATATCCGCCGCTGGTTCTTTCATTCAGAGGTCATTTCACAGCAGCAGCACCTGGGTTGGTTCAAGAACTATATAACCAAAGACAACGATTTTATATTCATTTTCGAAGAAATCCAATATGGTTACCGCCCTATCGGTCAGGTATCGATCTATCAGGTCGATTGGGGGAGCCAGCGAGCGGAATTCGGTCGTTTAATGATTGGAGAACCGGATGCAGCTGGAAAAGGATATGCATTCAGAGCCTCTCAGATGGCTGCCAGGATCGCATTTTATACGATGGGTTTAAATGAAATTTATTTAGAAGTGCTCGTTGGAAATAAGAAAGCCATTGCAATCTACGAAAAAATGGGTTTCAAGCGGTCAGGAATTTCGGAGGATAAGCAAAGCATGAGTCTGTCGGTGAATCAACCGGGGATTAATATATAAAATCATGTTCGCGCTTTTCAATTAACCGGTATGTTAATCAATTTTTAATTTATATTAAATGATTCTTGCAATTTTGCAAGCATCTAATAACATGCAACCTGTTATGATTAAGGGGTCCGTCGAATGCTGGCGGAACATCTGTGATCATGAGGTGCATGCAATTGAAAGATCTAAAGTGGATACAAGTAATTGGACTGCTGTTCACTTTCATCCTGATGTTGGTCCCCTTCCAAACTTCTTATTCAACCACATTCGTGGTGGACGATAATCGCGATATCCCAGATGCAAAGCCGGGCGACGGTGTCTGTAAAACGGAATATGGCACCTGCTCCTTAAGAGCCGCAATCCATGAAACCAATCTGCTGAATGGCCCCAATACGATCAATATTCCAGCAATGACGATCGTCTTGGACGGCGAACTTCGCATTGTGGATCACTCCGGGGATGATTCAGTACACATCATTGGCGCAGGCATGGGTAAAACAATCATTGATGGGAACAATAAAACGCGTGTTTTTTACTTTGCGGCTCGCAGCGGCAGCCACTCACTAAGCGACCTTACGATTCGCAGCGCCAAAAACCAACACCCCGCATCAGCGACCCAGGAAAGAAATGGCGGTGGTGTTTTCAACGAAGCCACATTAAGTATGACCAACGTTAGAGTTACACGGTCCAAGGCGTTTCAAGGAGGCGGTGTTTTCAACCAGCACGATTTCGGAAGCAGTAATATTCCAATGCTTACCTTGGATAATGTAATCCTCGACAATAACACAGCAACCTCTTACGAATTTGGTTTTGGAGGCGGCGGGTTATTCAACGGGAGCGTGCTTGAAGGCACCGATGTCAAGATCACTGATAATACTGCCAACCAGCAGGGCGGGGGATACTATAACAATTCATATAAAAAAGCTGAGTTGACGAACTTTGAAATCAGCGGAAATTCATCCATGCAAGCTGCCGGGATTGACAACGATATTGGAAAAGTGTTTTTAACGAATGGAAAGATAACCGGCAATAAAACCAATTGCTGCATACCGGATTATCTGGGAACAGGCGGCGCGGGCATCTTCAACAACGACGGGAACATGATTATCAAAAATGTTGACATAAGCCATAATGTCAGCGACTCGCCAGGCGGTTTTGGCGGAGGCATTTATAATTTTAAATTTATGACCCTGGAGAATGTCTCGGTCACATATAACCAGGCAGCCTACGGGGCTGGCATTGATAACGGCTGGTCCAGTTCCGGTTATGAAAACAATCTGACTCTAATAAATGTAACCATTAGCAACAATGTAGGTCCTGCTCGACCGGATCTGGATACGGAAGGCGCAGCGATACACAACCGCACCTACGGCACGATCAATATTTATAATACGACTATCACCCAAAACTCGGCTGAATGTGCCGGCGGGATTACCAATCGAAATCCGCATGACTCCATTTTTATACAGAACACCATTCTATCCGATAACAGTGATGATTTCGGCGCAGATGATTGCCGGGGTGTAATTAACTCGAATGGTCATAATATTATCGGTAATCCAACTGGCAGCAGCAGCTTTCCCTGCACGGTGCACAACATGGCAGCCAGCGACCTCGTACACGAAGCGCCCCGAGTCGCATCATTACAAGGCGATCTTGCTTACCACCCGTTACTGGATACCAGTCCGGCAATCGAAAATGGCACGATGGCAAATTGCCCTGCAACAGATATCCGTGGTTTTTCGAGGCCAGCGGGTGACACATGCGATATCGGCGCCTATGAGGCTGATCCCAATCCCCCGGTTTTCCTTCCCAGTATTGTTAAATAGCGCAAGCTCCATTTTTATAGAATATAGCTTGCATAAATTGATATTTGCCAGTTTCTAGCTGGGGTATACTAGAAAATACCATCACCAGCGTTCACTGGCGCAGGTTTAATTTACGTTCCCCATTAATGGCGGCGTGGATAAACCTCAACTCCGGTTATTGTGCTACCGGTTATTTTCATCCCTCCGTGTGGAATTCATTTATTTTGAGAATCATATCCTTCGACATACCGATTTGAAATGCGCAAATCCAGAATAGATAACAAGATCCCATTATATATCTGGCTTTTAATGGGATTATTCACCGTAATAAAAATCTGGTTAGCAGCCGGGCAGTCATTATCTGCCCGCGAAGCAGCCGTACACGACGACCGCCTCTTCCTATCTTTAGCTCAAAATCTTCTGGAGGGCAAATGGCTGGGGGCATTCGATCAATTTACACTCATCAAGGGCCCCTTTTACTCAATCTGGATCGCTATTGCTTTTATTTCAGGGTTCCCACTCTTATTATCGCAGCATCTCCTTTATATTGGCGCCAGTTTGATTTTCTGTATTTCCATCCGGCCTCTGCTGTCCAAACCAATTTATATGCTTGGTTTGTTCACCGTCCTGCTTTTTAATCCCATGACCTACACAGATGAGACTATGACCCGTGTAATCCGGGATGGAATATATCCTGCTTTGACTTTGATGATATTTTCATGCGCAGTAGGTCTTCTCATCTTGGCAAACAAATATGCTAAATGGGTTTGGTTATGGTCAGTTTCCCTCGGACTTTTTCTGGCAGCTTTCTGGCTTACCAGAGAGGAGGGTATCTGGCTGCTCCCATCTATCGGGATAATCGTTTTATTTTCCGTATACCGGTCATGGAAAAGCAGGAAACTGGAAGGGGGTTGGTTAAAACCTCTTTACTTATGGGGATCAGCGTTTATTTTAGCATTTGTCCTGGTATCCTTTGTTTCCTTATTAAACCTCCAGCTTTACGGCTTGTATGCAAAGACAGAGTTCGACGCCAGACCTTTCAAGTCTGCTTACGGGGCATTATCGCGGGTTAAACCAAAAGAAACGCTGCCCAAGGTGCCGGTATCTAAACAGACAAGAAGGGAAATTTATCAAATAAGTCCTGCGTTTTCCGAACTCGAACCTTACCTCGAAGGGGAAATTGGGGAAATGTGGGCACAACTCGGTGAAAAAGAAGAAGCAAACAAAGATGAAATACTTGGCGGTTGGTTCATGTGGGCTTTGCGCGACGCAGTTAATTCAGCAGGCTATTATGCTTCGGGCAAATTTCCTGCCGCCTATTATAACCGTCTGAATGATGAAATCGATGCAGCTTGTTCGAATGAGAGCCTTGATTGTTATCCGGATCGAAATACTTTTTTCCCTCCCTGGAGAAGAGAGTTTGTACGACCTTTCTTTTCCTACTTATGGCGCGGGGGAAAGTTTTTTGTCACATTCGATGGGTTCAACCCTACTCCCAGCGCAAGCCATGGTACATCAGAAAATTTAAATTTGTTTTACGACCTGACGCGAGAACGCCTGCAGGATACCGATGATTATCTAAATGTTTCCGGTTGGGCGGTCGATAAAGATTCGAAAGTGAACATATATGTCCGAAACATAAAGGGCAGCCTGGTGGGCACTAAGGTCGAAATAATACCAAGCCCGGACGTTTATAATTATTTCGTTGAACAGGGAACATTTATCCCGAACGCAAACGAGGCCAGGTTTGAATTGACCACCCTGTGTTTGAAAGACTGTATCCTGGAATTTGTGACGGACGATACAGTTGAAGTAAAATTACCCCTGAAAGAGGATATGTCCGACAGGCAGCTGGACAAGACGGAGGATTTTTTCTTTGTTATTGATTCGTCCAGCTATATTTCTGACAGGCTGCCGTTCCAGGATCGTTACGACAATTTCAAAATCAAGGTGCTCGACATCATCGGCCAACTTTACCAGACACTCACCCCGATATTATTGGTAATATCAATTATCGGATACTGTTATTTAAGCATCATGCTAATCAAAAAGGATTACATTATGATTCGATGGGTGATCCTGACAAGCATGCTAATGGGAGCTTTCGCCCGGCTGCTGATCGTAGCTCTGGTGAGCGTAACATCCTGGAGCGCAATTAATACAACCTACCTTGCCTCTGCTTACCCTCTACTTTTAATCTTTATAACGCTCACCCTGATCTGGAGTTATGAAGACCTGGATTCATTCATAAAAGAGAAGGCGAAAGCTCAAACGATGACCGGAGCTGGAACCTAATACCTTAAAAACCCGGCCCCTCAAATTTGAAATTAAACACTAAACCAACTTGAAATCAAATTCACAAAATAAAAAAACTGCCGCCCACGCTACTGAGCATACCCTTGACGCAATTGAACTTACAATCCTGATGCCCTGTCTGAATGAGGCTGAAACCCTCGGCGCATGCATCGATAAAGCAAGGGATTTCCTGGAAACAAACGATATTTCCGGCGAAATAATCATTGCCGATAACGGCAGCAGTGATGGATCAATCGAGATTGCCGACAGCAAGAACGCCCGCATTGTCCCTGTCGAACAAAAAGGCTACGGTGCAGCGCTTATGGGAGGCATAACAGCAGCCCGCGGGGAATACATAATTATGGGCGACTCAGACGACAGTTATGATTTTTCCGATTTGATGCTTTTCGTAAAAGAACTGCGCGCAGGAAATGATTTAGTTATGGGCAATCGCTTCCAGGGAGGCATCAAACCTGGAGCGATGCCTTTCCTTCACCGCTACATCGGCAATCCGATTTTGAGCGCAATCGGCCGGATATTCTTTCATACACCGGTAGGAGATTTCCACTGCGGGTTGCGCGGGTTTAAGAGAGATTCAATTTTAAACCTGGACCTGAGAACAACTGGCATGGAATTCGCCAGCGAAATGGTCGTAAAATCAAGCATAAACGGTCTGAAAATCGCGGAAGTTCCAACAGTTCTACACCCGGATGGGCGCACCCGACCGCCTCACCTTAATACATGGCGGGATGGTTGGCGCCACCTGCGTTTCTTATTGCTGTATAACCCGCGCTGGCTTTTTCTATACCCGGGTATCGCCATGATGCTTATCGGCGGGATATTGGGAATATGGCTGTTACCGCTACCCAGACAGGTTGGGAATATTGTACTGGATGTTAATACCCTTTTTTATGCAGCGCTGCTGTTTGTCATTGGTTTTCAGTTTATAAACTTCTCTTTATATACACAGGTCTTTGCGGTTTCTGAAGGCTTGCTGCCCGAGAACCCCAGCGTATCAAGGTTTATCAAATTCGCCACGCTCGAGAAAGGTCTGCTGCTGGGTGTCCTGCTCGTAATTGCGGGGCTGCTGAGTTCATTTTTAGCGCTCGCCTATTGGCAAATGCGCTCATTTGGAGACTTGGATCCAACCCAGTCACTGCGCCTCGTAATACCAGGCGGCGCATTACTTACCATAGGCTTTCAAACTATACTTTCCAGTTTTTTTCTGAGCATTCTATCCCTGGCTAGAAAATAGAACAAGAATGATAAAAGTAAAAGATTTACTCAAAGATCAGAAGGTCCTGAAATCCTCTTCCGCCCCGTCATCGCCATCCATATCTGTCATCCTGCCAACATACAGCCGATTTAAGACAGGCTCACTGGAGCGCGCAGTTAACAGTGTGCTCGCTCAAGATTTTGAAGACTTTGAATTTTTAATCATGGATGATGGTTCAAGCGATGGATCGTCAGAATTTATAGAAAAAATACGCGCCGGTGACTCGCGCGTAATTCATGTGCGCCACGAGCACAACTGCGGCTTACCGGCATTACGCGTGAATGAGGGCATCGAACTATCCAAAGGACAATATATCGCCTTCCAATTTGATGACGATTTATGGAAGCGAACCGCATTGACCAACCTCTTAGCAGAACATAAAAGACACTCCGAACCTGTGGTTGTTATCGGGCGCGCCACATTTTCTACAAAAATTGGCCAGGGTATCCTGCCCGAAAAAGAAGTAGATATTGTTGATCTATATGAGACGAACCGGTTTGCGAATAACAGTATTATGCTGCCGCGATCAATTATGGAAAAATACGGCATGTACGATCCGCACATCGCAATGCGCCGGCTTACCGATTGGGACCTGTGGATACGCCTGATTAAACACCTGCCATTTATCACCATCGACAAAACCGTATCACAGGTTTTCGAGAGCAATGTTGATGCGATCGGCGTCACTGTACCATGGGATATCAGCCTGTTTCGATTTATTAATAACATCAACCGCGACCAGCTGCTGACGCCAGCAAACTGGAGAGAATTTGAGATTGATTCCCTCAGCATTGCGGGTGTTGGTATCCGCGGGGAAATCGGAAAACGCCTTTATGAAGAGCAGATCGTTCCTTATTATTTCAAAATGCGGCATTTATTCCCCCAGTTGGGCGGGTTCTCAGCTACCGACTCCCAATCTCCGCCAAAAAAGGTGCTGTTCACAAAAGGTTCATACGATGTAAGCAATGATGTGACTTTCAATAACTATGACCCGCTGGCAAGCAGGCGGAACAGCTTCAAAAGTTATTACCAATCCATCGAAGAGATTACGCTGGAATGTGTAAGTGAAGCAGACCTGCTGCTGATGATGCGCACCGTTGAAGACGATGCGTTGAATCTCACCGACAAACTAATCCCTTCCTCCCTTCCAGTCGGTTATTATCTGGATGACGACCTGTTCTCTTTTCACGATTACGGTTCTGAATTTGATTATTTAGCCCCGGATTCCCATTACTACAACAACCTCACCTCAATTACAAAGCAAGTCGATGCTGTCCTGGTTACGAATGATTTCATACGAGAATCTGTCCGTCCGATAAACCCGCGCATCGTTCCTCACAACAACACCATACCGGACGAATTCATCTCCAATGAAAACCTGCATGCACGCAAGGATTCGCAGCTGCGTATTGGATATGTGGGTACCGGTTACAGGATCGAAGAATTCCGTCAAATTTGGGATGCTTTCCTAAAGATCTCACAAGAATTCAAAGATAAGCTTGTCTTTGAATTTTGGGGGATTGACCTGAGCGCCTTACCAAAGCTTTCCTCCCCGGTGATTCAGAAGCCATTCACTTTCAGCTACCAATATTACCTTCAGAGCCTTAAAAACGCAGACTTTGATATCCTGCTCACCCCGCTGCTTGATTTTCCTAAGCCGCGTCTGGGTAAATCGCTGATCAAGTATTACGAAACAGCTGTCGCCGGTGCATTGGGTATTTTTTCAGATGTGCCCCAATACCAGGCGCTGCCAGATGGACTGACATGTCTGAAATCCCCCAATGACCCCCGGAACTGGTATGACACGCTGCGTAAAGCGATTGAAATGGACGCGGTTGAATTTGATAACATGCGTAAACGCTGCATAGCACATGTCAGAGAAGAATACAGCGTTCATGCACAAATTGACCTGCATGAAGCCGCGCTCAGAGCGATCGAGTTTCACTCCAAAACCAATGCCAAACGCGCAGAGGATGGAAAACCGCGGGTATTGTACTTTTTGCATTCCGCGCATTACGGTGGAGCGGAAATTCAATTGTGGCGTCGCTTGAGACTGATGAAGAAGTACGGCATCCAACCGATCGTGGTTATCCCTTCCGTGCTGGTAGATTCTGAAAGCGGACTATATATAAGCGGCGTGTTGGAGGAAGAAGGCATCCAACTTGAATCAGTAGAATATACCTGTTTCACCGAACCCCGCAGTCCTAAAGAGTTCGACAGCGAACTGGAGAGAAATCAGATTCAGGCGTTGTTCGAGCGCTGTGATCCAGCGCTGGTCCATTCTGTCACATTCATCCCCTCCCTCGGTCAGGTATGCACCCAAATGGGAATCCCGCACGTGAACACCCTATACGCTGTGGAGGATGATTTTGCCTGGGCTTCGGGTCAACCGGGGTTCAAGCACTGCGATGTGGTCCAATCGGATTGCCTGCGCTACGCAAAAAGATGGAGCTACCTGTTAGGCGCCCAAAAAATTGTTTCACGCGATACGGCTACCGAAGGATTATTCCAATTAGGGCAGACAAAATACCTGAAAACCATTGGATCGGACGGTACAGATTTTCATGAAACGACTCGTTTAATTGCAACTGGAACTTTCCAGGAACGCAAACAGCAACTTGAAACCATTGAAGCGCTTGGACTGTTAAAAAAAGAAGGCTTCAATTTCGAATTCAATTTTTACGGCTATACACATTTTTTCCCGGATTATGTGGAACGGTGTAAAAAGGCGATTCAATCTCTGGACTTATGTGAGTGTGTTTTTATTAATGAGTTCACTGAAGACATTGATAGAGTGCTTTCTGAGGTGGACATTCTGGTCAGCTTATCCAAATATGAAAGCTTTCCCGGATCAATAAAAGACGCCTTTGCAGCTGGGATTCTGGTCACAGCCACCCCGGTTGGCGGTGTATCTGAACTGATTATTGATAATGTTTCCGGAATCCTATGTCATGGAACTTCAATCGAAGATTTAGCTGATGGAATGAGACGCGCCCTGTCGCTTTCAAGGAAAAAGAGAACTGCAATCGCAGAACATGGGCGCAACATTGGACGCCTGGAACTTCACCATTATCGCACAGCAAATGATCTATTCAGAATGTACAACATGGCTCTCGATCTCAATGCCAGTGACCGCCAGATCATGTATCTCACAAAACCAACCACAGGTATACAGATCTCTTCACCTGATTCAAGCGTTAAAGGAAAATCGCCAACCGGTCATCCCACCAGCCTGATGCCCATCGGCGCTGGAATCGTCTATGATTTTATCCCCCATAAACAGCATTGGACCGGAATTGACGTGCTTGTTGAAACAAACAAACGCGCCTCATCAGGGAAGCTTACCCTTAGAGTGTGCGCTCCCAATGGAAAAGAATTGAGGGCGATTACAAAGAATATGAAACATTTTAGCAGCGGCTGGCTTGAACTCAGATTTACGCCAATAAACAATTCGGAAGATCAGGAGTTTCAATTAGAATTTTCATTGAAAGATGCCAATCCAGGCACTTTGCTCAGTCTATATCAGAACTCACCGCCCAAACATAAATTTATACGTATGATGCGCCGCTTTCTCCGCATGATCGGAATTAAACTGCAGGGAGATCAGTTGTATTGCAGAGAGTGGTACAGCTAAATTTGTGAAAAAGATAAGGTCGAATAAAATGTATCCAGGTTTTAGGAACTACCCGCCGCGCGTATTATTAATACTGCCCGTTGTTTATCCCTCCGCAACGATCTACATCATCAAACCTTTGAGAAAATTGGCCAGACAAGGGCACATCATCTTTAACTACCTTCTGGAATCGGAACTTTCTGTTCAACATTTATTAACCAGTGACATAGTGCTTTTTTGCCGGAACAGCGATCCGGTATACAGCTGGATATTGGAGGAATGTTCAGCCAGGGGCATCCCGACCGCATATGACCTGGATGACAATTTTTGGGAAGTGCCCTTTGAACTGCATTACGCAAAACGCTACCGCAGACCAGAACGAATAGAGCAGCTGGAGAGATATCTCAAGCATGTCGACACGGTTAGAGTTTACAGCGATTATCTGCGGGAGGTGGTAAAGCCCTATAACGACAGCGTTACCCTTGTAAAACCATGTATTGACTTCAACCTGGTTCCCCCTGACCCTCAATCGCAAGAAGATGATAAAATCCGAATCACGTATGTCACAGGCCGCGGCAATGAAGACCCTTTGCTGCCGTTGTTTGCGGAAGACCTGTTAGACTTACTTGACAAACATCCCGGACTGCTTGAAATGTACTGGTGGGGTGAAATCCCAGAAATGTTCAGGGATCATCCCGCTTCGTATCTGATAGATATTATCCAGGACTACGATCAATTCGTCCACCAACTAGCTTTGAAGAAACTTGACATTGGTCTCGCCCCGCTTGAACCCACACCTTTTAATCTTTCCAAAACCAATACCAAGTTCAGGGACTACGGAGCATGTCGCATCGCCGGTATCTATTCAAATGTGGAGGTTTATTCCTCTTGTGTTGAACATGAGGTAACTGGTCTTCTGGTAAACCAGGAACCGGGCGCATGGTTTGAAGCCTTATCACGCCTGGTTGCAAATAATCACCTGCGGGATCGAATAAAAAAATCGGCTTATGTATTTGTCAAAAATAATTACCGCCAGGAACTGGTGGAGATGCAGTGGCTTGAATTATTAAATTCGATGTTGGCGGATCAGCAACTTATTCTGTCGCACCAGGAAAAACCGCTGTCGGACAGAGAACCGGTTAAAACAAAATTGAGTATCGGACGTCTGCAATCCCCTTTGGATGGGTTCATTGTGGTTGATGAAAAACCATATCCGGGTGTGCATATCGTCGCGGATATCAACCAGCCCCTGCCCATCGCTGGCAATACCATTGACCTGGCTCTCATCGATCAAACGTTAGAACGGGTTCGAGATGCAGCATCCTCAATTAAAGAAATCTACCGGTTAAGCAAACACGGCTCACATATCTGGATAAGAGCATCCTATTCGTGGCCTGGCACTACGTACCAGTACGCTCAAAATTCATATCATTTCAATGAAGAAACACCGAAAGCATGGTCTATAAACGAGGCGCCTGTTTACAACGATCCGCTATTGTTCCCAAATGAAGCGCGAAATCGATCACTACTCATCGAACCGGTTGAGGGGGTTGATCTGCGTTGTTACCAAATGGAGCACTTTTATACACCCCAGCACCTGCTTCTGGATGAAGGAAAAAAAGTAAGGCTGCGGAGAGAAAAACCCGGGGTTTGTGACCAGATTATTTACAGCCTTTATGCTGTAAGAGATGCCTCGCCAGATGAAGAACCGGGAAGATTTATTGGTCAAAAGGATATCTGCGATCCGCCCTGGGTGTCTCAAAGACGCCTGATGGACAGAATTGAAGCGCTAAAAATGGAAATCAATCAACTGCGCTACGACTCAAAGAACTGGCATTTTAACATACAGGAGAAAGAAAACGAGCTTATATTGACAAAGACCTCGCTCGAGCATTTGGAAGAAGAATATAAAAAACTGGGCAGGTTAACGCTGACTGCCCGCGAAACAGCCAGACAGCTGGATGCATTCCGGAGCAGAAAAGCTGTTCAGATCATCAATAGGGTTATAGAAAGACCCGATTTTTCCGACAAACTGCCGCCCGCTTACCAAAAACTATTGGATGACAGTCAGATATTTATCCCTTCCTTGAAAGGTTTCCGGCTGCAGCCCAGTTCGAACTTGCAGGCAGTAGATCATTTAGTATATGCAATTGAAATCGATAAAGCAGGTCTGTGCGGAGTAATCATTGCACCGGTGATCGACCTCATACCAAGTTCCGGATATATCGGCGTTGAGATTGAATCCCAAAATAATGAAACGGTTGCCCGGGCCAGGGTGCCGGCTGAATCCCTCAACCATCTCGGACCAGTATCTTTAACTTTTCCTGCCCTTAACGAATCACAAACAGGCGTTTTCCAAATCCGCATCCATGCCAATGACCTGGATGTCCCCCTGCGCATTTATGAATGGCAGAACTACACGCTGTTCGGTTTTGGACGAAAATCCACACAACCTTTTATTGGTTACAACTTTTCCCCGGAATGTAAAAACTGATTATATATGAATGAGCCTTCACCGCGGGTGTTAGCAATGCTGCCCGGCATTATGCCTTCCACCCTTATGAATGTGGTTAAACCCATGATGGCTTTGCAAAAACGCGGCCTAATCCACTTCCGGGTTTCTTTGGAAAACTACCCTTCCCATGCCAATATTAACTGGTCAAATATCGTGGTATTCTGCCGGAACACGGAACCAAGGTACCGGCACAATCTCGATTCGATTCTGGGGAAAAACATCCCATTCATATACGATATTGACGACAATCTCTTCGAGGTCCCTGCCGATACTGTTGATGGACGATACTACCGCGCTCCACAAAGACTTGAGCTGCTTGAACAGTATTTAAAGACTGCCAGTCTGGTGCGGGTCTATTCAGACCCCTTATTAGAAGCAATCCGTGAATATAATAAGCACATCCACTTGGTTGATCCGCCAATTGAATGGGAAACGCTCGGGCTTATTCCTGAAAAAACAACGTGGAAACCAGTAAAAATCGTCTACGCAACCAGCCGCAGAGAAGATCGACTGGCTTCAATTTTTTCCGATGCGCTATCCCACTTGCTGAGAGAATACGCCCAGGATGTTGAGATGTGTTTCTGGGGTTTCAAACCGCAAGAATTTATCGACTTCCCGAATGTGCGCTTCCGGAAATTCAGCTCCAACTATGATAAATTTCTACATCAATTTTCCAGTGTGGGTTTTGACATTGGGCTGGCGCCATTAACGGATGATCGTTTCCACCAATCGAAA
>Ga0180438_10006441_pt1 | contig 15876 bp, 12 predicted proteins | sample SS_ome_12_FD_132455 | JGI IMG/M metagenome (GOLD analysis project Ga0180438, IMG submission 132455) | Hypersaline lake sediment archaeal communities from the Salton Sea, California, USA - SS_3_D_2 metaG | ecosystem: Environmental > Aquatic > Non-marine Saline and Alkaline > Hypersaline >...
AATCGTGAAACCGATTTTCTGAAATAATATATGCCTAACTTCAATTTTGCAAAAGTTCAGTTACTAATCTAAGGGCTCTGACTCTACCATGTCCCTTTAGTCGCACTATCGGTTTTAGTTTTGACTTGTCATTCTGAATCTTTTTCTTAGCGACAGTCAGCGTTTTCTGTAAACTGTTTCCAGGCATAAATAGGTGGCTATCCCAAGTTTCCCCCTCAGTCTGCTTGATGCCGTCTCGTCACTATCCGACTCTTGCGGATACGGTTAAACGCGAAGAAAAGACAGATACTGATGAACGTCACTGCGCCAGCCCAGCCAAAACGAATCAACGTACCATCACCGCTGAGAAAGGCCCAGCCATAGATGGTTGTGGCGATTATGTTCGAGATCGAGGCGATCAGGTATAGGATTAGGCCAGAAATAATGGCCCATTTGTTCTCTCTCCAAACACCGATAGCATAGATGGTCAACAGCATCCCTACCAGGAGTACGACAAGATTACCGAATATATCAAGTTCTGTTTGATAACGAAAATACTCAGTAAGTTCGTCGATGATGGCAGGCACTCCAAGCGCAAGAAGAAAAATCCCCAGTGCTCCCTGTATGTATGAAACCATCCTGACGAAGTCCCTATCAGACTCCATCTCCTCTTCCTCCTTCATTTCGTCCTGCGTATGTACGTGTACTCCGCTCGTGTCTAGCTGGCGTCTTTCTATCTCACCCTTTACCCACGTAACAACCTCTGGTAGATACCCATGCTGCTCAGCCAACATACTCAGGAGTTCCTCGTCTGTTTTGGCTCTGATTTCAGCTTCGGTAACCATTGTCTGGCCTCCGTTCTTTTAATGAACGATACGGAAATACATGAACAACCTACGATACTACTATTGAGATTTACCAGGTACAGTCACGGGTTTCTGTGAACTTTCTCCAGCCCTAGTTTCCCTCTTTAGTTTCCCTCTTGGGCAGATCATTCAAAGACATACATGCCCGCGATACGCTCCGTATCTGCGACAGTAACTTCATCAGAGAGGATAGCCGATCCGTCTTTTCTCGAGATGCATACGCTGCCTATCTTCTTGCCGTCAGAACCAATGATTGAGATTTTGTACCATTCGATCGGTGGGTTACAAGAGCCGGCAACGTATCCGCCCGCGTATCCCCACACTTGTCCGACGTAGAAGACGAACTTATTACCGTGGGATGCTCCCCTCTGAGTCTCTGCGGGAAGACCGTTCACAAAACTGTTCAAATCGGCATCCGTCTTGCCCAACTTCATCATCCCAAAGAGGAGTTTTGTTCCCTTGTAGATCTCGCTGATGTCCGAGCGGTTGAACGAGAGGCCAACCTCGAGTGTGCGCTCGGCTTCAGAAGAAGGCGGGGTGATTACGACACTGGAGAGTGAGCATCTCCACTGGGTCGGGAATGACCCGAGAAGTGTCGGCAGATTTCGCTTCACCTCTGCTATTGCTGACTTGTCCGATTGTGTTTTGGCTTTTGGAGAAGAACTGCCGGGTTGCAGGCTTGCGAGCATGATGTCAAAGTCCGATAATACGGTTTGCCATTGTAGTGGCGGCGCGCTACACTGTACGACGAATGCTGTCCTGGCAGCCAGAAAGTACGTGTAACGACGTCGCACTTTTTCGCCGCCGTCGGTAAGTTCGTAGGTTCCGTTTATGAGAATTGTGCCCAACACGTTCGGGTCCTTTCCCGCAACCGAGCGCGTGTCAGGATACCGATTTCGAATCATCGCGGACCACTGACGCTTCATGCCGGAGGTATCTGAAGGCGGTTCTCCTAATGACGGCATAACCTCATGGTGGAAGTATAATGTCGCATACTTGCCCTTGGCCAGTTGTTTCCGAAAGCCAACGTCAAGTCCCTGTGGAACGCTCTTTGTTCGGGCCCAACCAGGCGCAATTGAAATTTGATATGCCTTGTCCTTCACGACCTGTAGGGTGCTGACTTTGAGACTTGAGACGAGGTGGACAAGGAACTCTGAGTATTTCGAGAAATTCTGCTTGTTGTTCACGATGAACGAAATCTCGAATACCGTGAGCCCATTGATCACCTTGTGCGTCCTGCCTCTGGCCCCATTGCTTCTTTCCACGTCTTCCTCGACGGACGGTAGCTTTGAGATAGTCGTCTCCCTGACGATATTCACCCTTGTAACATCACCGGCCCTCTTGGCATCTTCGTAAACCTTGTTTCTCTCGGCGATGAACTCAGAAGGCTTCATGGCCTTGGGCATCGTGTATTTCGACACCAGCAAGGCTGGTTCATCGTTCGGCCCGACGAGCATGGTAAAATGTGACAAGGTCCTGCCATAGGGGCGAAGTTCCTGCGCCAGGTAGTTTTTCATCGCGGCCACGCGGGCAGCCGGGTGCTCGCGCCATTTTGCCGGATATTCGAACGACAGTCCCCACTTCGAGAAGCTGGCGTAGTTCTCACCCGGGTTCCCCTGCTGCTGTTCACCCGTCGTCTGTGAATTGGCCAGACTGACCCATGTAATCAAGATGACGAGCATCGCTGGATTCTTCATTCTCATTTTCATGTCTCCTTTCGTTGGAGTGTTCCTGGATATTACTGGTGAAGGGATTAAAGGTGTCCGGTATTCATACACTTCCCAAGTTCGGCAATTGTGAAATCCGTTGGGCTGATCAATAAAAGGTGTCAGGTTCATGGTGCATTCGCCACTGCCTGCCCTGAGCGAAGTCGAATGGGGATTCGCTCTCGTTACACGTATTTCCTAAGCACCTCGTGTATTTTACCCATTGTCCCGGACCAAGACAAACAAATTCGGAATAGTTTTTCGACAGGATAACAGGATATTTTCATTGTCTATTGAATATTGACTATTTACTATTTCTTGTTGTTAATCCGTGTCAATCCTGTAATCCTGTCTAATAAACACTGTTTTTTTACCACGAAGGCACTAAGTTGAAACCGCAGATACCTATGGCACAAGTTAACGCAGATAGATTAGACTCTGTGCCCTCGGTGTCCTCTGTGGCTGTAAAGGAAAAAGACTTGAAACCGCGGGGATTTAATGTTGAGTGCAACTTTAAACTGGTCGGAGTTTTTTCTGTCCGGTTCGACCGGCCCGTTTGGATGGCTTGCTGTTCTTGCCGTCTCACCGGTATCTTGATATAATCGCCCACATGAAAACGACGTATATACGGCGCCGGATTCAGGTGATAGTGGGTATGTTGAAATACCTGAACCGAAAAATGTATCGGACATTGATAATTCTCCAAAGCAATTATCCAAACTAAGTAAAGGAAAGGATCAACACGTGGCAAACAGGAAAAGCAAACCAACGAAGGACCGGAGCACGTCTCATGGTCGAAGAACATTTCTCAAAACAGCAGCGGCATCAATGGCGCTGCCCTATCTGGTCCCGGCGGCCGCGATGGGCAACGACCGCAACACCGCGCCGAGTAACCGCATCGTGATGGCCGGTATCGGTATCGGCAATATGGGGCGTGGCGACCAGGGTTCATTCCTGGGGCGCAGCGATGTCCAGTACGTTGCAATGTGCGATGTGAAAAGGGACGTTCGCGAGTGGTCCCGGAACCGCGTCAACGAGAAGTACGGCAACAAGGACTGCAAAGCGTACAAGGATTTCCGCGAGATTATGGCCCGCGATGATATTGACGCGCTTCATTGTGCGACGCCGGACCACTGGCACGCGATCATAGTGATCGAGGCATGCCGCAACGGGAAGGACATCTACTGCCAGAAGCCGGAGACCAGGACGCTCCGCGAGGGCAAGCTGATGGTCGAGGCGGCCCGACGCTACAGTCGCGTCGTATCAGGCGGCAGCCAGCGTGTGCTCGGAGATTACAGAAAGATAGTCGATCCCTGCTGGAACGGCGACAAAGGCATTATAAAGTCGATCAACGTTAACGTCGGGCCGTTTCCGATAGACTGCAACAAGGCGGGCCAGCCGATACCCGACGGATTCGACTGGGATATGTGGCTTGGGCCGGCCCCCTGGGCGCCGTACCATCCCCACCGGTGCAGCGGCAGTTACAGCATCAAAGGAGAAAGCTGGCGGTCGTTCAAAGATTACTCCGGCGGCGGCATGACCGACTGGGGGGCGCATCATTTCGGCGGCGCGACATTCGCCATTGACGTCAGGGAGCTGGAACCCGAGGAAGTTATCTTTCATAGCGATGGCGGCAAGAAATTCGCGTCATGCCGCTATCCCAACGGCAAGCTTATTCACCACGGTTACCCGGGTCGGGGCAATCTGGAGGTAGAGGGTACGAACGAGAAAGGCCCGTCGAAACCTGTTCCCCGTTACGCGGGAACGGGCGGGATCTACGGAGACTCCATCGACTGTGTCAAGACGCGCAGCAGGCCGTTCCGCGACATCGAATTCGCAGTCCACACGACGACGGTATGCCACCTGTTCCTCATTGCCTACGAACTGGAACGCTCACTGAAATGGGACACGGTTAAACAGCAATTCGTTAACGACGACGAAGCCAATCGGCTCGTCGACGTTGCAAGAAGAGAGCCCTGGGTGATTTAAGAAAGCTATGATTTCGACAAGGAGACTTGATTATGACGAATAAGAAGACTACCGGAATGACATTGATGGCCGGCACGGCCGGCCTGGCCGCTGCCCAGAGGGATTCGGCCGCAGTAGACAAAGCATTGGACACGCTGAAAACCTACGACTGGGGCGCGGATCGCAACGCCCTGAATCCGATCGATCAGGCGATCATCACCGCACAGGGCAATGCCGCCGCACTTAAGCCGCTGGAAAAGAGCCTGGTGGATATACTTGCCGGCGGCATCTCACGATCCGCACAAGATTATGTATGCCGCAAACTGAGAGTCATCGGCACGGCCCGGTCCGTCGAGGTGCTGGCCGCGCTTTTAGCCGACGAGAAGACCTCGCATATTGCACGCTATGCTCTGGAGCGCATTTCTGACGAGAAGGCAGCCAAGGCGTTGCGGGACGCGTTGCCGAAGGTCGGCAGCAAGCTCAAGCCGGGCATTATCGGTTCACTGGGCACGCGCCGCGACAAGAAGAGCATCAAGGCCATTTCGAAGTTTCTCGGCGACTCCGACATCCACATCGCCAGGGCCGCAGCCCAGTCGCTCGGTCTGATCGGAACATCGGCGGCGGCAAAGGAGCTGAGCAACTTCGCGAAGAAGGCATCCGCCGGCATGAAAATGCCGGTAGCCGACGCCTGCTTAGCCTGTGCCGAGCGATTGCTGGCCGATGGTAAGAAGTCCGAGGCGGTAGCTTTATACAAAGAGATCAAGGAAGACGACCAGACAGCACACATCAAAGCTGCCGCCATGAAAGGTATTCTGACTGCCGCGACTAAGAAGTAAGGCGCGAATTAAAGGAAACGAGTGTCCTTATGTGTCAGGGATTTTTTCTGGGTTTTCCTTTCGGCCTTAATATTGACTTCGCGAAGGAGTCTGTACATGGAGACTGAAAAATGATGAATAAATCCTCTTTCGTGCTTTATGCGGTTCTGGTCCTTACAGCGGCAACAGCGCAAGGAATCGTGGAGGCTTCGTCACCTTCGGGCAAAGGCACCGGCGGCGGATCACGGCCCAACATTCTATTCATGCTGACCGACGACCAGCGGTTCGATGATCTGGGTTGTATGGGCAACAAGATTATTCAAACACCCAACCTCGACAAGCTGGCTGCTGACGGAGTGATCTTCAACAACGCTTTTGTCACCACGGCCATTTGCTGTTCCAGCCGGGCTTCGATCCTCACCGGCCAGCACATGCGGCGTCACCGGATTTATGACTTCAGGGCACCGCTGTCATCCCAGGCCATGGACCACACCTATCCGGTGCTGTTACGGAAATCAGGCTATCGCACCGGGTTCCTGGGCAAGATGGCCATCGGATGGCCATCGGAAGAGATTCGCCACCTGTCGTTGCCGGCAGACAAATTCGACTTCTGGTTCGGTTTTCCACAGATGATCAACTTCCGGCAAGTCGTCGACGGCAAAGAGCGGTTCCTCACGACCCTGCTGGGCGAAAAAGCGATAGAGTTCCTGCGGACGAATCCGGCGGATAAGCCGTTCTGCCTTTCGATCAGCTTCAAGTCGCCGCACGGGCCGTGGAACTTCTTCGATCCTCATGCGCCAGACCCCTATGAGAACACGGAGATTCCCGCGCCGGCCAGCTACACGAGACAAGACTACGAAGCCCAGCCCGAGTTCCTGCGAAAATCGCTCAACGGCGGCGGCGAGTGGCCCAAAGATCCCCGCAGGCGCTTCCTCGACAACGCCCGAACGTGCTACCGGCTGATCACGGGGATGGACGCCGCGGTGGGCCGGATCATGGCCGCCCTGGAGGAACTCGGACTGGATGACAACACGATCGTGATCTTCACCTCGGACCACAGTTCCCTCCGCGGCACTCACGGGCTGTTCGGCAAGTGGATCATGTACGAAGAGTCGATCCGGGCTCCGCTTATTGTCCGCGATCCCCGCCTGCCGGCCAAGCTGCGCGGGACCAGGCGCGATCAGATGGTTTTGAATATCGACTTTGCCCCGACCATGCTTACGATGGGTGGGGTGGCCATCCCGCCGCGAATGCAGGGCCGCGATTTCGGTCCCTTATTGCGCAACGAGCCAACCAAGTGGCGAACCGAGTGGTTCTACGAACACACCTACAATACCAAGCCGCCGCGTCTGCCGATTGCCAAGAGCGAAGGAGTGCGAACCGAGCGATGGAAGTACATTCGCTATATCGAGCAGGACCCGCCGTACGAACAGTTGTTCGACCTGAAGAGCGATCCCGGCGAGGAACGAAACCTCGCGAATCTGGCGGAACACGCGGGAGTCTTAGCGAACATGAGAACCCGTTGGGAGCGGCTGGGCAGCCAGGCACGCTGAGTCGAAAGGGGCGCGGAAACCAGTGCGATGGGGTTTTGTCGCCGCGGGGATTGTCCGATGAAGCGTAGCTTATATACCGATGTTGCGGCCTGGAATCCTATCTTGGTTTGGTTCCTGTAACCGGCAGAGGATGTGCATAGTTATTCTTGCAGCCTTAACGGCATGTTGCTACAATCTCTATAATAAAAGAGACTCGTCGCATGGCAGCAGTTGCTAATGCTCGTACCATTCGAGGAACGAGTTCTCATCGGTTATTCTCGAGTAATGGCAATAATATGCCTAAAAAGAAAGGTACTTATCAATGAAATCAGACAAAAAAACAATGACTCGTCGTCGTTTTCTCAAGACCAGCACGCAGGTTACAGCCCTTGCAGGACTATCCGTTGCCACACAGGCGTACGGCGCCGGCAACGACCGAATCCGCGTGGGTCTCGTAGGCTGCGGGGGCCGCGGCACAGGCGCCGCCGCTCAAGCCCTGTCAACCGGTGAAGACGTTATTCTGACAGCCATGGGCGACGTTTTTGCGAATCGCCTGCAGTACAGTCTCAAAAACCTCAAGGCCAGCGAGCAATTCGGGCCACGCGTCAAGGTCTCGGCGGATGCATGCTTCGTGGGCCTGGACGCCTGCCAGAAGGTTATCGATAGCGGCGTGGACGTGGTTATCCTGGCTACTCCCCCCGGTTTTCGGCCGCAGCATCTTAAGGCCGCAGTCGCCGCCGGCAAGCATGTCTTCTGTGAGAAGCCCATGGCCACCGATGCCCCGGGTGTGCGCAGCGTCCTCGAATCAGCCATTGCTGCGAAGGAGAAGAACCTGGCCCTGGTTGCCGGTTTCTGCTGGCGGTACCACCCGGCGCGTCGCGCTTTTTATAAGAAGATACATCACCGCGCTATTGGCCCGGTTCGTGCCGTCTATGCCACCTATCTGACCGGACCGGTGAAACCTATGCCCCCGGCAGACAGGCGCCCCGCCGGCATGAGTGACGTCGAGTGGCAGCTCCGCAACTGGTACAACTTCACATGGCTTTCCGGGGACGGGCTGGTCGAGCAGGCGTGTCACAGCGTGGACAAGATCGCCTGGGCGATGAACGGAGTCCTGCCTCTCAAAGCGGTGGGAACCGGCGGCCGCCAGTTCCCGAATAACGAAGGGAATATCTTCGACCACATCGACGTCTTCTACGAATTCCCGGATGGGGTTCGCGCGTTCATGGCCCAGCGTCAGATCAACGGCTGCTACGGCGACAACTCCGACTACCTAATGTGCGCCGACGGTGTTGGCAATATTAAGGGCGGGAGCGATCCGGTCATCACCGGCAAGGAAACCTGGCAATACAAAGGCCCCAAAGCCAGCATGTACCAGGTCGAGCACGATGAGTTGTTCGCATCCATCCGCAACGGCCGGCCTATAAACGACGGCGTCTGGATGGCTCACAGCACCTTGATGGCCATCATGGGACGCACGGCCGCCTACACCGGAAAGGAAATCTCCTGGACCGACGCCCTGAATTCTCAGCAACAACTGGTCCCTGACAACCTGACCTGGGATATGGAATTGCCCATCAGGCCTATGGCCATGCCGGGAAAAACGCAGTTTGTCTGATTATCTCGTGCAGTTGCAGGAAGATAAGTGCCGGCGTCCTCACAGCCGAACCAACGGCCGTTTTGCATAAATACAGAACCGGCAAGCTTCCTGTAGCGGATGCCGACAACAAACCGTTGGGCATGATCGACGTTCAGGGCATTGTCGCAAGAAAAGTCGTGGGATAAATGCCAATAAGTTCAATCCCGACTAAAACAGATTTAAATGAACATAGAAGCATACTTCTGTCGGGGCTCTATTGGTCTTAATGTATTGTATTGGAATGCTCAAAAGCAGAGGGAAAGCAAAATGGCTGAAGTCAGCAGAACAGAAATGTATGGAAGAATTAGAGTAGAAATTAAATATTTGATTTTTTAGTGCTTGACGGAAAATTTGAATCTTCAGATTTAATTGTGTCCAACACTTGTGTTTATTCAGGGGCTTAATTTCGATTTTATGGCAGATGGCAACTCTAAAAGTGCAGCAGCACTTTCTGGCCAATTAGTCTGACTGTAGTGGCTGTTTAACGCTGTTTTTAAGAGATCGTCCGGCGTAGCAACAGAATTACTGGAATCTCGATGAGATTCTGATATTGTATGGCTTTAAGTATTCTACATTTGATATTGCTATGGTTGACCTTACTGAAATAAAGTTGCTGGTCCTCGACGTGGACGGCGTTCTGACCGACGGGACGCTGATAATGAACTCCGACGGCAGCGAGAGCAAATCTTTCAATACGCTCGACGGCCACGGGATTCGCATGTGGCGGCGCGCGGGATTGCAAGTTGCGATCATAAGCGGCAGGGAGTCGGAGCCGACCCGGCGGCGCGCGGCGCAACTGGATATAGAGCATGTCTTTCAGGACTGCCATTTCAAGCTGCCCGTCATCGAGGAGCTTCTCGCCAAGCTCCATCTAACCCCGGAGAAAGTCGCTTACGTAGGAGACGACCTGCCGGATGTGCCGGTAATACGATACGTCGGATTCGGAGTCGCAGTAGCCAACGCCGTCGATGAAGTCAAACAGCACGCCGATTACGTAACCACCCGCCCGGGCGGCAGAGGAGCCGTGCGCGAAGTGATAGAACACATACTCAAAGGCACGGGCAAATGGAGCGAACTTATGGAAAGGTACCTTTCCTGACGGCAGAAAAAGGCATTTGAAATGCGCAAAGTCCTTATCGGATTTATTTCATTCGGTTGTGTGCTCGCGGCATATTTGCTCTACACCGGCTTTAGCAACTCACCCGTAATCGAGAGCGACCCCGAAGCCGAGTTTATCGAGGCAGTTGCCGACAGCAATATCGGAGCTTTTGACAGCAACGTGGGCAAAATCGGCGATATTGCTATCGGTACGACCAAAAAGGCCGAGTACATTACGCTGAATGAGCAGACCAAAGAGGTCGAGCGGATATGGGGATTTGAAGAACTCTACAAGGAAGATGATCTTTGGAGAGCCAAAAAGCCCTACGTCACTGTCTTTGAGCCTGAATTTACGTGCTATATAACAGCAGACAGCGGGCTGATGCGGCTGGAAACCGCTGCCGAAAGGACGACGCCTAAAGATGGAGTTTTCACTGGAAACGTTGTTATCCATGTCTTGCCCAAGGAATCGAGCGACATGAAAGAGAGCTTTGTCTACCTCGACAATGTTGTCTTTCTGAGCGACAGATCACAGATATCCACGAAGGGACCGGTCGAATATTCTTCCCAAGACGTCTACATGCAGGGCAAGGGCCTTGATGTGATATACAACGATCAGGGTGACCGCATCGAGTTCTTTAGAATAGTCCACCTTGAGAAGCTTCGCATCAGGGATTACCAGGCAATGTTTGCAGCCGATGAGCCGCAAGCCGGGGAATCCGCCGAAGTTGTCGCCCCGGCCGAGGTGGAGAAGGCAGACGAAACCAATGTAGCAACCGTTCAGGAGCAGGTGAACGAGACCGTAGTCGCCGCCGATCCGGAAAAGGCGGAGTCGACTCCAGAGGCCGTTGCCGAGCCAAATGATGGCGTCTACTACAAGTGCATCGTCAGCAAGAACGTATTGGTCGACACTCCGAAAGAGTTGATTTTTGCCGACCAGAGGATTTGCATCAGCGACATTTTCTGGTCGAAGAATTCCATGAGGTCGGACGTCAACGACGTCAACGATACCAGGGCGGTTGCCGCTGCCGGGCAAGCCGAGCCGGCCGGCGATCCCAACAGTCTCGCTGCCGTAGCTGCCGTCGATACGGGCGATTCTGACATCGCCGTCGCGGCACAAGCCGAGCCGAATGCTCCATCCGAGGAATCCTGGGATGTTGAGATAACCTGTGAGAACGGTATAGTCCTTGTGCCGATAGACAGCAAAAGGCAGCTCGAAGAGTTCACGCAGCCTTCGGCCGGCTCCGACAGCGAGCGGCCGGCAGAGTTTGAGGCCGACACCGCACGGACCAGGTTCCGCGCCCCACGGATCGACTACAACGCTGTTACCGGAGATGTCGACGCCGATGGTGAGTCCAGACTTACGTTGTATTCCCGCGACCGCGACGGCGCCGATGCAAACGAACCTCCGATGCCGACAAAAATCACCGCCCGGGACAGTGTGAACTTCTTCCAGGCGATCAATCAGGTAGTTTTCAAAGGAGATTGCCGGGGATCAATGCCCCAGAAAGGCTTGACCGAGCCGAAAGACGTGGAATTCCAGTCACCGGAGATAACGGTGACTCTACCCGAGGACAAATCCAAGCGCGCCGACATCCTTGCCGCCGGGCCGGTAGAGCTTACGTTCTACATGCAGGACGCCAACGACGTAGTCGCCGCTAAGGACCCGAACTCCGCCGACACAGCCAAAGAACCGATCCCTGTGACTGTAACCGCACAGAAGCGAGCGAGGTTCCTGGAAGATTTGAATCAGATTGTTTTTGAAGATGATTGTAATTGCATGACAATCCGTGAGGACCCGAACGATTTTACGGAATATATGCTTTTGTCGGAATTGATAACCGTTGACCTGCCGGAGGATACGAACGACCGCTCATCCGGGCCGGCAGGCGGTATCGAGCATCTAACCGCCAGCGGCGGTGTAGTCAGACTCGTTGTCACGAAAAAAGCCAAGGCCGATCCCAATCTCCCAGAATATGTAAGCGACGTCAACGATGCGGAGATACTCGGCGGAGTCGAGATAAAATGTGCCCAGGTCGATTTCGATCCTAATCAGGGCCTGTTCAAGGCTTCGGGAGAGCCGGCCGAGATATGGATAGACAATTCCAAAGTCGCCGTCTCCGAGCAGGATCCGAACGGATTCAGTCTGAGCGGGCCGTGTTATGCCTTTTTGGCGAATTACGACAGTCTCAAATACTTCATCAAAGAAGATCGAATCGTCGCCGAAGCCGTCCCGGGCGGCGCATTATGGCTTCACTATGTTCCCGTGGTCGATGGTGTACATGATCCTGACTCTATGACTACGGCATCGGCGCCGCATGTGGAGGCTTTTCTCGCAAAAACGCCTGACGGCAGGACCGAGCTGGCGACCATGACAGCGACGGGTGGTATCGATATTAAAGATTTGTCCAATGGAAATCACTTCCTCGGCAGTAAACTCGATTACTACCACGAAACATCCATCATGAAAATCACAGGCGACGACTCAAGGCCTTGCCTTTGCAACGGCGCTCTTGTCGATGAAATCGAGTATAACGTAACCACCGGCAAACTCGACTTCCAGGTAGTCGGACCCGGTGCTATGCAGATAAATCAACAATAAAGCGGTCATGTCGCGACAAAGTAAAAAACACTCATATCGCATTGAAAACTCGATTTTGTGCAGTATCGGACCGGTTGAACCGCCGTGGCAACGAATATTTTTCTTGCTTTTTCGAGTCATTTCGACTATAATACGCGTCAAAATTTGCGGGGCTGGCGACTTTGACAGGGGCCACAATGCGTTGCCCATACGGTTTGTCTTCCGTAGGAGACAGAGTATGGAACGACAGGTGGAAGATTATATACATGACTTGTCGGATTTGGAGTTGCTCGAGTACACGAGAACCGCGACCCATCTACCCGAAGCGCTCGAGTTTGCGCAAGTCGAGCTGGCCGAGCGACACCTTGCACCCAACCGTCTGACCGATCTCGAAAAGCAATTGCAGCAGCGAGCTAAAGAGCGCCAAGAGCTGGCCCTGGCAATCGCCAATGAGCCGCTGAACTGGGAATGGCGTATTGCCTGTTTTCTCTGCGGCCTGTATTTGGCGATTCCATTTCTGTTGTTCGTTCCCGCCTGGCACAGGTTCCGCGACGAAGGCGCCGACCGCAGGTACAAAGAGATGTGGGTCTCCGTGGTGATTGGTTTCTGCCTCCAGCCGATCCTCGTCCTCGCACACATCCCACCCTGGTGCTGGATTAAAGATCTGTTTTGAGCGGGACTTAGAATCCAAGTTTCCAGTTCAAGAACAAAGTCGTTCTAAATCTGCCATGCTCAGGTCGCTTAGCAAAGCGACGACTTTCTCGGCGGCGGTCAACTGTCCGGCATCGTAGGAATTAGTCACGGCGATAGTGTGCATCCCTGCCGCGTTGGCGGCCTGGAGACCCCAGTGGGAATCTTCTATTACGACGCATTGATCGGCGGTTAGGGGCGGTTTGCAGTCATCATTTAGTCTCTCAAGAGCCAGCAGGAATCCTTCAGGATCGGGCTTTCCCTTTTTGACCTGTTCGGCAGAGACTATTGTCCTGAAGAAATGTCGCAGATGCGCCCCATCGAGCATAAGCTCAATCTCGGCCAATAGCGCGCCTGAACAAATCGCCATCGGGATTTCGTTCTGCTCGAGCATTTTTAAGAACTCAGGTACACCCTCGATTGTTTGGCCTTCCGTCCTGACCAGCTCTTCGAATATCTCGCTCTTGCGTTTGATAATATCACCGATCTGCCGCTCTTCGACCTTTAGCAGGCCATCGTCGACAAGCGCCTTATAGCAATCGAAGTCGCTAAAGCCGAGATATTGCTGATAGTAGTCTTTCGTCGCTATCTCCACCCCGAACGGCACCAGTGACCCGTTGAACGCCCGAAGATGCAAAACCTCCGAGTCGATAATAACCCCGTCAAAATCAAATATACTAGCTCGAAACATTTGCTAATCAATTCACTCCGTCGGAACTGGTCCTACCAATGCTTCGTATTCGGTGAAGGTCGATTTGTCTCCTGTGCGGATCAACTCGGCAAGAGCGGCGATCTTCGGGACGTTTTTGGTTATGTATCGGCGGGCGATCATCGCTTTGCGTTGCTTCATCGAGATTGTCTTGCCGTTGTTGCCTGGGCCGTTCTCGGCGACCGGGACCTGCATTTCCACCTTCGTGCTGGCCTGGCCGCAGAAGAGGTAGCCGTTAATCAGGTTTATCGCGATATCAACAACCGCCCTGCCGTAGAGGTCCATGTACTCGTTGCCATGTTCTTTTACATTGGCGACCGATTCGGCCAGTAGTTCTCTGCCCTTGGCGAGTGTTTCGAGCAAATCGCCGACCTCCGCGTCGTACTGTTGCTCGGCATACTCGGCCATGAGTCTCTCGGCCGTGCCGCTGCAAACACCGCGCACCGCCGCAACGACCTGCAACTGGCTCGTTCCTTCGTAAATAGTCGTGATCCGGGCGTCCCTGGCGTAGCGTTCGCAGGCGTAATCCCGCATGTACCCGCTGCCGCCGAGCACCTGGATCGAATCGTAAGCAACGCTATTGCACATCTCCGAGCAATAATACTTACTCATCGGCGTCAGCATTGACGCATATCTCCTGTACTTGCGCGATTCATTTTTGAGCTGCTTGGCCTCGGCCTTGTCCTGCGGTGGATTTCCGAGTTGTTTTGCGTAACCGATTTCCATGTCCACGACTCGCGAGGTTTCGTATAACAGCGCCCTGCCTGCTTCAATCGCAGTCTTCATTTCGATAAGCATATCCCGTACCGCGGGCAGTTTCTCGATTTTTACGCCGAACTGTCTTCTGGTCGAAGCGTAATCGCGTGCGACGCGGTATGCCGCCTCGGCGATTCCCATCGACTGGCCCGCGATACCGATACGTGCGCCGTTCATCAGGCTCATGACGTAGGTAATAAGGCCGCGCTGCCGTTCGCCGATCAGCTTGGCTGGGGCATCGTTGAAAAACAGCTCACAGGTCGGGCTGCCGTGTATGCCGAGCTTGTCCTCCAGCCGGCGTACCTTTACCCATGGGCCCCGCTCGACAAGATACAGGCTAAGACCCCTGCCGTCGGAAATATCGGGCTCGCTTCGGGCGAGCACGAGGAGAACTTCACCGCATCCGTTGGTGATAAAACGCTTGACGCCCCGCACGAACCAGTTGCCCTCGGCATCCTGGTAAACACTGGCCGGTTTCTCTTTATCAGAGTCATGGCCCGAGACTTTTATTGCTTGCAGGTCGGAGCCGGCATCCGGCTCGGTAAGGACCATCGCGCCGGTGACCTTACCGGCGGCAAACTCGTGGAGATACTGCTGCTTGATGTCTTCGGAGGCGAAAGCGTTGATGGTCTCGGCTATTCCCTGCAGGCCGAAGATGTTCATAAGTGCGGCATCGGCCCGCGAGACGATCTCAATCGCCATTGAATAGACCAAGTTCGGGAAATTCAGGCCGCCGAACCGATGCGGCAGCGTAAATCCCATAACCTCGGCCTGTGCCAGCTTCTCCAGCGCCTCGGCGGTTCCTGCGGCGCGGGTAACCGTGCCGTCTTCGTTGAGCACGTTGCCCTGGCGGTCCACATCCTCGGCCCGCGGCGCGATGAACTCGGCGCTAAGCTGGCCCAGCGAGTCCAGCACCATGTCGTAGTTTTGCATTGCCTCTTTGACATCGGCGGGGGCATAATCGAACTCGCCGGCGAACCGAAAGCCCTGCTCGCAAACATTCGCCGAGCCGGCCACGTCAGTGTGCCGGAACAGGAATTGTATGTCGTCGTTATCTGTATAGAAATTTGCCATTCTTGATTCTCGATTCCACTGTTGTCATTGCGAGCGAAGCGAAGCAATCTAAGCTGTGGGGATTGAGATTGCCGCACCAACCTTCGGTTGGCTCGCAATGACGGTTATAGTCTTAGTTTCCGTCCTCTTTTATGCTCTTGTCTTTAATTGACTTTATCATCATCGGCACAACTTCGTTCAGGTCGCCGAGAATTTTGTAGTGGGCGATGCCGAAGATCGGCGCATCGCGATCGTTATTGATCGCGACGATTTTCTGGCTTTGTGACATTCCCGCCTGATGTTGGATCGCTCCGCTGACTCCGACGGCGATATACAGGCTTGGGCGCACGGTAGTGCCGGTCTGGCCCACCTGATGATCGTGGTCGATAAAGCCCAGATCGACGGCCGCCCGCGTTGCCGCCGGAGCGCCGCCGAGGCAATTAGCCAGGTCCCAGACGAGCTTGAAATTGTCCTTGCTGCCCAC
>Ga0180438_10006442_pt1 | contig 15874 bp, 10 predicted proteins | sample SS_ome_12_FD_132455 | JGI IMG/M metagenome (GOLD analysis project Ga0180438, IMG submission 132455) | Hypersaline lake sediment archaeal communities from the Salton Sea, California, USA - SS_3_D_2 metaG | ecosystem: Environmental > Aquatic > Non-marine Saline and Alkaline > Hypersaline >...
ATGAAATTATCATATTTCGCTTTGGAAAAGAGGTGATTTATCGAACCTTTGGGAGGATTTATATTGATGGTTTGCCGGTTTAAGCCTTTATAAGTTTCAGGGGCAGTTTGTGTGACCGCATTGAAAGCGCCTTTCGAAAAACTAAATCCCACAATCTGATATTGATGATCTAATTCAGCTTTAATATAATATCCCATTGAAGCGTTACCGCCGTAATATAAGTTCTTTGCCACATGTCCATTATGTGCCCACAGTGCGATTTTGGTATTTTCACCCAACAATGTCGACAGCCAAACTGCATTTTCGGCCATATATTTATCGCGGTAATTGGTGTTATCATTATGCATCATGCCGTATAATATGTCATTCGCCTGCTGCATATTTCTGATAAGCTGTCGCATATATTGGTATTCAAAATGCGATGATTTAGAGACCAACTCACTTTCAATGTTATTTACCTTTGTCAGCATCTTCCGCAGACTATCGGATATTGCCTGCTTTTGGTTTTCATTCATGGAGGAATAGTAATCACGAACACTTGCGGGTGAGGAATTGTCCATGACTTTTATCAGGTTGAGAGTCGGATTTATTTCTTCGATAAATTTGGGTTTAACTTGACGGAAATAATCCAGGAGCAAATCTGGTTGATAAGTCATAAACTGGCAATCAAAACCCACAAAATGGATTTTTTCTGCTTCGGATTTACCAGCATTAAATGTTTTCATCCATTCGAATAAAGCTTTCACTTCTTCGGTCTTCCAGGTCCAAAAATGCATGATGTTCCGCATCAATTCATCGATATTGCCCTCACCCGTGCAGATATAGCGATCAATATAAATGGATTCGCCTTGATCGCACTCAAATCCAAAAATTTTAAAATTGTAGTTCTCTACCAGGAATCTGAATATTCGGTGCTTCAATTGAAAGAACTCCTTCGTGCCATGAGTGGCTTCACCCAGGCCAACCATTCGGCTGTTGCTTAAATAGGATAATGGCTGCAAATCATCATGATTTAATTCTGGTGATGCACCATCTAAGGGATGTATTAACTGATCTAATTCCTGGACATATAATGAATATTCATCTGTCCCATCATCCCCTGGGCCTGTTATTGATGATTCTTTTTTTTTCTCACATGCTACCATTGCCAAGGATACAATGATGATCAAGGCGGTTTTAAAAATCAGTCGGTTCATGATTTGAGCTCCTTTTAATTAATGATGGCATTCTCCCTAAAATTTATATTTATCAAACCTTTCAATTTCCAACTCATCGGATAATACACCAATGGTAATGATAGCAAAAGTTAGCGCTTTGGTACCAGGTTCCAAATGACCACCAACGACACTGTTTTCATCAGCCAATGTGATGTGAGCATGAACCCTTCCATTTAAAATATATCCCTGAACTGACGTCAGATCTTTGGGGACAGAGGCTTTGGTGAACTGGTTGGCTGGTGGCAAATTCTTATCACTCACCACATGAAAATGATAATCGGTAACCGAGCCGATTCCGGCCAGAATCACTGCATTTTTTAATTTCTTCTCTTTTACGGCTTTATTTAAACCCTCTAATAAATCCATACCGGACCGCATTCGAATTATTTCAATCCGCTTTAATTCAGAGGTTACCACCTGAACTTCTGGCTCTTTATCTTGTGAATACGCCGTAATTCCTAAAAGAAAAAATGAAACGATCAAGCATACAAAGTTTTTCATAATTTTGCTCCTTTTATTTAATTCAAGAAAGTTATGTCAAATGTTTTCCCTAATTAAGTCAACAGAACCGTTAATATATCAAAATTATTGAGTAAGATCAAGCCCTTCACTGTTCTAAAAAACTTGGATTATGCTTCAATTAAAACAAGAGCAATTCAGGGGACAGGAATGCCTTTCTCAAACAACAAATGAAAATTAGGTGGCGCATTATTTGAGCGGTTCGCCCCGAAAATTGATTCTCCAGCCACTCAGTAAATACTCTCCAAATTGAAAATATAATAACCGAATAATTATTATAAAAATAACACTTTTATAATAAATAAATCCAACTTTTTCTTGACATTACAATTAAAAAAATATATATTGATCTTAGTATTTTTACCAGCAATCCAATTAACCACCAACGATTTTTCCTAAGGAGGTGAGTAAAACCAATCTTTAATGTTTAAAATGAATTTTCGATGTTTTATCTAACCTGGATTATTCATAAATTTTTGCCACGAAGGCACTAAGTCACAAAGAAAATAAATAATTAGATAGGATTGTTATTTCTAACTTTGTTTTAGAAATTACCAAACAATTGAATTGTGTTTGAAATTGTTCTTGAGAACTTAAAATGTTTTTCAATGCTTAAACTTTTTAAAAACAATTTGTGAAAATTTGTGCAATTCGTGGTTCAATTCCTTTTTTATCTTCGTGCCTTAGAGTCTTAGTGGCGTTAGAATTATTCAGGCTAACGATATTTCATATTTAAAAAAGAAACAATAAGCTGTCAACCGGATGACACGATTCATTCAGTTTTAATCGAATCATTTAAATCAAAGGAGTGAGCCCATGAAAAAGTTGATTCAATTCAGTCTGATTTTTATTTCGCTGTTTTTATTGGTGAACGCAACTCTGGCCCAACAATGCAGTATTTCGGTGGGGTCTCCGAAAGAAGGCGAAACGCTTGGTTGCGGAACCTTTGAAATTCTCTGGACTTCCCAGAACACCTCCGGGGTGGTGAAGATTGAATATTTCTGCGACGGCACCTGGCATACCCTCACGTCGAATACGTCTGATGATGGTTCTTACCGCTGGACGATTGGCAGCGGCACCTGTTGTCAAACAGCCCAGGTGAGAATTTCAGATGTGGAAAATCCCAATTGTCTCGGTTACAGTGGCGCCTTCAGTATTGATTGCGAATGTCCACAGGAGTGTCAAATTACGGTTAATTCTCCGGAGAGCGGAGAAACTCTGAATTGTGGCGTTTACGAAATCACCTGGACTTCGCGAAACACCAGTAGGGCCTTAAAAATTGAATATTCCTGCGACGGGACCTGGCACACCATTGTCGACAATACGGAAGATGATGGCTCCTACCGCTGGACGATTAGTAGTGTTACCTGCTGCCAGGAAGCTCAGGTGAGAATTACCGATGTTCAAATACCGAATTGCATCGGTACCAGTGGAAATTTTAAAATTGACTGCGATTGTCCCCCGGAATGTCAAATTAAAGTCACCGCCCCCACTGAAGGCGCGATGGTTGGCTGCGGCCCGCAACGGATTACCTGGACATCCGAAAACACCAGCGGGGAGGTCAAACTCGAATATTTCTGTAATACGTCCTGGTTTCCGATTGCCACAAATGTTCCCGATGACGGGCTTCATCATTGGAATGTCCCGGAAAACACCTGTTGCGACAGTGCCCTGATTCGAATTTCTGATGTCCAAATGTCTGATTGCTCGGATATTAGCGATCCGTTTCGCATTCGCTGTGGTTGCGAAGAATGCCAGATTACCGTGCTTTCTCCCAATGGCGGAGAAAACATTAACTGCGGGGAATGGATTATAAAATGGACCTCACAGGAAACGAGCGGGAAGGTCAGAATTGATTACCTGTGTGATACGACGTGGTACTCGATTACCAGCAGCACGCCGGATACCGGTTCCTTCACCTGGCTTATTTCGCCTGATTCCCTGATTGATTCGACGTGCTGTGACAGCGCCTGGATTAAAATTACCGATTTGCGTGATCCCGAATGTTTCGATGTCAGTGACAGTGCGTTTGTAATGGGTTGTGGATGTGATACCACTTGTGAGATCAAGGTCATCTCACCCAATGGCGGCGAAACCCTTGGCTGCACCGAATGGGAAATCACCTGGACGTCGGAAGGCACCAGTGGCAATGTGAAAATTGAATACGTTTGCGACGGCGTTTTATACCTGTTAACGCCCAGCACGCCCGATGACGGCTCCTACCTCTGGACATTTGATCCCAATATTGGAACCGATTCCACCTGCTGTGAGCGGGCTTATGTGAGAATTTCGGATGTCGAGAATCCCTACTGTGGCGATAAGAGCGATGAGCCATTTATAATTATATGTGAATGTGACGAATGGTTCTATAAAGTGGTTAAAGGCGACTCGATTCGACACGGCATCCCGGATTTTGATCAAAAACAGGTTTTTTGGCAGGCGCTGCGGCAAGGAATGGATGCCGAGAAAATCTGGACGCATTGTGGGCCGGTGGCCGCGGCCAATTGTCTCTGGTGGTGGGATTCCCGTCTGGAAGCCGAATGGGGCAAGGAGGTTGATCTGGTAAAACCGTACGGGAATTGGGATGATAAAGACACCAGCAATGTTCGCCCCTTCGTCGCGGACCTGACCCGACGCTGCCGAACCAATCTACCCTACCTTTGGACCGACGAGAAGCCGCGCGTAGGAACCGATCTTTATGATCTGCGGGTTGGCATCAATAGTCTTTTATTCGATGCCAAATTAGACCAACATTTATATGTGCATAAAGATAGCATTCCTGACTGGAAAACAGTGGTGGAAGAACTCGTCCGTTGTCAGGATGTTATTCTCCTGTTGGGAATTTATGGTCAGGCGAGTAACAATCCGGAGTGGCTGCGGATTGGCGGGCATTACGTCACAATGGCCGGCTACAGTTCAGCGGATTCACAGTGGATTGGCATCTCCGACCCCTTCCTCGATCACGCCGAAGGTGATCTCGGCATCGGAAGTCCGCCACACAATGCTTATGTGCATAACAATTCAAATATTGTCTCTGGGCCTCACGGAACAAAGATTCACGATCCTTATTTAGTTGCGCTGACGGTATGTTCGCCCTACGCTGCCTGGCGGTTGCCCACCTACGGTGTGAGTGAATTGATGTTTAAGAATTTCTTGTGTCAAAATAATTATCGCCCGGAATTGTATAAAATTCCGGCCTACGCCGATACCACCGCGCCCGATTCCTTTTGTGTCGAGACCGAATACGCTCTCTACGTATCGCCTTACGGGGAAGAATTGGGATCGATTGGGGGAGTCAAAACAGACAGTGCCGGGAAGGCGCTTGAAGGCTGGAAAATGAAGTTGCACGATTCTACGGGGAATGTGCTCGACGTAACATTTACCGATAGCTGCGGACGGTTTCTGTTTGGAGGATTAGCTCCGGCCGCCTACACAATTAGTGAAGGTAAAGTCGCGGATTGGCAACTCCTGACTCCGGTGAGTGGTAAATACGATACAATCCTCAGTGCGGGCGCACATATTCGCGACCTGAGGTTTATTAATTATCCGAAGGACACAGGCGTTGACAGTCAAGCTGACCAAACAGAATTTGAATTTCGATTGGAACAGAATTACCCCAATCCGTTTAATCCGGCCACGACCATAACCTACCAGCTTCCCGAAGATTGTTTGGTCACCTTGAAAGTTTACGATTTGCTGGGTCGTGAATTGATAACTTTAATATATAAACGTCAAAAGCGAGGCGTTCACCAGCTCAAGCTCAATACTTTCGATTTGCCCAGCGGAATTTATTTTTATAAAATCAAGGCCGGAAGATACGAGGCGATTAAGAAGATGATTTACATTCAGTAAAGACGCCGGAAGGAACGATGCGACGCACTTTGAGGGTGCGTCGCATTTTTTTTGCTTAATAGAGGCTACGAGGGATTAGTTTGTCATCAATCCAACCGCTCGTCGTACCAAAATAAATTGACTTTCTGATTTTTTATGGTTATTATATACTAACGATAAAAATCGTTTTAAACGAAATTTATAGCTTACTTAGTATTTATCAACAAACGAGTGAGGTGGTTCAACGTGCTAAAAACCATTAATTATAACGATGCCGTCAGGAATCTGAAAAAGCTATTAGAGGAAGTTAAACAGGGAACCAATCAATATATTGTCAAAGATAATGGACATGAAATGGCGGTTTTATTGTCGTTAGATGACTACAATATTTTTCAGCAGTTACTGGAAAGTAGATCTTACGCCAAAAAAAATTTTTTTGAAATGGTCGATGAATTGAGAGCATATAATAAAGATATACCGTTCGAGCAAATCGAAAAAGACGTCGCGCAAGCTGTCGCCGAAGCTCGACAGGAAAAATATCGAAAAAGATCCGGCTGATGATGAATTTATTATCGCTGCTATCGAGGGTCAGGCAGATTACATTGTTTCCGGTGATCAGCATCTGCTGGCGCTGGGTTCCTATGAAAGGATTAAAATTGTTACACCAAAAGAGTTTTTGGAGATATTAGAAGCGGACACGAAAAAGTAAGACCATTATTTAATAATTCTGCCCCTTTCCATTTTCTTAAAAAATTGATATATTCTGGTGGACAGTTAACGGTGGTTAATCAAATTTATCAGGAGGGAGGTGTGGCATGAATTATCAAATCAAATTTTTTCGAGATTTAATTCATTCAACTTCTGGTAAATTCTTTTCGGTGACCTTCATTAAACGGAATGGTACCGTCAGAAATATGTTTGCGCGGGTTGGCGTCAAGAAGAATGTCAAAGGCACGGGTAGAGAATTAAGCGAGTCAATCCCGGTGGTTCGAATCTGGGATGTTCAAAAAAAGGCGTGGCGTTCAATCCCCCTTGATCGAATTTTGAGTTTTAAATTTAAGGGAATTATTCATATCATTGAATACCGAAGCGCGGCCTGATGCCTGTCAGTTCCCCAATTTTGCCTTCCGGCTTCCCCTTTTAAGCTTTTTCAAATCTCCTTTTTGAAAAAATTTTTCCCATCTTCCAATTCTTTTCAAAATTCATATTGTGAGAATCGACTTATCAAATGAAAGCAGTCAGATATTCGACGCAAACAAATTAAAGCCACAACTCAATAAATCAATCAATTCAAAAAGGAGAATTTATCATGAAAAAGCAAAGTTTACTTATCCTCGTTATCGTATTCGCCGTTTATGGTATTGTTGCCAATGTTAACGCCTGTAGCGAATACAGTGTCACTCACGGTCCGGCCATGACCGAATTTAATGGCCAATTGATTTCTGTTGTTCGCACCAGTGATGATCAACTCAAAGTTACCGTCTATAATGGCACCAGTTGGAATTATTCCACTTCGATTCCGATCTCAGCCGCCCGTTCTTCTCACGAGCCAGGCGTCGCTGTTTTCCGAAATCGACTTTACGTGTGTTTCAAAGGCCACAACAATGACCGAATTTGGTTAGCAAGTTCGAATGATGGAATCAACTGGACAGCGCACGGAGCCCTTTCTTCGGCTTACACTTCCGAAGGTCCGGCCTTAGCGGTTTTCAATGGTCGCCTTTACGTCAGTTTCAAAGGTCACAATAATGACAATGTGTGGATTAAGAGTACCGCTGACGGAACAAGCTGGGGCGCAACCCAGGCGCTTTCTTCGGCATATACTTCTGAAGGGCCTGCTTTGGCTGAGTTCAATAATCGACTTTATGTCTGTTTTAAAGGCCACAATAATGACAATATCTGGCTGAAAAGCACCGCTAACGGCAGCAACTGGGGCGGGACGAGTTCCCTGCCGTCGGCATATACTTCGGCGGATCCGGCTTTAACCGTTTTCAATAGTCGTCTTTATGTCTGTTTTAAAGGTCACAATAATGACAATGTCTGGATTAAAAGTTCGACGAATGGCACCAGTTGGAGTGGTTCCAGCACGTTGGCTTCGTCCTACACCGAAGACGGCCCGGCAATTGCGGTGTACCGCTCCAAATTATACGTCTCTTTCAAAGGTCATAACAATGATTTACTCTGGTTGCGCAGCAGCACCAATGGTTCCAGTTGGAACAACCTGGGTTCGTTGTACGTGCCCACGCCCGGATTAACCATTTTCATGAATAAACTGATTTCCATCATTCGCACCAGTGATAATCGATTGCGCATCTCGACTTTTAACGGCATCGAATGGCTGACCGAAGGCACCATTCCGGCCACCGTAGCACTGTCTTCCGAAGATCCGGCGATTGCGCGCTTTCATAATCGCCTGTACGTGGCTTTCAAGGGGCATGATAATAACAATATTTACGTCATCAGCACCAATGACGGTACCAATTGGAGAGATCATGGGCGTATTTCTTCTGCCCACACCACCAAGAGTCCGGCGCTAGCAGTTTTTCATAATAAGCTGTTTGTCTGTTTTAAAGGTCACAATAATGATTTTGTATGGTTGGCGGCTTCGGCTGACGGCGATAACTGGACTTCTTACGGCAAGCTGCCGTTAGCGCATACGTCGGAAAGTCCGGCACTGGCCGTTTTTCATAATCATCTTTATGCCGGCTTCAAGGGCGATACAAATGACCGAATTTGGGTTACCAATTCCCGCGATGCCATTAACTGGTTAGCGCCGGTGAGTCTTTCTTCGGCTTATACGGTTAAGGGTCCTTCACTGGCAGTGTTCCACAATTACCTGTACGTTTGTTTCAAAGGCCACAACAATGACCGCATCTGGTTAAAAGGCACCCGTGACGGCAGTAGCTGGGACGCCACCAAGGCTCTGCCAAGCATGTACACGAAAGCTGATCCCGTGGTTGGAAATTTCCACTACCGAATGTGTGTTGTTTTCAAAGGTCACAACAACAATTACCTCTGGCTGCGCAGCACCAAAGACGTTAGTAACTGGGATGATGAAGGTCGCCTGCTGTACGCGGCTGGTTTCGCGAAAGAAGTGGTGCAGAATCCAATGGCTGCCGAAGAAATGCCACAAGCTTTTCAATTAAGCCAGAATTACCCGAATCCTTTTAATCCGGAAACCACGATTAACTACTACCTGCCTGCCTCAGCCCAGGTGGAACTGGTCATTTATAATCTGCAGGGCCAGGTCGTACGACGGATGGTCCAGGCGACACAAACGGCTGGTAATTATTCGGTACGCTGGGATGGTCGGAATGAATTGGGCGTACCCGTAGCGTCAGGGACTTACCTCTACCGCATTCAGGCAAAGTCTTTGGATGGCGTTCAAAAGGATTTTAATGATATTAAGCAGATGAGTCTGGTCAAATAATAATAGTCAGTTTTGACATAGAAGTAAAGAAGTAAACAAGAAAACCTCGGCAAGGAATGTCGGGGTTTTCTTGTTTTTATCGGTTTGCTTGTACACCGTGTTCAGGTTGGATGATTTTTAATGAGAATGCGTATGAGAGAGTTCTTTAATTCAAAAATCAATCAGGATTGACTTTGCAGATAATAGACGTAATGTCATCTTCTTGTGGTTGGTTTTTGGAAAAGGAACGGACTGCCTGATAAAGGTGCTCAACAATCTGTTGCGCGGTTGCCTGCTGTTGATGGTTCTTAATAATATCAAGCGTTCGATCAAATCCAAATTCGGTTCCATCAGGTGACCGCGCCTCTTTTATTCCGTCCGTGAGTAACAACATCATATCTTTGGGAGCCAGTTTGAGCGTTTCACCTGTATTAAATTTATAATTGGGTATGATCCCCAGCGGGATACCGGTACTCCGCATTATATGAGCGACCTCACCCGAACCATTCAGCAGGTACGCCGGTACGTGTCCCGCACTCGCATAGTCCAGAAGATTCTGTTGAGGATCAAGACGAGCTAATATCAGGGTAACGAAGTGTTCGCCTTCAAGGTCGGCAGCAAGTTCTTGATTAAGCCAGGTGAGGAGTATTGCCGGGTCAGATTCTCTTTTTGCAAAGGCGCGCAAATAGGCACGCGTTTCTGCCATAATCAATGCCGGGCCAATACCATGACCGCTAACGTCGCCAACGACAAGGCCGAGAGAACCGTCTGAAAGTGAAAGAAAATCGAAATAATCCCCACTCGTCTCCACCGCTGAATAGGTTGCACCGGCGATATCAAAGCCAGGCAAAGAAGCGTTGGCTTTTAATAATCGTTGCTGTAATTCCTGGGCCAGGCGTAACTGGAACTCTTGTTCCTGCTTTTGCCTTAGTTCGGTGATGTCCTTAAGCACCGAAACAAAGTTAGTAATATTCCCCTGCTCGTCTTTCATCGGAGTGATGGTCTGCTCACTCCAGTAGAGTTCACTATTTTTTTTCTTGTTGATGATCGTTCCACGATAAGATTTACCCTCAAGCAGTGTCTTCCATAAGTTTTTATAAAATGCACTATTATGCTTACCCGATTTAAGTATTTGCGGGGTTTGATTCAAGACTTCTTCCCGGTTATAACCCGTCGTTTCTTCAAAGGCTGGATTTACAAACTCGATAATACCTTGCTTGTTGGTAATAATGACACTGTCAGCCGTCTGTTCAACCGCGTTCGAAAGTTTTTTTAATGCTGCTTCCGCGAGCCTCCGTTCGGTGATGTCCTGCAAGATCACAGTTCCCCCACAGACGAATCCATTTTCATCTCTTAGTGGATTCGCAGAAACGCTAATGTATACCCCTTTCGGCCGCTCCGGATTCTTTATAAAAATGATTTCATTCGAAACTTCCTCGTTATTTATGGCTCGGGCCAAAGGTAACTTTTCGGAAGGATATGGGGTAATCCTGTCAGAGTAGTAGCAACCATAGACCGAGGTCCACTCCTGGGGAGTCACATTTTTTGAACCTATTCCCAGAATTTTTTTGGCGACGGGATTGAAGAACAGAAATTTTCCATCCTTATCAGCAACGATCACCCCTTCCGCCAGACTGTTAAAGACTAATCGCAGGGTTTCGTTTTCATCGCTTAAAGTCTTTTGAGCGTGCTTCCCGTCTGAAGAATCTATAATCTCAAACATTCTTTTCATAGTATCAATTCTTTCCGATTAAATCGTAAACGAAAGAGATAAACGTCATTCTATTCATAGCACCGTTTCTCATTGATGCTAAATATGACGCTTTACCTAAAAGTAGGCACATTTAACATTTTTCTCAAAGACAAAGTTCATTTTTTTTCGGAGAGAATCGATTTATTAGTCTGATGGTAGATGGGTAAGAATTAAAATCCCCCTTCAAAAAGAGGAGATTGGTAATTCTACCTCATGAAAAGGGGGATTTGGGGAGGTAAAAGCGGGATAGTACCAACAATACAAAAATTTGTCAGATAAGCAGCTACTACTAACAAAGTGGTTTTGAGATCAACCTTGATGTCCTCTCTTTTTTACGAGAGGATCTAGATGAGTTTTAGAATCGAAGAATCTCAAAACCACTTTCACCTGAGTATAAAATCACTTTAACAATAAACACCTCTTGATTTCACAATAATTATCAGCCTGAATCCGGTAGAAGTAAACTCCAGTAGTGACCATCATCCCGGCTTCATTCTGACCATTCCACTGTACCGAATGATACCCAGGAGCTCTTGTTCCGCGCACCAATTGTCGTACGAGGTGACCTTGTACATCATAAATCGTCAATGTCACCTTTGACGACCGGGGTAAGTGGAATTTAATGGTTGTCTCCGGATTGAATGGATTGGGGTAATTCTGGCATAACTTGAATTCTTTGGGTAACACTTCGTCGCAGATTTGATCCGCACTCGTTTTCAAAGATTTCATGCCGCCCCAAAATTGGGATGAAATGATATAATTCGTACTGGAGACAGCATTCACCGATAATGGTTGCTGGATGGTATTTACTATTTTATAATTAGTTGATTGTGAAAGTACACCATCCTGAGTCTGAACTGATTCTTTTAACGGACAAGTGGCGCCGGACTGGGCCGGGACAATTCCGAGGGCAATAAATAACCCAATTAAAGGAATCAGGCACCATTTTTTATATTTATTTTGAATCATCAAAGTCCTCCTTATAAAATTTTTATATTAGCGAAATCTGATACTACCGCCATTAATTAACTTAATTCTACCTTTGTCAATTCTAATCCCTTTTGAAGGATCACCGCGGGTAAATAAGCGCGTTGTCTCATCTTCGCCAATAAAGTAAATGTAGTTACCTGGTTGAGGATCAGCGGCTACGGAAATATTCTGCAAAAACTGGAGGTATTGTCCGCTGGCAAATACAGTGGCACTACCGGTGGCATCCTGATCAAAATAGCGATATGGGAATTTAGTGTCTTTGGGATACATGATCGAAGCTAACTTTCTGCCTAAATAGGTAACTGGACGCACCCAGGTGACAATAACCTGATCATCAAGTCGAGAATTTCCATCATTATCATTCCTGTCCATACTATCCAGTCGATCGGTGGTATACCAATGGGAATCGCTATCATCATGGCCATAATTAATATGAAGTTGCTGAATATTGCCAACTTCCTGCCAGCCGTCAGCTACTACCGAATGCTCGTTTCCGCCTGGTGTAACCATGCGATAATGGACCGGACGATTAGCATTGATTTCCTGTTTAATCATATTAAACCAGTTAGCCTGAGAATAACGACTTCGACGAGAGACATTGCCTCGCACGTAGCGGAAATAATCGGCGTATACATCTTTCATTCCGGGGGTTGAACCGATTGATACATCACAGCCATAGTTCATCTGGTCGGCCACGCCTATTTCATGACACAGTTCAGCAACCGCGTTCAATTGCGACTGGGTAACGGGATTTCCATTTTCGTCAATAAAATGGGAGGGATGAATAGGAGCGTACACATATCGATTGGCCATTTTGGTCCAGTTGTAAGAGTCGCTAAACGAGACCCCATCAAAGCTGCCTTCACCATAAGGTGGCCAGCTCCAGTAACGCATAATCTGTGCCCCCGCCGTAGCTACACAACCCACCTTGGCATTGGTGGATTCATAGCCATCTTGCATCCACATACAGCCCATATCCGGACATTGGTAATTATAAGGTGGAAGCTGGTACCAGGAGGTGAAAAGCAAGATGTCGCCTTCCTGATAATTCATTGTGGGAGCAGTGGGAGCTTGTTTTTGGTCGATAAAAGAAGCGAGATTATTTTGCATATTTTCCCACATCTGGCTGAAGTCTGTCTTGAGGGCTTTTTCAATCTCAACGGCTTGAACCTGCTCTACCGGACCGAATTGTTTTTCGCAAGCGTCTATTACGTGCTTCATGTTCCCTTTGACAAGGTCAGCCATCCCTTTTTCTGAGTCAGGGGCCATGTCGTTCTGAGTGGAGTATGCTTTTACTGGTGGAAAAGCCTTGTGCAACGAAAGGACAATAAAGCCCTGTGGTCTCACCCGGCAAAAGTAACCGATGGTTTGATCATCATATTTTAACTCATGGATTTCATCTATCGATGCAAAATCACTACTGCCCCAATCTCCTCTTTTCTGGATGATGAGCTCAATCCAGTTGTTAGCGACCGTAAGCGCTTCCTCCTCGGTAGCTATCTGAGCATTGGCTGTGGATTCCAGCCCGGTGATTGCCAGGGAGGTGAGCAAAAATATCATTATATAATGTTTCATTCTTATCACCTCCGGTTTATTGTAATGTTACGAGAACTAAAATCTGGCCTTTTTTACCTTTTTCCAGACTTTCCATCGCCTTCCCCAGAATAGCTCCATGGGTACGGGCATAATCAGCAGCTTTCATGGCATACCCGGCAGTCGTCGAAGTGGTCAACAGATCACCTGGCTCTACAGCGGATTCGGTAGCATCAACGTTGCAGTATACCCGACCAGCTAACGCCACGTCCTGATCAAACTGACCAGCCCCCAAGCGAACGCCTGAACCCAATCCATTGGCACCGGCTACAATCCCGGCAACTTTACTATCATACGGTTGATTACTGATTTTCAATTTTCCAGGTCGATTCGGATCGATGCTCAGCACCGTGCCCGCTTCAATTTCCTGGCTATCTGAGATATTAAAACCTTCCGCATAATCCAGACCGGCACCCAATTCCATAATGAGATCGCCAGAAGAACGCTCCCGGATGGCAACATTTCCCTGGAATTCAGCGGCATACCCCTCGCTTCCACCCTTCGCAAAAAGCCCGCTAGCATTTTTATCACTGGATTTAAAATAGCCACCAAAACCAGTGTGTGAACTTCCGTAAACACCATAGTGTTTACTACAAAATCCATACACACCATAGCCGTCGGCTGCACTAGATGAACCAAAAACGCCGACACCCCTTTCACCAGAGGCAATGGCATAAACACTTCGACCGCCGTTTGCAGCCGATCTCGCATAAAGTCCATACGAATAAGCCGAAGAATAAATTCCCTTGCCCTTGCCGTTGTTTGAAATATAGAGTACATATTCGTTATTGTCGGGATTGTCAATTTTAAAAACGCCGGCGGACCCGGTACCGATGTTGCTAATTGTAAACGCCGGATCACTGCTTTCAACAGAACCCTCATAAGGCAGATCTAATCCGTTTGCAGCGGTAGTGGAAAACATAAGCTTATTTTGGTCAGGGTTTGATGAAATGCTAATGTTGTTGCCACCAACCAGATTGATATTACCGTTAGTAGCGGGAATACCATTTACACTTCTGATAAAAGCATTCGCATTAAATCCGTTCAGACTATCGGCATTGCTGGCGTGCAAGGCATAACCTACACTTACCAGGCGTTTACGCGGACTCATTGCAGGATCATCACCGACTTTCAGTTCGAGATATGTTTCGCTGTTGTTAAAGATCGGGGGTTGAATGGGTTTCACCGAACCTAACAAGACACTGAAGAAACCCTCGGTAATCGAAACATTTTGCGTCTCGGACCACAAGGTAGTTCCTTCAGTCGCTGAATTGTAAATCTTAAATTGAATGGTGCGATTACCATTAATTGGGTTTCCAACGGCATCGGTAAGATAACCCTGGTAATTAATAAGTTGTGGTACCGTCGCATAACTGAAAGCAAACGTAAGGAAAATGAAAACAGCGACGAAAAAAGATTTGTTTAACATAGCTTACTCCTTTCTGGATTAATCTGTTTATTTTAATTAAATAAAAAGTGAGTACAAGGCGAATGTTACCTTAATGTCGTTCCTTAACTGAATTCCTATTCGATAATAAAGGATCTTAAAAATTTACTTTGACTGGGCTCATCCTACCAACCAACTTGATTGTTTGGGATACTTTTTTGATCTGAAATTTCTTGGCAATACAATCCACCGCCAAGAATAAAGCAAATGTCAATACTAAAAATAAAACTGTCATGAGATGATTCCTCCTTTAATAATTATTTATTTGTTATTGGATGTTGATTAGATTTAAGTTTGGCCTTTATTCAATTACCTTTAACCTGTTTTCATTCTATAGATCGATTTTAAAAAAAGCGATTTAGAAAAAATTTTAAATTTTGAAAAAATATGTTTGATGCGAAGCGCACTGGTGGAAAACGGTTTTGGAAAAAGCCCTTGATTTTTGATAAATTGGGGTTTATATTTCAAAGGTGATTGAAGGCTTTCTAAGCTCTGACATTCAATGAATCCGTTGATTTAATACCCTTGCGAAGGTTCGATGTAAGAATAAAAGCAAAATATAGATAATTGATAATTTTATAAAACAACATATAGACAATTTCTAAACCTTCGCAAGGGTGAAACAGATTAAATCAACAGAATCAGAATCATTCAATGAGGAAAAAAAAATTATAAAAATATGCGGAGTGAATAATGGAAAAAAAATACCAAACTGATATGCGGATAGTGCAGCGATACCTTAACAAGGATCCGCGCGCGGAGAAATGGCTGTTTAAGGAACTACAGAAATTCATATTAAATCTAATGAAGGTGATGGAGCATAAGGGATTCTCTTTTTCAGATAAAGATAATATAGTCGCAGAGCTAATTTACCAGATTATGGTGTTAGACAACCAAAAAGTACTCAGGTCATATTGGGGTCAGTGCAAACTTTCGAGTTACTTGTGGCCGATTGTACGCAATAGAATTATTGATGCCTTCCGTAAAGAAGTACGGTACCATTCACGAGAAATCCCACAAGAGCTGCCAGAGGAATCTCATCCCTTTCAAGATGAATCGACGAGTTCTATTGAGACGATCATTGAAGAACATATCTCCAACCAGCCACCTGTTGAACA